>WNFB01000135.1_pt1 | contig 48486 bp, 64 predicted proteins | sample 5400501 | NCBI WGS metagenome assembly WNFB01 (sample SAMN13153341, study PRJNA577476) | soil metagenome | isolation source: 200 cm saprolite under Douglas fir tree site 2 hole 1 | place: USA:California | collected 2015-04-18 | reverse complement strand
TCGCCTTGGGAGTGACCAGCATGTCGTGGGAGGCGCCCAACGCGCCCACGAATTCGAATCCCACCGGGCCCGCCTCATTGTCGAATGAATCTGTTCGATTGCTAAATTGCCTCAGCGGCTTGGTGGCGGAAGCGGAGAGCCGGCAAACACACTGTTTTTCTTTATAGCCCTAGGGTGACGGCCCCTCCGCGAATGTACACGACCACAGTCGTTGACGACGAGATTCATGCGATGGAGGTCATGAAAGAAATGGAGGGAGCCTGGGAGAAGAAGAACGAATCGTATTTTATCCACGTCCTGACGACCGAGCCCAGCCTGGTTCTGAGGGTCCACGCCGTGTGTATCTTGGCAGAGGTAGGGGGTGAAGAGTGTGTTCCAGTGCTCTCCGACGTCTTGCTTCATGACCCGGACCCTTTGGTGAGGCACGAGGCTGCTTTCTCGCTGGGGCAGATCGGTCTTGCAGAGGGGAATAAGGCACTGGCCGAGGCCGTCCTTAAGGACCAAGACCCGATTGTGAGGCACGAATCAGCAGCTGCCCTTGGCTCGGTCGGGACCTTAGACTCGGAAGAAGTTCTGACCAGGGCGCTATCTGATGGGGACGAGCTTGTGAGGAATTCCGCGAAAGCCTCGCTCTTCAATATCAAGTTCCTCAAGAATTACTCGGACGGCTCCACCGCCAGGGAGCGGGCACCGAGGCCGTAGTCTCGAAGGCTTAAGACAAACGTGGAATGGTGCCGGACGATTTGAGACTGTCTGGCAAGAGGGCACTTGTCACTGGCTCTTCGCAGGGCATAGGAGCCGAGATTGCTAGGGCCTTCGCCAAGGAAGGTGCGGTAGTGACCGTCAACCATCGCCCAGCCGCAAAGCACGTCGAACCGGTCGTCACTTCGATCCGGAAGGGAGGTGGGAAGGGCTTCGCCGTCCACTCCGATGTTTCGGACCCTGCGAGCGTCGCCCAGATGTTCTCCGAAATCAAGACTCGCCTGGGCGGTCTGGACATTCTAGTGAACACCGCGGGGCTGTCTGACAAGAGGCTCTGGAATCTCGGCGTCGCCGAAACAAAACTGGACATGTGGAAAAGAGTCTTCGCCGTGGACGTTTTCGGGACCTTCCTCTGCACTCAGGGAGCAATCAAATTAATGAGGCACGGGTCTTCGGTGGTCAATGTCGCTTCGACGCCTGCCCTGGTTGGTGATACGGAAGGGCTGGTCTACGCCTCGGCCAAGGGGGCTGTGATTTCAATGACGAGGACGCTTGCCAAGATGCTGGCGCCGAAGACACGGGTAAACTGCATGGCCTTCGGCTCGATGGAGACCACCTGGGTGGATTGGCTGAGCAAGGACCAGAAAGAATCCTACATGGCGGCGATACCTCTAAGGCGGTTCGGTACGCCGGCCGACGCAGCAAGCCTGGCTCTCTTTCTGGCCAGTGATGAATCAAGTTTCATGACCGGCCAGGTGGTAGTGCTTGACGGCGGGGAAGTCATGCGCTAGCCCAGGCTGCGATCGCTCTACCCTTCCGCGGCCTTGTACAGTCCTCCCTTCACTTCGATTTTTTCGAGGGCATCCTCGACTAGGTCTGATTCTCGGACGACTCCATTCTCAATCGTCTTTTTCCAGAGGTCGACGTAGATTTCCAGGCCTTCCTTGACTTGCTCCTCCCTGTCATTCTTGGTCTTCTCCAGTTCCGCGAGATACTCCCTCACATTCTTCCTCTGCGTCATAGTATCCTCGCCTCCCCGCCCACTCGCGAATAGTACGTCTTGTAACCGAGTTTCGTAACTGCGTCGAATACTTTCTTCTCGTCTCTCTCCGAGGTGTTGATGAAGACCGAAGGGCCGGTCTGCATAGAGTAGTATGCCTTTTTGCCGTCTTCACGAAGCTCTCTTACCTTTCGTATTATCCTCAGAGAATCTTCGGTCATTATTATCAGCCCACTGTCGCCTGTCATGGTCAAGCTATGAAGCTCAAGGGTATCCTTTTCGGCCAATCTCCCTAGTAAATCCAAATCGTTCCCGAGGATTGCCTTCTCCATTTCTTCGCACCTGCGTTGTGCTGACTCAATGCGTGCCTTGAAAAAAGGAGACGTCAGCACCTCTCTGTGAGCATCTTCAGTCTTCACGCGCGAAGGAAGCGGTACGATGACCATCCGGAGGTCCATATCCCGGGAGTCTGCAAACTTCTTCGAGTAGGTGCTGTCATCGTCCTTTCCGGCGTAGAGCCTTGAGAATCCTCCGACCAAGGACCTCGAAGCCGAGGCCGCAAAAAGTCTAGCAGTCCTAGAAAGTGCAGTGAGGTCGGCCTCCTCCCCGACCAGCAGCCTGTTGCAGAGCAACGTGAGCGCAGCCCCTGCTGAAGAAGAATACCCGATCCCCTTCGCCTTTCCAGGTGGCAAGTTTCGACTGTCTATCCTGATTTCGCCCACCTTCTTGGTGGGATTCAACGCCGCAACTACCTGCTGAAGTCTTGCATTCGCAGATTGGTTGGGCTTCCCATCGACAAACACACCACCCTTCTTCTGGTCCGTTATCTCGGCCTCGGTCTTCATCGATGTCGTGTTCACCGAGATACTGTCGTGATACGGCAGACGGAGTTGCCAATCCTTGAGCCCGTGGTATTTGACAAGGGCCTGCATAGTGAATGCCACGGCCTTGTAGCTGCTCGTACTCAGGCCACCTCTATCTCGAGGCTTCCGACCGTCCTTGGGTTCCTAAGAAGATTAACCATCTCCGCAGGGATATCCTTCGCGGCGGCATCCGCTCGAATTGCCAGAGTCCTATCGCTGATGAAATCGCTCCTGCGAATCACCATATCGTGCTCGTGCGAAAGTTGGAGCCTAGGGTCCCCCGAGGCGCTAATTGAAAACGAGAGGGGTCCTACTAAAATCCTAAGTGTGACCATCGACCCTTTCCGTCTGAGGGCCTCTTTGACCCTCGCATCAAGACCAGCGCATCCCTTCGCCGCGCCCACTCCGACGATGCAATCCCCATTTTCTGTCAGAAATTCCTCGGTGGTAACTTCGATGGTCGTGGGATGCAGGGAACGGACCAACGGATGGCCCCGAAAGTTAACAGACTCAAGAAGGACTTCGCGGCCCGGGTGATGTCTCCGCTCAGCTTCAATCAATCAGACAGCCCCCCCCTTAGGTTGAACCCCGTTGCAATGAGGGCATCGGTCTGAGGTAAGCGGAACAGGACTGGAGCAGTAAAGGCAAAACCTGAACCCCTCTGGGGGGGTCAGCCGTCCCTGGGTCTCTGGCAAGAAGAAGCTCGCGATTATCATTATCGCTCCTCCTATCGCGAAGGGGATGCTCCAGAAGTAGATCAATGGGAGCTCCAAAACGTAGAAGCCAAGTCCCATGATCCCAACGAAAAGCCCCCCGACGAGGAGTTGCGGCCGCATGCCACAAACCCGCCGATAACGCCTTTATAGTTTCGGCAGTCCGCCGGGTCTGGTTCGTGATGACCACTGAATACGAACAACTTCTCTCCAAGATGATCAGTGAGAAAAAGACAAAGCTCGCTGACCTGACAGCCAAGAAAGGGAAGACGAAGGAAGTTGCAGCCCTGATGAGCGATATGAGGTTCCTTGAAGTCGAACTGCAGCGCTACCAACAAGGGATGGCCCTGTTCAGGACCAAGACCGTGCCGAAAGTCGGTCGTTGGGGGAAGCCTGAGACGGAAGGAAAGGAAGCAGAACCCTAGCCGAATTGACACTGTTACTGTCCGAACGAGACGTCCAAAGCCTCCTTGACATGAAGGAGGTGGTCGAGATTGTCGAAGAGGCCTTCCGGAGGGAGGCGCTCGGCGAAGCTACGAACTTCATGCGAACCAGGTCAAAAGGGACTGGATCCGTCCTAAACGTCATGCACGCCTCACTGTCATACCTAGGCAAAGGCGGGCTCAAGGCCTACATGTCATCAAAGGCAGGAACCAAGTTCTTCGTCGTCCTATTCGATTCGGCCGACTCCACCCCGCTGGCGGTGATGGGAGCGGACTACCTCGGAAGGTTCCGGACCGGGGCGGTTTCCGGGGTCGCGACGAAGCACATGTACCGCAAGCCGTCGGCGACCCTGGCAATCTTCGGTTCGGGGAGGCAGGCCCTAACTCAGGTCCTTGCCGTCAGCGCAGTTACATCTCTGGAGGAAGTCAGGGTCTGGAGCCCCAACATTGTACACAGAGAAGATTTCGCGCGAAGACTCGTCGAACTCGGTTTCAGGGCCAAAGCCCTCGAATCCGCTGAGCGCGCCGCCGAGGGATCTCAGGTAGGATGCGCGATTACCTCCTCAACGGAGCCATTCCTCGACGTCCAGTCTTTGAACAGCATTGAGCACTTGAACCTCTGCGGCGTCAACGACCCAGAACATGCTGAGATCACCCCTGAGGCGGTGGGGGCATTTCGGACAATAGTGATTGACGACCTCCCGCAGGCCAAAGTCGAATACGGCGACCTCATCCAGGCCGCACAAGCAGGAAGGTTCTCCTGGGATACCGCCATAGAGCTGAAGAATGTGGTGGGAGGAAAGGTCATACCCAATGGGAAGACTCTGTTCAAGTCCGGGGGAGTCGCCCTGGAGGACGTCGCCGTCGCGAGCATGCTCTTCGAAAAGGCTTCGAAGTCGGGCAAGAGCTTCCCGAAGGTCGAACTAGTGTAAAGTGACTTAGCCTATTACATCGGAGGCATTCCGCCCATCCCGCCCATTCCACCGCCTCCTGGCGGCATTGGCGGAGCCCTCGTCTTGCTGGCGGCTATGACATCATCTATCCTCAGTATCATGCACGCCGCCTCTGTGGCTGCGCGCAGTATCTGTAGCTTCACTGCCAACGGCTCCCACACCGACTTCGCGTACATGTCGGCAACCTTTCCGTTGAGGGCGTCAACCCCGAACCACTTCTCGCCTTTTCCGTGCCTTGCCCTCATGTCGACCTGGGTGTCTATGGGGTCCATCCCTGCGTTCTCCGCCAAAGTCATTGGAATGCTTTCCATTGCATCCGCGAACTTCAAAGCCGCAAGCTGCTCCCTCCCCGACAGCTTCTGCGCCCAGTTCCTGATTTGTATTGAGACCTCCTCTTCGGGAGCTCCGCCACCCGCCACCACCGCCGGGAGCTCGACAACGTCCTTGGTCACCATCAACGCGTCGTGAAGGGCACGCTCGGCTTCGTCGACTATCCTCTGGGTTCCTCCTCTGATGAGTATCGTCACGGCCTTCGGATTCTTGCATCCTTCGACGAATACCCATTTGTCGTCCTCGAGCTTCCTCTCCTCAACCATCTTGGCGTAACCCAGGTCCTTCGAAGTAAGGTCGTCAAGGTTCGTGACGATTCTTGCTCCTGTAGCCTTCGCTAGCTTCGTCATATCGCTCTCCTTCACCCTCCGGACTGCCAATATCCCCGCCTTTGCAAGGAAGTGTTGAGCCAGGTCGTCAATCCCCTTTTGGGTAATTAGGACGTTGGCCCCAGACTCCGAAACCTTCTCGACCATCCCCTTCAGTATGTTGCTCTCTTCGTCCATGAATTGCTGCATCTGCTTGGGGTCGTTGATTCGAATCTCGGCAGAGAATTCAGTCTTTTCGATCTCGAGTGCTGAGTTTACGAGTGCAATTTTTGCCTCGTCGACCTTTCTTGGCATCCCAGAATGGACGACTTCTTTGTCGAGGACGATACCTTTGATCATCTTCGTGTCCGTCAAGGCGCCGCCCGGTTTCTTCTCTATCTTCACATTGTCGATGTCGACTTTGAATCCCCCTTCCTTCTTCTCCGCGACGGCCAGGACAGAATCGACCACGATTCCCGAAAGATGGGGCGAGTCCTCGTTCACGAGCTTCGTGAGCATGCTGGTGTTGGCCACCTTAAGGAGGTCAGCCCTGTTCTCAGGGTCGACCTTCTCAGCAATCTCCTCCAGAATCTTCGTTGCCTTCTCAGAAGCCCTCGAATATCCGTCCACAACAACTACTGGGTGCACTTCTTTGTCGATGAGTTCCTCAGCTTTCTCCAGCAGGGCCCCCGCAACCACGACCGCTGACGTTGTGCCATCCCCTACCTCGTTGTCCGTTGCCTTGCTGATCTCCACCATCATCTTCGCGGCCGGATGCTGGACATCCAGTTCCTTCAGCATCGTCGCGCCGTCGTTCGTTATCGTAACATCTCCCATGGAATCAACCAGCATCTTGTCCATCCCCCTCGGCCCCAGGGACGTCCTGACCACTTCGGCGATTAGCTTCGCGGCTGCGATATTGTTCCTCTGAGCCTCTCTCCCCCTCGACTCTCCGGAACCTTCCTTCAGAATGATGACGGGTTGTCCAGTTGCTGACATGTCAGAAACGAGTATACAACCAATGGTTTATAAGAATTGTCGTGCGATGAAGCGCCTGACTCCTAAATCCCCCCATCTCTCCCTCGAGAAATCTTAAAGTGGCCTTCTCATTTGGAATCACGTCTGAACCGAATGCCTTCTGTTTCAAGCCTATCCAAGAAGCTCATCGCCGAGGTTTTCGGAACCTTTGTGTTCGTTGTAGTCGGAGCGGGCTCTGCGCCAGGCACGGCCAGCCTCACCAATCCCGACCCAGGCGCTCAGTTACTTATCGCCGCACTTGCGAATGGCCTCGGCCTTGCCATGGCTGTCTCGGCCACGATGGGAACTTCAGGAGGTGTGCTGAATCCAGCTGTCACCCTGGGGCTCTGGGCGGGGAAAAAGCTCCCTTCCAGGGAAGTCGTTCCATACATGGCAGCCCAGCTGGTTGGAGCTACAGCGGCCGGTTTCGCCTTGGTAGTCTCGTTTCCGTCGACCCTCGGGAGCCCCGTGCACTGGGGCGCTCCGACCCTCAACGGCATCTTGAGCGTCTGGCAAGGAATCGCAATCGAGGCTCTCCTCACTTTTGTTCTGGTCATCGCGGTCTACGGCACAGCGGTTGATTCCAGGGCGCCTCGCATAGGGGGCCTAGGAATTGGTCTAGCCGTCCTTGCCGAAGTGCTCGTTGCGGGAAACCTCACGGGAGCGGCAATGAACCCGGCGAGAGCTTTCGGTCCGATGGTCGCAGGAGGTTTCTACCCAGGTTACTGGTTCATCTATGCTGTCGGTCCCTTGGCAGGAGCGTTGCTTGCGGGGTTTGCATACAGGTTCGCCTTCGAAAACGGGCCCACGAGCAGAGTTGGAGATAAATAACTCCTGCAGGAGCGCGACGAGTCTTTGAAAGGCACAACCGCTCGGCTCAGCAGAGAGCAGGCCAAGGAGTTCCTCGTCAGGATGGACGCCGCCCTTGGGTCCTCCAGGGGAAAACAAGCAAGGGATGCGCTGGTCAAGCTCCTCAACTCGACCGTCCCGACCTACTCATGGGTGGGGATCTACGTCGTCGAAGGGAACGACCTTGTCCTCGACGCCTGGGCCGGGCCTGCTGCCACTGAACATGTCAGGATCCCGATTGGCAAAGGTGTGTGCGGATTCGCGGCGAAGGCGGGAAAGACCGAAATCGTATCTGATGTAAGCAAGGACCCTCGCTATCTTCAGTGCTTTCTTTCGACGAAATCCGAGATCGTCGTCCCCATTTCAAACGAAGGGCACGTGGTCGGAGAAATAGACATCGACAGCGACCAGCTTGACGCCTTTTCCTCGGTTGATAGAGAATTCCTCGAGGCTGTCGCCGGGAAGACGAGCAGGCTCTGGTCCTAGGCCCGACTTGGCTTCAAATATAACATAGGTTATAACAATTAAATACGGCCACTCGCAGCAGGCTTTTCATACTATGAAGCTTGAGATAAAAGACCTTCACGCCTCAGTCGAGGGAAAGGAAATCCTGAGGGGGGTCGACCTGACCGTCTCCCAGGGAGAGACCCACGCCCTAATGGGCCCCAACGGGTCCGGGAAGAGCACTTTGGCTTATACGCTGATGGGGCATCCGAAGTACCAGGTCACCTCGGGACAGGCGCTCATCGACGGGGAGAGCATACTTGGCATGACCCCGGACAAACGCGTCAGGAAGGGCCTGTTCCTCGCATTCCAATATCCTGTCAGCGTCCAAGGGGTGAGCATGTTCTCGTTCCTGCGTGCGGCGTATAACAACTCCAGGCCCCCGGGCACTGAACCACCGACCATCTTCGAGTTCAAGGAAGTAGTCGCTGAGAAGCTCAAGATGCTTAGTATGGACGAATCGTTCCTGAATCGATACTTGAACGAAGGATTTTCAGGAGGGGAGAAGAAGAGAGCTGAGATTCTTCAGATGGCGCTCATGCAGCCTAAATTTGCTGTGCTCGACGAGACGGACTCCGGGCTCGACATTGACGCCCTGAGGATCGTGGCTGAGGGCATCAACAAGGTTTCAGGGCCTCAAACCGGGACTCTCCTGATTACCCACTACCAGCGGATCCTGAAGTACGTAAAGCCCCAGTTCGTCCACGTCCTTTTCCAAGGCCGAGTCATCGAATCAGGCGGGGAAGACCTCTCCAGGCTCTTGGAAGAGAAGGGCTATACATGGATAAAGGGGTACAAGGAAGAAGAGCAACTGGCCCAGCAGGGGGCATAACCCTTTTAACAAGGGCTATAACCTATGTTATATTCTAGAGTGAGACAAGATTGTCCTCAAAGACGGAAATCATAACAGACGATTACAAGGAGAAGTATGGGTTCAGCGACCCAGTCGAATCCTACGCTGTCAAAGGTACCAAAGGACTAAGCGAGCGGGTCGTACAAGAAATCGTCCGGGTCCACGACGAACCTGCATGGATGGAGCAGGTCAGGATGAAGGCCCTCAGGCACTTCCTCGACATGAAACCCCCGGCATGGGCCCCAGAGCTCGCTGACATCGACTTCCAGGGTTTCCAGTACTACGCGAAGCCCACCCAACAGGCCGCTGATTCGTGGGACCAGCTCCCCGAGTACATCAGACGCACCTACGACAAACTAGGGATCACCGATGCGGAGAAGAAGTTCCTGGCTGGCGTCGGAGCCGTCTACGAGAGCGAAGCAGTTTACCACAGCATCCAAGGCGCCCTCGAAAAACAGGGAGTCGTCTTCACAGACACGGTCACCGCTTTGAAGGAATACCCGGACATCATGAGGAAGTACTTCGGGACTGTCGTCCCGTACCAGGACAACTACATCGCAGCCCTGCAGACGGCGGTCTGGTCGGCAGGGAGCTTCGTTTACGTCCCAGAGGGAGTTAAGGTCCCGATGATTCTTCAGGCTTATTTCAGAATCAACTCAAGGAACATGGGGCAGTTCGAAAGAACACTAATAGTCGCGGAGCCCTATAGCGAGGTGTCCTACAACGAGGGCTGCAGCGCACCAGTCTACTCTTCGCAGTCGCTCCACTCTGCCATCGTCGAGATCGTGGCACGGAAGGGCTCGACCGTCAAGTACACCACTCTGCAAAACTGGTCCCGAGACGTCTACAATCTGGTCACCAAGCGCGCCCACGCCTACGAGGACGCGACAGTTTCGTGGGTCGACTTCAACGGCGGTTCAAGGCTGACCAGGAAGTACCCTTCAATCTACCTCCTCGGCCCAAGGGCCAAGGCAGACATAATCTCGGTCGCCTACGCCGGAGCAGGGCAGGTCCAGGACACGGGCGGAAAGGCAATCCACCTGGCCAAGGACACGACTTCCAAGATCATCTCCCGGTCTGTGTCGAAGGACGGCGGGCACACAGCCTACCGCGGGCTCCTTCATATCGCCAAGGGTGCCACGAACGTGAAATCCACCGTCAGGTGCGATGCATTGCTGATCGATTCGAAGAGCACCACGGCCACATATCCATACATGGAGATCCAGGAAGACGATGCCACAGTCACCCACGAGGCGAGCGTCGGCAAAGTGGGGGAAGAGCAGCTCTTCTACCTGATGGCAAGGGGAATCTCCGAAGGGGACGCCCTCAGCATGGTTGTCAACGGGTTCTTGGAACCCTTTGCGAAGGAGCTTCCAATGACCTATGCGGTCGAGTTTAACCGCCTGATGTCCATCGAGATGACCAACGCCGTCGGCTAGGAGCCGGCGGGTCGGGCGTGATCTGACTTGACGCAGACAGCTATTTCCTCATTCGACGAAGACCTTGTCAGGGCCATTTCGAATTCTCTCGACGAACCGGAGTGGTTGGAGAAAGCTAGGCTGGGGGCGTTCAAGGAATTCGTATCCTCCCCGCCTGAAAAGAACCCACTCTACACCAAGTACGTGAGCACCTTCGACTTCCCCATCGAACCCTTCAGGATGGTCCCTGGGAGGAGCGAAGTCGACTTCAGGAGTTATTTCAAGGGGTTCCTCACGGGCAACGAGAGCGACATCATGCTTCAGGCGAACGAGACACAGGTGCATGTAGACTTGAGCAAGGACATTGCGTCAAAGGGGGTCAAGTTCCTGTCATTCCACGACGCGCTCCGCGAGGACGAGGCCCTGCTCAGGAAGCTTGTGCAGCAGAGGCTGGTGAAATCGGAAGCCGACAAATACGCGGCCTTCGTAAACGCATTCTTCAACAGCGGCACCTTCGTACATGTTCCCAAGGGTGTAGTTCTGGAACGTCCACTCCGGCGGATGTTCCTCCTGGATTCACCCAGGACCGCGGTCGTCGACCAGACGCTGGTCTATGCCGAGGAGCAGTCGAAGCTTATCTTTCTTGAAGAGCTGTATTCCAAGGGTCCGGCTGGCCAATCTTTGGTGGCTTCAACGACCGAGGTACGGAGTGGGGCGGGAGCCCATGTTGATTTTTCCTCCATCCAGCTCTTGGACGACCAGACGACACACGTGTCGAACAGGGCAATTGAAACCGTCAATGACTCGAGGGCGACGGTGAGCTCGCTCGCCTTGGGTTCCTCGGTCTCTCGGTCGCGGATGAATTTCCTCCTTAACGGTAGGGGATGCCATGCAGAGGGTTTCGAGATATTCTTCACCGATGCAAAGCAAAGGTTTGATTTCGAAACGAACCTCATCCACGTCGGCCAGGACTCCACTGGGTCGGTCCATGCCAGGGGCGTGTTGAAGGGCGAGTCTCAAACGATATTCAAGGGTATGATCAAGATAACGAATGCGGCCAGGAATTCGAGGTCCTACCTGGCCCACCACGCCATGATCCTCGACCGGTCGGCCAAGTCCGACGGGGTCCCGAGTCTGGTGATTGATAACAACGAAGTCAAAGCGACCCACTCGGCCTCGGTCGCTCAGATAGACGAAGAGCAGCTCTTCTACATGATGGCGAGGGGCCTCCCCCTGGACGAGGCCAAGAAGATGGTAGTCCTGGGATTCTTCGAGCCTGTCCTCTCGCACATACCGATAGAGCAGACGAGAGAGGGGGCCAGGTTCATGATCGAAGGCAAATGGCTGGGAGCGAAGAGGAGGCTTGTCGACAGGGAGACACTCCTCGCCGCGACGGGCGAGATCACACCCGAGGTCAAACAGACCGAGGACATATTCGAAAGACACTACAAGTACAGGTAAACCGCCAATGGGAGAATTGGTTTCAGCTATGAAGGTCTCAGACCTCCCCGAAGGTTCGATTTCAGCAGTGGACTTGAAGGGGACACACATACTGCTCGCGAATGTCGGAGGGGAGGTTTCCGCCGTAGGCGGAACATGTACACACGAAGAGACAGACCTCGGCCTTGGTTTCGTTCTGGAGGATAGAGTTATCTGTCCGCTGCACCTCTCACAGTTCGACCTGAGAACGGGGCAGGTCATGAACCCGCCTGCCACTGTGCCGCTTCAGCGTTTCAATGTTAAAATAGAGGATGAGACGATTTTTGTTGAAGTCTAGTGGGGGCTTTGAAAGGCTTTGCTGAAGACTGAACCTCTGGACGTGGAAAGAGTTCGAGCGGACTTCCCGATCCTCAAGAGGGAGGTCCACGGCAAGAAGCTGGTATACCTTGACAACGCGGCAACTACCCAGAAGCCTCAGTCAGTCATCGATGCCCTGGTCGACTACTACTCCAGGTACAACTCCAACGTCCATCGCTCGGTCCACACCCTTGGAGAGGAGGCCACTGCCGCCTACGAAGCCTCCAGGGAAAAGACTGCGAAATTCGTAGGCGCACCTGCAAAGGGACTCGTCTTCCTTAGAGGGACCACCGAAGCTACGAACCTTGTCAGGTTCGCCTGGGGGGAGGGGAACGTGAAGAAGGGCGACGTCCTGGTCACGACGCTGATGGAGCACCACAGCAACATCGTCCCCTGGCAGCTTCTCGCGAAGAAAAAGGAAGCGACATTGAAATTCGTAGGCCTTAACGAGGACGGGACCCTCGACATGGGTCAATACGAAAACCTGCTGAAAGAGTCCCCGAAACTTGTTGCAGTCACCCATTCTTCAAACGTCCTTGGAACAATAAACGACGTCGCAGAAATATGCTCGAAGGCCAAGCGAGTTGGGGCGACGACCGTGGTCGACGGCGCTCAGTCAGTCCCGCACATGCCTGTAAACGTCGAGTCAATCGGCTGTGATTTCTACGCCTTTTCAGGCCATAAGATGCTAGGCCCAACCGGGATCGGCGCGTTAGTCGGGAAAAAGCAACTTCTGGAGAGCATGGAGCCATTCCACGGCGGAGGCGAGATGATCAAAGAAGTGTTCCCCGATCGCTCGACCTGGAACGATGTCCCCTACAAATTCGAGGCCGGAACTGTGAACATAGCTGACGCCATCGGCCTCGGGGCGGCGGTGGATTATCTTTCGATGATCGGTATGGACAGGGTCAGGGAACATGAGCTCAGGCTGGTGGAATACGCGCTTGAGACCCTGGCGAAGGTGAAGGGCTTCCACCAGTACGGGCCAACAGATCCTAACAGGAAAGGCGGGGTGGTCTCCTTCAACCTTGCGGACGTCCATCCACATGACCTTGCGACCATTCTCGATGACGAAGGAATAGCCATCCGTTCCGGGCACCACTGCGCGCAGCTGCTTATGCGATGGCTCGACGTCGCGGCGACCAGCAGGGCGAGCTTCCACGTTTACAATTCCTATGACGACGTCGATGCCCTGAAGGCCGGCCTCGAGAAGGCGGGTGTCATTTTCAAGATATGAGCAGCGCAGACATCTACCGCGAGCTGATCCTAGACTACTACAGGAACCCGAGGAACTTCGGCAAACTCGAAAAGTTCGACATCGATTCCCGTGACACGAATCCGCTCTGCGGGGACGAGATTGAGATGCAGATCAGAGTCGGAGACGGGCAGAAAATCGAAGAGATCAAATTCACCGGCAAAGGATGCGCGATCAGTCAGGCTTCAGCTTCGCTGCTCACGGAGCTCGCGAAGGGAAAGAAACTCGAATGGGTAAGGGAGGTCGCCAAGGAGGACGTCTTCAAAATGCTGGGAGACCCCGACCTCGGTCCATCCAGGGTCAAATGCGCCCTACTGGGCATGAAGGTGCTGAAGACCGGTGTCTACGGCTACTTAGGGGCCCACTATGATGATCCTGAAACGTCCCACCCGATGGCCTGAGACTTAGCCACCGGTCGTTCCCCGCAGGACGGCCAGAAAAAGGTAGATCGCAGGCACAATGATGACGGGGGCCAGAAGGGCGACCCAGAAAGCAAGCTTCAGGATGTTCATGATTTCCAATTCTAGCTGGGACTGGCTCCTTGGGATGTGACTGCCTACCCAGCGAAGAGGGTTGAACATTTTTCCGCCATCGCCTCAGGTTCACCTATGCTCTCGACCTCGGATATAATTCTGTGCACCGATCTACTCGACAAACGCGTGGGAAGGACTTTTAGCCCCTAGGCTCCACGGCAGTGCCCAAGGAGAAGCACGGATGAAATACGACTGGAAGCTGCTCTTCCCATACGAACTGCTCGAGCCAAACTGGAGGCTCTGGTCCTTCCTCGGAGTGCTGACTCTAGGGTTCTGGGCCCTGATTGCATTCCCTGTCGCTGAGTTTGCAAGGTACATCGATCCGTTCTACAGCCCGACGATACTGATCGTCCCGCTGCCCGGGGCTTTCAGACTCACCTGCTATGCCTACAGGAAGGACTACCACAGGCACATCTTCAGCCATCCCCTGGGTTGCTCCAACACCGACAGGGGAGAGTCGCCTTCGAGGCATTACACAGGAGAAAGGAACGCCCTATTCCAGCTCGAGAATTTCCACAGGTATTTTCTCTACGCAGGACTTGCAATTCTGCCTTTCTTTTACTATGACTTCTTGTATTCGCTGGCGTTTTCGGGGGGCTTCGCCCTCAGGATCGGAAGCATCATCCTTCTGGTGAACGCGCTCTCTCTTACCGCTTGGACGCTGTCCTGCCACGCCCTGCGACACATCATCGGAGGTAACATCAATTGCTACAGCTGCGTCGCGGCCGGTGGATTGAGAAAGGAGGTATACGACAAGCAGAGTTGGCTAAACAAGCATCATGAGGCGTTAGCCTGGATCAGCCTTCTCACGATCTTCTTCGCCGACCTCTATCTCCGCGGCGTAGCTGCCGGCCTGCCTATTGACGCGACTTTGCTGAGGTCTTAATCATGATAGGGGGCAAGCTTCGGATGCCAAAACGGGCCAGGTATCCGCTCTTCCTCCTCGGCCTATTGATCATCCTTTTGGGAGGCCTCGCGGCCAACTCGATTAGGGCCCCACAGGCTGAAATCACGGCCATCGTCTTCATCGGCTTCCTCTTCCTGATTGTTTCGGTCTTGCCGAAATAGGGACGAGCTTCTAGGGCGCCAGCCCCAAGGACTTCAGCAGGTAGTAAAGTGGAACTAAGACGACCGGCGCCAACAGTGCCACCCAGAACACAACCTTCAGCACCCTCTTTGTCTGCGCCTCGAATTGGGCCTCATTCCTGGGAAGTTGCCTGTATACCCACAGCAGTGGGTCGTAGTGCCTGTCGACGACACGTTCCTTCTCCGGGATTATCGCGTCATCGGTTATGACTATATGTTCTGGACAGATCTCCTGGCAACATTTAGTGATGTTGCAATAACCCAGGCCCCCGGCATCTTTCAGGAACTTCGACCTGTTGAGCCCATCCATCGGATGCATGTCCAATGATGCAGCCTTCACCACCCACCTGGGACCGATGTAGTCTGATTCGTGTTCCCGGATGACATGGCATACGTCCTGACAGAGGAAACATTCGATACATTTTCTAAACTCCCTCGACCTGTCCACATCTTTCTGGTAAAACCTCCACTCTTTCCCCGCAGTCAGCCTCGGGCTAAAGGCAGGAATCATGGCGGCGACCCTCCAGTTCTCTGTCACATCAGTCACCAGGTCCCTCAGCCTTGGGAACGCTTTCATGGGTTCCACCGTAATTTCACCCTCGATAGTGTCGACGCGGGTCTTGCACATCAACCGTGGCTTTCCGTTTATCTCGGCGGAGCAGGAGCCGCACCTAGCCGCTTTGCAATTCCACCTTGCTGACAAGGACGGGTCGATGTTCGCCTGTATGTAGTGGATAGCGTTGAGAACTACCATCCCGTCCTCGCGAGGGACCTCGAAGGTATCATATCTCGTGGTCGATGGGTCTGCCCCAACGCCTCTCTGTATCCTCAGTCTTACCGTGCCCGTATTCATCTGGACCGATGTCTTCTGGCTCAACGCTTCTACTCCTTTATCAGGGCCTCGAGCTCTGGCGGCGGATTCTCCACTGGCACGAACTCATGGACCATTTCACCGGCCTTATCAACAGTAATGATGTTCACCAGCCACTTCGGGTCCTTGTCTGGGAAATCTGACCTGCTATGAGCTCCTCTGCTCTCCTCGCGCTGCAGGGCAGACCTGATTATCGCCTCGCACCCTAGAAGCATGTCCCAAACTTGAAGGGAATCGAGCCACGATTGGTTGTAGGCCCGTACCCCCACCGCGCAGACGTTCGCCGCTTCTTTTTTGATTCTTTCGACTTCGCCTAGCCCAGCCCTCAGGTCCTTACCGTTCCTTACAATTCCAACGTGCTCCCACATGTTTTTGGCAATCTCCTCTTTCAGATGAAAAGGGTTTGCGCCCGATGTCCTCGAGAACGGAGACAGGACTCTGTCAATCTCCACCTGGACTTCAGAGTCGGCGACGTCTGGCATCTCGACGTTCTGGGCCGATTCCGCAGCCGCAATTCCAGCTCGTCTCCCAAAAACGAGAATGTCAGAAAGCGAGTTCCCGCCTAGCCTGTTCCCCCCATGAAGTCCGCATGCCACTTCTCCCGCTGCGTACAACCCCATTACCGTGCTTTCGGCAGTCTCCGGTTCGACTCGAATCCCGCCCATTTGGTAATGGACCGTGGGAGCAACTTCCATCTTTTGCTTCGTGATATCCACCCCCGCGAACTCCATGAATTGGTCGTACATGCTTGGCAGCTTCTTCTTGATGAATTCCGCCCCCTTGTGAGAGACATCGAGATAGACAGCACCGTTACTTGTGCCCCGCCCGGCGAGTATCTCAGAGTAGATCGCCCTAGCGACGACATCTCTGGCCGAAAGTTCCATCCTTTTTGGGTCGTACTTGGACATAAAGCGCTCTCCCTGTGCGTTTGTCAATATCCCCCCTTCTCCCCTCACAGCTTCGGTCACAAGTAGGCCCCTGACTCCAGCGGGGTAGATCATTCCTGTGGGGTGGAACTGGATCATTTCCATGTCCATCAATTCAGCCCCTGCCCTGTAGGCCATTGCTATGCCGTCTCCCGTACTCTCATAGGAATTCGAAGTCACCTGGTACACCTTTCCGCAGCCACCCGTAGCCAAGATCACAGTCTTGCATCTGAACAGAACTAGCCCTCCTCCTTTGATCTCTATTCCAAGGGCGCCCGCCGCACGGCCATTCTTATGGTCCCTGAACAAGCCCGTGACCGCCACTTCATCCATGAACGGTACCCCCCTCTCGATCACCTGGTCTTGCAAAGTCCTGATAAGTTCGAGGCCGGTCCTGTCCCCGATATGGCAAAGTCGTCTGTAGGTGTGGGCACCGAAGGCCCTCTGGCTTATCTTCCCCTCCGCGGTCCTGTCGAAGAGAGCCCCGTATCGTTCTAGCTCGTACACTCGGTCGATTGCCTCCTTCGCGAATATCTCAGCCATTCTCCAGTTGCTGAGGCGCTGGCCTTCAACTACGGTATCCGAGAAGTGGACCTGCCATCCGTCCTTCGGGTCCACGTCGCCAAGCGCCGCCGCGATCCCCCCTTCAGCCATCACAGTATGTGCCTTCCCCAATAGGGATTTGCAAACTATGAGCGTCTTAGCTCCTTTGTCGTGAGACTCGATTGCGGCCCGGAGACCGGCTCCTCCGGCTCCAATTATCAGGACGTCACAGGATTTCTCAGCGTACGTCCTGTCATTCGTCTCGACCCGACTCGATTGGGGTTTGGAAGTCCACAATATTTGCGCCCGGCCGTGAGAACCCCCTGTCCCGCGATTATAAGCCTGACGAGGCCTGACCGATTCCGCTCGGTCGGGTTGGCAAACCTTTCCGAAATGTTATCGGCCACTAACTTTTGCGGAAACCGTTTCACAAAGCTTTTAACGCCACCATGAAAGCGGCGAAGTCCACGAGAGGGGTAAAGTGCCTCATTACGGCTACAGTTTCGAGGGTTTCGACCCTACGGTACACGTCAGGGCTAGTGGTAGAGAGGTCAACATTTCACCCAAGGCTGCCCGAGAGGTAGCAGTGACCATCAAAGGGATGTCTGTGCCGAAGGCAATCGACCTGCTCGAACTAGTCGAAAGCAAGAAGATGCCCATCGCATTCCGGCGTCACAAGTTGAAGGTCGGCCATAGGAGCGAGCTCCAAGGGTTCCCGACTGGCTCCTATCCAGTCAAAGTCGCACGCGCTTTTCTCGAAGTCCTCCATAACCTTCAGGGCAACTCAGAATTCAAAGGGCTCGACCCAGAAAGGATTCGCATCATACACGCGGCAGGGTACGCAGGGAGGACCGTGAAGGACTATACGCCCAGGGCCTTCGGCCGAAGCTCCCCTAATTTCCACCAGCTTGTCCACATAGAAGTCGTGGGCAAGGAAGTCTGAGCATGTCCGTCCACCAACGAACCACGGTGAAGTCAATTCTTAACACGAGTCAGATCTACTCTGACCTGGACGAGTTCTTCGAGAAGGAGCTGAGGGACGCGGGCTACGGGGGCCTCGAAGTCCAGAAATCACCAGTGGGGACGACCCTGAAGGTCTACGTTGCGAGGCCTGGACTGGCAATCGGCAGGCGCGGGACCGGGATCAAGGACCTCACCGACAAGGTCGCGGCGAAATTCAATTTTCCCAACCCTCAGATTGCGGTCACGGAGGTCGAGAACCCTGAGCTCAACTCAAGGATAATGGCCGCCAGAATAGCACAGATAGTCTCCAGAGGTACCGCCTTCAGACGCGCGGCCCAGTGGTCAGTCAACAACGTGATGAACGCCGGTGCGGCGGGCGTAGAGATATCGGTCGCAGGGAAACTCAGAAGCGATAGGTCTCATGGAGAAAAGTACAGAGCGGGGATAGTACCGAAGAGCGGTGACACCGCAGAGAGGTCGGTCACGCAAGCGACCACCGATGTCCTGCTCAAGCTGGGACTCTACGGGATCAAGGTCAAGATAGCACTCAAGGACGCCCTTCCGCCGGACTTCCGGCTGAAGGAGGACGCAATCGAAGAGGAGAAAAAAGGGGATGCCACAGCTCAAACCGAAGGAACTGAGGAAGCAGGACGCTGAAAAGCTTAGGCAGACGCTCTTCGACCTCCGGTCGGAGCTCTCCAAGCTCAAAGGCGGCGCCCAGCGCGGCATAGTCAAGAAAGACGTCGGCAACATCGGGAGAATTCGTAAGGACATTGCTGCCGTAATCACAATCATGCATGAGAAGGGGGTTGCCGAGTGAACGTCATCGGTGAGAGGTTGACCGTGCTAACTTCCAGCGACCCTACGAAGGCTGGGATGAATGGACGAGTGGTCCTTGAGACTGCCCAGACCCTCATCCTTGACACTGGCACGAAGGAAGTCCGGGTGGAAAAATCCGGGTCGGCTTTCCTCCTGAACCGCTCGAAGAAGGTCCTCACAGGGTCCGACATCGAGGGAAGGCTGCAAGACAGGTGGGGGCGCAGGCAATGAGCGCCGCAGGGCTAGAGGTTCCAATGCCTCAAAAGAAGTGTCAGGACGGACGGTGCCCCTTCCACGGGAGTCTGAAAGTAAGAGGAAGACTACTTTCCGGGAAGGCGGTTTCGACCGCGGGCAAGACATTCGTAGTCGTCGAAATGGAATACCTTCACATGGTGCCGAAGTTCATCAGGGGGGAAAGGCGGAGAAGCAGGGTCAGCGCCCACGTCCCTCCTTGCATCGAGGTCCATGACGGAGACACAGTGACGCTCGGGGAGTGTAGGCCGCTGTCCAAAACGATATCCTTTGTGGTCGTCGCTTCTAGGAAGGGGACATAATGTCGACCAAGTCACGCGCAGTCTCGGCCAAGGGGGTCGAGGAATTCAAGAACTACATCACAAGGGCCATACCAATCTATGCCGTCATCACGTGCGCCGACAACACGGGAGCGAAGACCCTGAGGGTGGTGCAGGTCACAAAGTGGAAGGGGAGGCATAGCCGGATGCCTGCAGCCTCGGTGGGGGACTCGATCGTCTGTGTCGTGAAGAAGGGACCACCGGAAATGAAGAAGGCTGTCTTCGGCGCGGTCATAGTGAGGCAGAAGTATCCGGTCCGAAGGGTGAGCGGACAGAGGGTCGTCTTCGAAGATAACGCGGCAGTGATAATCACTCCGGAGGGGGACCTGAAGGGCACGGACATCAAGGGGCCGGTCGCCAGCGAGGCAGCAGAGAAGTGGCCGCGGATCGCCAACCTGGCCTCAATCATAGTCTAGGAGAAATTGACATGAAATTCGGTTCGTCGTTGTCTTCGGAATTAAGGGAGAAGCATGGAAGGAGGAGCGTAAGGCCACGGGTAGGTGACACTGTGAGAATAGTTCGAGGGGAGTACAAGGACATAGAAGGCAAGGTCACCCACGTCGACACGAAACTCGGGGTCATCAACGTCGAGGGAGTCACCCACGAGAAGTTGAAGGGAGGAACAGCCCCTGTTCCGATTCACTCCTCAAACATAGTGGTCACCGCCCTCAATCTGGAGGACAAGGCGCGGAAGAGCAAGCTGGAGGTGGCAGGCTAGTTGGGCAAGAAGGGTGGAAGGAACAGGATGAAGAGGCTCGCCGCACCTCGCAGCTGGGACATTTCGAGGAAGGCGCAGAGGTTCGTGTTCAAGCCCCTCCCGGGTCCGCACCCGATCGAGTCCTCCTACCCCCTAGGAGTCGTCATCAGGGACCTCGCATCCCTGGCCATACTTTCGAAGGAGCTAAAGTTCATGATGAAGACCGGCAAGGTGATGGTCGACGGCCGCCAACGAAGAGCGTCAAGTTTCCCAGTTGGCCTCTTCAACGTGGTCAGCGTCCCCCTCGAAGGAGTCGACTATCGCCTTGTTCCTTCCCCCAAGGGGTTGGCCCTGGCGAAGGTGAGTGAGGATGAGGCGAAGACCAAGCTTTGCAGCGTTCACACCAAGACGAAGACTAGGGGCGGGCACATACAATATGGTTTGCACGACGGAAGGTCGGTGGTCGACGATGTCCTGAACCTTTCCCCGGGTGATTCAGTCCTCATTGAGGTTCCGTCCCAGAAGGTTCTGGGCCACGCGAAGTTAGCGAAGGGTTCTCTGGGCCTGGTGCTGACCGGGGACAGAGCCGGGCAGTTGGGGAGGATCGAGGACGTGAAGAAGGGGACAATTTCGAGAGAGAAGATGGTCAGGATTTCTCTTCCCAGCGGCGACGCTGAAATTCCGTCTCGCCTCGTCTTCCCGGTCGGGGAGGACCGCCCGATGATAACCGTTGGAGCCGGTCAGCCGTGAGCCAAGAAGCCCTGCAGCAGAACCCGATGCGAAAGATCAGGGTGGGGAAGGTTGTAGTCAATATTGGACTGGGAAAGTCAGGGGAAGCGATCGAAAGGGGGAAGCGGGTGCTCGAGCAGGTGACGGGCCAGAAGCCAGCCCAGACCCGCGCGAAGAAATCCGTGAGGGACTTCGGCATCCACAAGGGAGAGCCCATCGGGGTCGTCGTCACCGTACGCGGGGAAGAAGCAGTCCCACTCATCGTGAAACTCCTCGCCGCCAGGGAAAAGAAATTGAATGAATCGTGCTTTGACTCGAGGGGCTCGGTATCCTTCGGGATCAAGGAACACATTGAGATCCCGGGGATCAGGTACGACCCCGCCATTGGGATCCTCGGCATGAACGTCTCCATCCTCCTGGAGCGTCCAGGCTTTGGTGTCTCCAGGCGCAGCAGACGTACGTCCAAGGTGGGGAGAAAGCACCTGATATCGAGGGACGAAGCCATGCAATACTTCAGGGACAATTTCGGGGTGACCGTCCAGTGAAAGAGAGGCATCCGAAAGTAAGGAAGTACGGCAAGTCCACCCACTACTGCCGCAGATGCGGCCAATACGGTGCGGTCATCAGGTCCTATGACCTCGTCCTCTGCAGGCAGTGCTTTAGAGAAGTAGCCGAGAAGCTGGGCTTCAGGAAATACGACTAGGGGGTTATGGAATGCCTGCTACAAACGTCCTTGCAAACCTGTTCGCCAGCCTCCAAAACGCCGAAATGAGAAACAAGAAGGAATGCGTGGTAATCCCAGCCTCGAAGCTTGCCAGCGAGGTCCTCAGAGTACTTCAGAAGCGCAAGTACATCGGCGAGTTCGAGTTCATCGACGATGGTCTCGGGGGTAAGCTCCGGGTCGAATTGCTCGGCAAGATCAACAAGTGCAGCGTGATATCACCAAGGTTCCCAGTCAGGTCCCTGAAGCTGGTCGATTGGGAGCACAGATACCTCCCTGCGGTCGGCGTCGGGACGCTGATCGTATCAACTCCTCAGGGTGTAATGTCCCATCTCGAAGCTCAGGAGAAGAAGATTGGAGGGAGGTTAATCGGCTATGTCTACTGAGCCGCTACGCCAGCAACTCGTCGAGATGCCGGAAGGAGTGACAGTGGACCTCCAGGGTCGGGTCCTCTCTATCAAGGGAAAGCTCGGGGAGGGGAAGAAGCACTTCGACAAGATCAACGTGAATATCTCGGTCGAGGGTAACAAGGTCCTGATTTCTCCGTTCTCGAGGAAGAAGAAGGACAACGTCATAATCAACACAGTGACAAGCTTGGTAAACAATATGATAACCGGTGTGACCAAGGGCTACACCTACAAGTTGAAGGTCGTCTACGCCCACTTTCCCATCACCGTAAAAACGAAGGGGAGCCAGATCTTAGTCGAAAACTTCGTCGGGGAAAGGTCGCCCAGGGTGGCGCAGATCGTCGGTGATTGCAAGGTGACAATCGAAGGGGATGACGTCATCGTGAAGGGAGTCTCAGTCGAGGATGTGGGTCAGACGGCGGCTAACGTGGAGCTAGCTACGAAGATCAAGCGGAAGGACCAGAGGGTCTTCCTCGACGGCGTCTACATATACCATAAGGAGCAGGGCTGGTGAAATCATGGCCAAGCAGAAGGTCTCGGAAGAGAACAGGCTGAAGGCCCTGGTGGCCAAGAGGAAAGAGTTGGCCGAAAACAGGCCCGCTTTCATCAGGCAGGAGAGCTGGCGATATGTCAGAATTCACCCTGAATGGAGAAAGCCCAAGGGGATAGACAACAAGGTCAGACGTCAGGATAAGGGTTGGCCCGCCCTTGTGAGGATTGGCTACAGGGGTCCCGTAGAGGCAAGAGGGCTTCATCCCAGCGGGCATTTCGAGGTACTCGTGCAAAGGGTGACTGATCTCGACCGCCTGGTTCCCGGAAGGGACGTGGCCCGGATCGGCAGGACTGTTGGCGCGAAGAAGAGGGAGGTCATACTCCTGAGGGCGACGGAGCTTGGTCTGCGCGTGGTGAATCCGACGGGGTTGAGGATAATTGAATCTAAAGAGTAAGAGACGTCTTGCGGCATCGGTCCTGGGGGTCGGCACAGACAGGATCATCTTCGACGTCGAGTACTCCGACCTCATACAGGACGCCATAACTCGAAGCACAATCAGAGGACTAGTCGGCTTTGGTGCGATCAAGGTCGCCCCGGAAAAGGGGGTCTCGCGCGGAAGATTCAGGGAGCGGTCGAGAAAACTCAAGCGCGGCAGAGGCGCGGGCTCGACGGAAGGCGCCGCCTTCGCGCGAAACCCGAGGAAGGACAGGTGGATCGCCAAAGTACGCGCGCTCAGATGGAGACTCAAGGTGGCAAAGGACAGGGAGGAAATCAGCCAGGTTGCCTACAAGAAACTCTACAAGCAGGTCAAGGGAGGGCAGGTCAGAGGCGTAAAGCACCTCCTAGATCTGATGAAGGAGGCGAAGAAGTGAGGTCCACGCATGTCCCCCTCCTGAAGAGACGACGCGAAGGGATCACGGACTACAGGGCAAGGAAGAGGGCGATCACGTCCCTGAGGCCCCTCCTAGTCGTCCGTATTTCGAACAAGAACGTTTCTTCTCAGTTCGTTAAGCCGACCGTAAAGGGGGACGTCGTCCTGTCCTCGGCTCACTCGAAGGAGCTTTCGAAGCTGGGATGGAAGGGTTCTCCGAAGTCGACGCCGGCCTGCTATCTGCTCGGGCTACTCGCCGGCAAAAAGGCTCTCTCTTCAGGGGTCAAAGAAGCCGTTGTCTATAATGGTCTTGTGCCGTTCATCAGGGGTTCGAGGATAGCGGCCTTCCTCAAAGGTGTAATCGACGCCGGAGTAAGAGTACCCGTGGGAGAGCAAGCCTTCCCGAGCGAGGAGAGGCTCACAGGCAAATCCATCGCGGAATACGCCACTCGACTATCCTCCCAGGACAAAGGGGCATACGAACGAAGTTACTCGGCCCTCCTCAAAGAGGGTTTCAAGCCTGAAGAATACCCGACGCAATTCGAGAAGCTGAAGACAGCGATAACAGGGGCCAAGAGTTGATGTCGTCCTATGGCAGGCGAGACCGCCAGGAGGAGGAACAGGTCTGGGTCCCCCGGACCAAACTTGGTACGCTCGTCAACGACGGTAAGATAACGTCTCTGGACGAAATATTCAGGAGCGGGCAGAGGGTGAGGGAAGCGGAAATCGTCAAAAAGCTCCTCCCAGAGCTTCGAAACGAGGTGGTGGGGGTGAGCGTGGTCCAGAAACAGACCGACGCAGGGGAGCTCACAAGATTCTTGGCCGTCGTAGCTGTCGGCAACGGAGCAGGTTGGTTCGGTGTTGGTAAAGGGAAGGCGATGCAGACGAGGGAGGCCATCGAGAAGGCTACGACTGCAGCGTTGCTGAACATAATACCCGTCAAGCTAGGATGTGGTTCCTGGGAATGCCGAGACGGCAGGCCCCACTCCGTCCCGTACAAGATCAGAGGGAAGGCAGGAAGCGTTACCGTCGAAATCATCCCTGCCCCGAGGGCACTGGGCTTGGTCGCCGGACCCGCCCTGAAGAGTCTGCTTCAGCTCGCCGGGGTGAAGGATGCCTGGGTCAGGACATTCGGATCCACAAACACGATGTCTTCCCTGGCGAACGCAGTCTACGATGCCTTCAGGATGTCCCACGGGCTCAACGTATAGGTGAATCGATGATGGGTCTAATTCTGGTTGTGAACCTGCACGGGGTCATCAACTCATCAGCTCCCGTTAGGAAGGCATTGACCGAGCTCTGGGTGGCGAAGAGGTTCTCGGCCTCGGTCGTGACGGACGACGCCCCGACTGTCGGGATGTTGAAGCTTTGCAAGGACTACATCGCCTGGGCTCCAGTCAAGGAAGACCTGCTCGCAGACCTTCTAAAGAACCGCGGAATGGTCAGTTCGACGAAGACCCTCGACCAAGCGGCGTTGAAAGTGATAGGGTACAAGAAGCACGAAGATTTGGCTGCGAAGATGGTGAAGGACCAGGTCAGGCTCTCCGCAGTCGGCGGAGTCCTCCCCTACTTCAGACTGGCACCTCCGAAGGGAGGGTTCAAGCGCTCAATGCGAAGGCAATTCTCGGAAAGAGGGCTGCTTGGGAGCAACCCGAACCTCGATGACATAGTCAGGAGGATGGTCTAGGCTGCCAACAAGGCTCCGCAAGGCGAGGAGGTACAGAGGGATGAGGACCCACGGTTACGGCCAGATAGGTCAACACAGACACTCTGGAAAGCAGGGGGGGCATGGCAACGCCGGACTTCACAAGCACAAGTGGAGCTGGCTGATTCTCAACGACCCCGACCACTTCGGCCGAGACCCGTTCAGGCCACCCAGTTACTATGTCCACCCTGCCACCTGGGTCAACGTCGGCGACCTGGACGGCCTGGCCAGCGGAAGCAAGGCCCTCGACCTGACTTCGATCGGGGTCGAGAAACTCCTCGGGTCGGGGGAGGTCGGAGGCGCCTACCAAGTGAAGGTAGCTTCCTTTACGAAGAAAGCTCAGGCTAAAATAGAGGCCGCAGGCGGAAAGATACTGGTCCAGGAGTAAGTCTCCAGCCCTTGGCTTCGATGCGCGAATTCATGAAAAGCGTAGGGACGATACTCCCTGAGATACCGAAGCCCGAGAAGAAGCCCACCCTGAATGAGCGATTCGTCTGGACCGGATTCGCCCTCATCGCCTACCTGATCATGGCGACCACCCCGCTCTACGGGTTCGGCGGGCCCGGCCACCAACAGGACCAGCTCGCGTTCCTGAGGGTCGTCTTCGCATCGACGCAGGGGACTCTGATGGAGCTGGGTATCGGCCCTATAGTGACTTCGGGACTCATCCTTCAGCTGCTCGTTGGCAGTGACATAATCAAGCTGAACATGAGCGACTCGGCCGACAGGGCCATCTTCGGCTCGGCGACCAAGTTCCTGACGATGATAGTCATAGTAGGGGAGTCTCTCGCCTACATCCTGGGAGGAGCCCTGGGCCCCGCGTGCTCGACCGGAGTTACGGCCAACTGCCTTACGCCGAATCAGGACCTGATAATTTTCGTTCAGCTTTTCATCGCCAGCCTAATGGTACTCCTTCTCGACGAGTTGATCCAGAAGGGGTGGGGGATCGGGAGCGGGGTCAGCCTCTTCATCCTCGCCGGAGTCTGCCAGACAGTGATGTGGTACACCTTCTCGCCCATTCCATTCCAGGTAAGTTCCACGCAGACTGAGCTCTTCGGGTTCATCCCCGCACTCGTGAGCTCTTTCTTCACTAACACTCTGCCCACAATAGTCGTCAGGGGTTTCAAGTACCCGAGCCTCTTGACATTCGTACTCACCCTTGTGATGCTACTCGTCCTCATCTACATCGAGGGCATAAGAGTCGAACTCCCCATCACCTCGATAAAGTATCGAGGGTTCCAGGGGGTATATCCGATCAAGCTGCTCTACGTCTCGAACATCCCCGTCATCCTGGTCTCCGCCCTCGGCGCCAACGTCACCTTCTTCTCCAGGCTGCTCTACAATTACGTCGGGAGCAACCCACCCTGGTGGTTCCACTACATCGCGGTCTTCCCCGCTCAGACCAACGCCACTACCTCGAGCTCCTATCCCATCGGGGGGCTGGTCTACTACATGTCCCCGCCCCAGGGAGTAAACAACACCGTAGCCGACCCCATCCATGCCGCGATCTACCTCCTGTACCTGATAGGAATGGCGGTGCTCTTCGCCAGATTGTGGGTGGAGATCGGCGGATTGAACCCGCACGCCGTCGCAAAGAACCTGATGGACGCCCAGGTCCAGGTCCCTGGGTTCAGGAGGACCGGGCTTTCGATCGAACAGATGCTTAACAGGTACATACCCACACTCACGATAATCGGCGGAATATTGATCGGCCTGGTTGCAGGCGTCTCTGACCTTTTCGGGGTCTTCGGATCAGGAATTGGGATCCTGCTGATGGTGGACATCATACTCCAGTACTATCAGATGTTGCTCAAGGAACAGGTGGAAGAGGTCTCCCCTGCCCTGGCCGGCCTGATAGGAGCTGGGTAGGTGGTGGGACTGCGTGTCGTCGTCGTCGGCGTTCCGGGCGTTGGGAAGACCACGGTCGTGGAAGGCCTCGTTTCCGAATACCGCGGGGCGAAGCTGGTCAACTTCGGCACTGTGATGTTGAAGACAGGGCTCTCGCTGAAGTGGATCAAGAACAGGGACGACATCCGAAAACTCACCGTCGATAAGCAGAGGAGCCTGCAAAAGGTCGCAGCCTCCAAGATTTCAAAGATGAAAGACCGGACAGTCGTGGTAGACACACATCTGTTCATTAGGACGAAAGAAGGATTCTGGCCCGGGCTTCCGTTCGATGTTGTAAGGGCACTGAGGCCCACGCATCTTGTACTCGTTCAAGCCAGCCCCGAGGAGGTCGCAAGGAGGAGGACCGCAGACAGCAAGAGGTACCGGGACACGGTGACCATGGATGACCTCGAAGAGGAGCTCGGCCTCGCTCGAAGCTTCCTGGCCGTGTCTTCGACGCTTACGGGTGCTCCGATGCTGATGGTGAACAACAGCGAAGGAAGGGCCGCGGAGGTCGCGTCGGAAATCGCTTCCATGCTAAGAGGCGCGGTCGCGTGATACTGGACATCCTCTTAGCTGTCAATTCGACTACCACGACAACCACGGTCACCGGAGCGTCATCGGCCTTTCCCATTCCGGAGTCCACCTTCCTCGTGACGCTGACGTCCGTAGGCCTGGGCCTCATAACTCAGTTCGTAACCAGATATGTCGTCGACCTCAAGGCGGAAAGGAGGATGAAGGCTGAGGTGGGTGCGTTCAACAAGGAGAAGAGGGACGCGACGGCGGCAGGAGACAAGGCGAAGCTTGAGAAGCTCAAGAAAAGAGAAGTGCAAGTGAGGCAAGCCCAGGCGAAGGTCTCAACCGCCAGGTTCAAGGTGACAGCAATCACCTTCATTCCCCTTCTTGGCGTCTACTACCTGATGGCTTCCTTCCTCGGCGGCTTCGGGGTGATAGTGGCCCACTCCCCAATCCCGATACCATACCTGGTCAACGCCGACGGAACTGTCAGTCTCTTCTGGTGGTACTTCCTGAGTTCGTTCACATTTTCCACAATGCTGAGCAAACTCCTTCACACGACGACATAGCACAAGTTGTTCTCTTGAGGGCCATCATCATTTCAGGGATGCCCGCCGTAGGGAAGACGACCGTTTCAAAGGCGGTCGCAGAAGCGCTTTCGACCCAAATGGTGGGAGGGGGAGACGTCCTCAAGGAAATGGCAATCGAGGAGGGGTACATCCCTGGAGGAGAAGATTGGTGGGACAAGGGGGAGGGGATGAAGTTCCTTCGGGAAAGAAAGCGTTCCTCGGGCTTCGATAAGGAGGTCGACGCCAGGTTGCTTCACAAGGCCAAGAAGGGAGACGTAGTAATCACCAGTTACCCTGTCCCCTGGCTCACCAAGGACGGGCTCAAGGTCTGGCTCTCCGGGAGCGTGAAAAGCAGAGCGGCCAGGATGGCCAAGAGAGACGGAGTCCCAGTCTCAAAGTGCCTGAAGGTGCTTTCCGTCAGGGACATCGAGAACTACAAGCTTTACAAGAAGATCTACGGCATCGAGTTCGGGAAGGACCTGGCTCCTTTCGACCTCGTTATCGAGACCGACTCAATAAATGAGTCTCGGGTGGCTGAAATAATACTGCATTACGTGAAGAATCGAAGGGACTAACGTGCAACCCCAAAAGATGATCGTGCTCGACGGTGAGCCCCAGGACCCTGAGCATGGCCATCCCCCTTCCAAACGCCCAATCCCGGCGATGTTGGAATATGGTCTCGTTCCGCTCGACAAGCCGCGAGGGCCCACCAGCCACGAGATAGTCGCCTGGACGAAGAGGTTGCTGGGTGTTCAAAGGGCCGGCCACAGCGGCACCCTCGACCCTCCGGTGTCAGGGCTCCTTCCAATCGGACTCGGGCGTGCAACACGTGCCCTCAGCCTCCTGTTACTTTTCCCCAAGGAGTACCGCGGAGTAATGAGGCTGCACTCGTCTGTCCCCCGGAAGCAGCTCGACGCGGTCATCGCCGAGTTCACGGGAGAAATCTTCCAGAGACCCCCTCAGCGCTCTTCGGTTAGTAGGCGGACGAGGAGCCGGACAGTCTACGAGCTTGAAATCACTGAGGCGGCAGGAAACCTGTACCTCTTCAGATGCCTCTGCCAGTCGGGGACGTATATTCGAAAGCTTGTTTACGATATGGGCGAAGTCCTGGGGGTCGGTGCCACGATGGTCGAACTCCGTCGGACCCGGGTAGGCCCCCTATCCGAGACGGGTGGACTCGTTACTCTTCATCAGCTCAATGACGCCATGTACAGGCTCAAGAACGGCGATGAGGCCCTCCTGAGGAATCTTGTCCGTCCGATTGAGGAAACGCTGGGCAACATCCCAAGGATAGTTGTCCGTGATTCGGCCGTCGATGCAATCTGTCATGGGGCTCGCCTAGGGATTCCCGGGATACTCTCCCTTTCCGATGGGATCAAGAAGGACGACACACTTGTTCTGATGAGCTCGAAGCTAGAGCTCGTGGCAATCGGGAAGGCGCTCCTCTCCTCCGACGACATGCGGTCGCATCAGAAGGGACTCGCGTCGACAACGGAACGCGTAATCATGACCCTTGGGACTTATCCGAAACTCTGGAAGAGTCATTCAGCTAAGAAGAAGGAGGCATGACAAGCCCTGCCATGATATCGTCAGGAAGAAATTAGCGTTCCCGCGAAATTCGCCGGTAGAGGTTTTAAGCCTCGGGATTTCGGCACGGGTCGCCGGGGTCGCCTAATCTGGTAGGGCGCAGATCATCATCGCGAAAGCCTGGAAACCCGCAGGCCAGCCAGCCTGTCGTGGGAAACCGCGTTGTGGGTTCAAATCCCACTCCCGGCGCTCATTGATTCCACAAACACTATAAAGCCAAGAAGCAAGCGGAAGTCAGGTGAAGGGTCCCGCTCCCGACCTGAGGGTCGGCCTCACTTTTGACGATGTCCTCCTAGTCCCGAAATTCTCCAACGTAAAGTCCAGGAAGGAAGCAGACACCGTCACCAGGTTTTCCCGCCGAATCAAGTTGACCATCCCGGTGGTCAGCGCCAACATGGACACTGTTACCGAGTCCTCCATGGCGATAGCAATGGCCCGTCTCGGAGGCATAGGTGTCATCCACAGGTTCCTCTCCCTGGAAGAGGAGGTGGCCGAGGTTCTCAAAGTGAAAAGGTCCGAAGGGGTCGTCATCGAAGACCCGATTACCCTCGGTCCCGAGGGGACCGTCAAAGAGGCCTGGGACATCATAAGGGAACGCGACATCGGGGGAATCGTTGTCGTCGGCAAGGACCGCAGGGTCTTGGGACTTCTAACAAGGAGAGACATCACCCTGGAAGAAGATCTGGACAGGAAAGTAAAAACGGTCATGACCCCAAAGAGTGATTTGATCACCGCACACAAGGGAGTGACCCTCGAGCAGGCTAGAAAGATCCTTCATGAGAACAAAGTCGAGAAGCTCCCACTGGTCGACAGGAACGGGAAGCTTGCAGGCCTGATTACATCCAAGGACATCATGAAGAGACGACAGTTTCCTTCAGCGACCAAGGACGCCAAGGGTAGGCTAAGGGTGGCGGCGGCTGTGGGCGTAAAGGGGGACCATATGGCGCGATCTAGAAGGCTCTTGGACGCCGGAGCTGATGCCCTGGTTGTGGACATCGCTCACGGCCATTCATCCTACGCAATCGACACCGTGCGAGAAATCAAGAAAGAACTGGGGGATGTGGAGGTAGTGGCTGGGAACGTGGCGACGGCGAGAGGCGCGCTCGACCTGATAAGAGCAGGTGCCGACGCTGTCAAGGTTGGGGTAGGCTCGGGGAGCATCTGCGTCACCAGGGTCGTCACGGGGTCTGGAGTCCCGCAACTGACCGCGATAATGGACAGCTCAGCCGGGGCCGCCGACAGCGATGTCCCGATGATCGGCGACGGGGGCGTAAGGAACCCAGGAGATGTCACCAAGGCGCTCGCTGCCGGCGCTTCCACAGTGATGATTGGGAGCCTTTTCGCCGGAACCGAAGAAAGTCCGGGCCCGACAATTCTCAGGGACGGAGTCAGGTACAAGCTAACCAGAGGGATGGCCTCGCTGGCGGCCACCCTCGACCGCCGCGTAAGGGAGAGCGGACATGGCGCCCAACGGGAGGATGAGCTCATCGAGGAAGTCATCGAGGAAAGCGTCCCGGAGGGGGTCGAGGGCCTCATCCCCTACAAGGGGAGGGTCGACGAAGTGGTCAAACAGCTTGTCGGGGGGCTAAGGTCTGGTATGAGTTACTCCGGGGCTCACACACTGGATGAGCTCAGAAAGAATGCCGAGTTCATGAGGATAACTGCGGCGGGTCACAAAGAAAGCCTTCCCCACGACATCCAGAAGGTAGTCTAGCACGGGGAACCTGTCTGTCATCGGGCTCCAATGGGGGGATGAAGGAAAAGGGAAGGTTGTCGATTACCTGGCCGGTCAGTACGACGCGGTCGCGCGGTTCAACGGCGGGAGCAACGCAGGCCATACGGTGGTCATCGGGGGCAGGAAACACACCTTCCACCTCATCCCGTCGGGGGCTCTGAAAGGGAAGGAACTCTTGATCGGGGCAGGGGTCGCCGTTGACCCCGTCGTACTTGGAGAAGAACTCTCGCTCCTCCCTGACGACGTCAAAGGTAGGCTTGTGGTCGACGATAGGTGCAGTCTGGTCTCGCCCATGGACAAACAACTTGACGCCGTTCTGGAAGAGATGAGGGGACCGTCTGCCATCGGAACCACCAGGCGGGGGGTAGGGCCGTCCTTCGCGGCCAGGGCTCTCCGTCTATCACCAAGGGTGTCCGACCTGATGCGAGGGTTTGATTTTGCAGCTTTGGTCCGATTCTACGAGAAGCTCTCTGTTGACTCGGCGGGACTGATATCCTGGTCCGAGGAGTCAAAGGAGCTCCTGGAAGGAATAGTGGGGAGTGCCAGCGCCCGGATCACGGAAATAATCGAGCGGGGCGGGAACGTCCTCTTTGAGGGTTCGCAGGGGACCCTGCTTGACCTGATTCACGGATCGTACCCCTTCGTTACAGGAACACACACTACCGCGAGCTACATCCCGGCGTCGCTTGGAATCCCGCCTTCTGCGGCTGGGGAGTCCCTCGGGGTCATGAAGTGCTATGCGACCAGGGTCGGGAGCGGTCCATTCCCCACTGAGGTCAAAGGTCCTGTCGCGGACAACATTCGTTCCATTGGGAATGAATACGGGGCCACAACCGGGCGCCCCAGGCGTGTCGGCTGGCTGGACCTCGTGGCCCTAAGGTACAGCCTCGCCCTAAACGGCTCCGAAAAAATCGTGGTTTCGAAGCTCGACGTTCTCTCCCAAATCAGAGACTTCAAAGTCTGCGTGGCATACAACCACCAGGGTTCGGAGACCACGGATTTCCAGGGGTCTCTGGCTCACCTTGACGATGTGGAACCGGTCTATGTATCACCATTCTCTTTGCACGGCGCCAGGTACGACAGCGGGCTCCCCGGAGAGGGCAAGAAGCTGGTCGACTACCTGGAGAAGGAGCTCCGAGTGGGCGTAACTATGGTTTCCCATGGAGAAGAGAGGTCCAAGACCATTGAGCTTTGATTCGATCTCACCAATAGACGGCAGGTACAGGGCTGAGGCCGATGCTCTGGCAGCCTATTTCTCCGAGCAGGCGTTGACCAGGGAACGGATCAGTGTGGAGCTGTCCTATCTCCGTCTTCTAGTGAAGCTCGGGGTCGCCCCGCGTGTAAGCGTCCCAAGGGTCGAACCCAACATGATGGAGGTCAAGAGGCTGGAGGAAGAGCTGGGGCACGATGTCAAGGCCGTCGAGGTCTTCCTTCGCAGCTCACTGAAGCGCTTGGGGGCCGCCCGACTCTCCCCCTACGTTCATCTCGGCCTTACCAGCGAAGACACGAACAGCCTCGCCTATGCCCTCCTACTGAAGTCCGCAATGGAGGAGGTCTTGGTCCCCGCCTACACTTCATTGGCTACAGAACTGGCGAAGATCGCGAGAAGAGAGGCTGCCACCGCGATGGTAGCCAGGACGCATGGCAGGCCAGCGGTCCCCACCACCTTCGGCAAGGAGATGGCAGTCTTCGCAGTAAGAATCGCCGAACGGGTCTCCGTCCTGCGTAGGCTCCGCCCTCAGGCCAAATTCACAGGGGCGGTTGGGACCTTTGCATCATTCGCCCTTCTTGCAGCCAGGGACTGGCCCGACGAGCTTTCGCGGTTCGTTGGTGGCTTTGAAGTCGAACCCGCAACATATTCGACCCAGGTGGTTCCCGGAGAGCGACTCTCCGACATCTTGCACTACGTCATCAACGTCAACCAACTGGTGCTCTCCCTCTCCCGAGACCTTTGGCTCTACCAGGCGCTCGACCTTATTCACTTCTTGCGCCCGGGCAAGGTGAGCTCGTCGACAATGCCACAGAAGGTCAACCCGGTTGACCTCGAGAACGCCGAAGGGCAGGTGGAAGTCTCCAATTCTCTGCTCATTCTCTTGGCGTACCGTCTCCAGGTGACGCGCCTTCAGCGCGACCTCTCTGACTCGGTGGTCCGGAGGATGCTTGGCCAGGCCCTGGCGCACTCGCTGGTGGCCACCTCGAGGCTCAAGTCGTCTCTCTTATCCATGAAAGTGGAAAAGTCGGCGATGTCCCGAGACCTCAGAGCGCATCCCGAAGTCTACGCTGAACGGGAACAGATTTCGCTAAGGCTTCGCGGGGACGAGCACGGGTACGAGAAAATCAAGGCTGCCATTGAGCTCGGAAAGTTCTCCCCCTCCCGAAAATCAAGGGACTCCTACCTTGGGGCGGCACCTCTCCTCGCCAGACGATGTCCTTCCGTCGTCAGGCGATTGTTAAGTGCCTAGTTCTTGAACACCCAGCCGAGGTCCGGCGGGAAGCTCCTTCTATCCACTCTCTCGTTGAGTGCGTGGGCGACTAGGGGAAGAGCAAGCGTGATGTCTGCATAGAGCGTCGCCTTCTTCGCCTCTGACGAGATCTTTCCCCAGCTTATCGCCTCTTCTAGGGTGCACCCCGAAAGTCCACCCCACTGGGGACTGTCCGCTGTAATCTGGATGGCGAACTCGTGGGGAGTTTCTTCCTCCCCCCCTTTGGCGAGTGACTTTATGATGGTCGAAAGCTGGATGGTGTCCTTGGGGACCCCTCCTCCGAGATATACGACCCCCGTCCTCTTTGTCTTCTCTGCGATCTGCGCCAGCTCCTCCATGTCTTTCGTCTGATCAAGCCTGATCAGCCTCCCCTTCTGTCTCCTCAGGAGGCTCAGCGCCACCCCATATCCGCTGTCTATCAGCCCCGGCGAGTAGATGGGGACCCCTGCTTTGTAGGCGGCAGCAGCTATGCTCGCGATTCCTTTGTTCGAAAGGAACTCCCCGAACCTGTGGAGGAACTCCCGGGTCGAGTACACATCCCGTGCGTCTAGAGTCGCCGCGAATTTGTATATCGTGTTCTCCAACTTGCGATATTGCATCTCGTCAGCATAGACGTCGTAGAACCTGTCCACCTTGAGTCTTAGTAGTTCCTCGTCGTCTGCGAGCCAAGTTCCCTGATAATAGTGGTATCCCAGCGCCTCGAGAATGTCCTCGGAAATGTTTGCCCCTGTGCTCACAATAACATCGACGTACCTCTTCTCCACGAGCCAGCGTATGATCTTCCATTGCCCAGTCGTGCTAAGGGAGCCCGACAGGCCGAGAAATATGGTGAGGCCTTTCTGTTTTGCCATGTCAGCCCATATTTTCGCCACCTCTCCGAGCTTCTTCCCCTGGAACCCTGTCTGAGACATCTCATCCAGAAGGGCAGAGACGCTCTTCTTGCCGACCTCGATGGTCGCCACTGGCTTCGATAGTACTTCCTTCTTGGATACCACGCCGTGGCTTCTGCTTGGTTCACTTAATTATCTTGTGAGCGGGTTTTCTCCTGACGGCCCCAGAGAAGGATCCGCCGCTTGAATCTTTTACTTGACGGTCACAGACTTCGCGAGGTTCCGCGGATAATCAGGGTCGTTGCGTTTTGCGACAGCCATGTGGTATGCGAGGAGTTGGAGGGGTATCGCCTCGACGATCGGGGTGAACTTCGCCTGGACCTTGGGGAGTCGGACATAATGCTTGTACACGCTGTCCTCGACGTCGGAAACTCCGATCACATCTGCTCCTCTGGCCTTCAGTTCCTCCGCGCTCGACAGCGAGTCCTCGTGGGCGTCCCCGCTGGGGTTCAAGACGACTACCGGGGTCCCCTTCTCAATGAGGGCCAGGGTCCCGTGTTTGAGTTCGCTGGCCGGCATCCCTTCCGCGTGGATGTAAGAGAGCTCCTTCAGCTTGAGTGCCCCTTCCAACGCCACGGGGCTCTCGTATCCCCTGGCGACGAAGTAGAAGTCTGGCCTGTCCTTGTATTCGTGTACAAGGTCGCGAATCTGCTCGTCGCACTTCAGGGCTTCAACCACCGCTTCCGAGAGTTCTTTTATTCCGTTCGAACGTTTCTTTCCGAGGACCGCGTCCACCACCATGCTTGCCACTACGACCTGGGCGGTGAAACTCTTCGTGGCGGCGACCCCGACTTCGGGCCCGCAGTTCAGAAGGAGGACTCCATCGCTTTCTCGTGCCAGCGTCGAGCCGGCCGCGTTGACAATGGAGTAGACCTTCGCCCCTCTGATCTTAGCCCCCTTTACCGCCTCCAAAACATCAGCCGTCTCCCCGCTTTGGGAGAAAGCAACCACAACCGAGCCCTTCTTCAGGAATCCTGAGTGCTCCTTCAGCTCCCCCGCGACAACCGTGTCCGCCCTGAGGTTCGCCTCCTTGTTCAGCCGGAATTTCATCAGGAGTCCTGCGTGGTACGAAGTCCCTGATGCCGTAATGTAGAGCGACTTGGCCCTCCTGATCGCCCGGGCGAACTCCTCCACCTTCCCCGGCGCTTGAACGGAAGCTGTGACGACCGTCTGCGGCTGCTCATTGATCTCCTTCAGCGTGTAGTGTGCGAAATCACTCTTGGAGATATCCGAAAGCTCCCACGCGACTTGGGTCGGCTTGCGCTTGACTTCTTTCCCCCCGGGCCCTATTATCTTTACTCCGTCCTTGCTGATCTCCACGACCTCGAAATTGTCCAAGAATATCGTCCTATCCGTGTGCCCGATGAAGGCGAGGACATCGCTGGCAATGAACATCTTGCCGTCCCCCACCCCGACGATGAGCGGAGCGTCCTTCCTCGCCCCGACGATGACGTCCGGTCTGTCCTGAAACATCAAAGCGATCGCATATTGCCCCTTGAGTCTCTTCGTTGCTGCGACTGTCGCCTTGACTGGATCCTTCGTTCGCTTGTACTCATCCTCAACTAGATGTGCTATCACCTCGGTGTCAGTCTCGCTCCGGAACCTGTGCCCCTTGGCGAAGAGCGACTTCTTCAGAGGGACATAGTTCTCGATTATGCCGTTGTGGATGACGGCCACGAGTTCCTTGCATGACGTATGGGGATGCGCGTTCTCGACTGTGACCCCGCCGTGGGTCGCCCACCTCGTGTGGGCCATCCCGGTGTTCCCCTTGAGCTTCGATAATTCATGCTCTTCTTCGATTTCGTTCACCCTCCCAACCCCTTTCCTGAGGGTCAACATGCCCCCGTCGATTGTTGCCATCCCTGCCGAGTCGTACCCTCTGTATTCGACTCTCCTCAGACCTTCGAGGAGGATGCCGGCCACCGGCTCCTCAGCCACGCACCCTATGATCCCGCACATCTCGCCGAACCTCCTCCCCCACCCTCTTTAAGTGCCATACAACATTCTACCATACCCTGCATACCTGGCTTGGCATGCTCCGAGCGCCGGAGCAGCCTCGATACCTGGCACCATGCAAAACCGTTTAGTAGTGGTATCCCCGTGTCCAGTCAAGTGCCCAAAGAGAAGATCCTGTTCGACCCGAAGTCGGAAGCGGGTCTCGCCAAGCGAGTCCTCGTCTCGGACAAACCCGACGGCTTCATGCCAGCATCAGGGAAGGTAGGCCAGAAAGTACTAGCCCTCCTCTCCTCGGGCCCCGAGTATCCTGCAGAGATGGCCCGGACATTGAACATCCACCATCAGACAATCTATTACCATATAGGAAGACTCGAGAAGGCCGGCCTAATCTCCCGTGTGCGGAGCGAGCACATACGGGGAGGAGAAGCCAACCTCTTCGCCCTCGCCTCAGACGGATACGCCGTCGAGTTCCCCGTCAGGGGAGAGCCGATGCCAACGCTGAGGTCCTCGAGCCGTTCAAAAGCCCTTGGGCGCTTCTTCAAGGAGTTCTTCGAAAAGGGAGAGTTCGAGGGATGGGTTGTGGTCGGTTCACCTCTTCAGCACGGCGAGGCCGGGACCCAGGCCAGGGATGGACACTACGCGGTCCAGCTGGGCTTCGCCCTCGGCCAGTTCGTGAACCTCCCGTCGAGGTTTCCAGTGAAGCTCGACGTCGACCTGAGGGCGGAGAAACTCCTCGCTTCTAACCTGATAGTCGTCGGCGGTCCGAGGACCAACGTGATAGCAGAGGAGCTGAACCCTCATCTGAAGATCAGGTTCAGCCAAAGCGGGTTTTGGGGTTCGGTCGTGGACGAAACCGGAAAGTCCTATGCCTCAGAGCTCGACTGCATCGTGGAGAAGGCGCGCAATCCCTGGGACCCTCAGAAAACTTGCGTGATCGTTGCGGGACTCACGGGGGCAGGTACGAAGGCCGCGATAATCGGGATCTGCAACTTCGCCGAGGTCCTCTTCCAGAAGTACAGGTCGGGGGACTACGCTGCTCTCCTAAGAGGGGTCGACCGAGATGGGGACGGGAAAGTCGACTCAGTTGATGTGCTAAAGCAGTTTTGAAGTTCTAGGCCCTTCTTCCCCTGCGTCCGCCCTTCTTCCTGGTGGTGTCATGAGGTATCGGGGTCGCGTCCTCTATCCTCCCAATCTTGAAGCCCGCCCGTGCAATGGCGCGTATCGCAGCTTGCGCTCCGGGCCCAGGCGTCCTCGGCCCAGTGCCACCAACTGCTCTGACTTTGATGTGTACCGCGGTTATGCCCTTCGATTTTGCAACGTCAGAAGCAGCCGAGGCGCTCCTCATGGCGGCGTAGGGCGACGACTCGAACCTGTCCGCCTTGACATGCCTTCCTCCCGAAGAGAATGAAATCGTCTCTGCGCCCGTCAGGTCCGTGATATGTACAATCGTGTTGTTGTAAGACGAGTATATGTGAACGACACCCCATCTGTCGGTAAGGACTTCTTCCTCAGCCATTCAGCGTCACTTCGCCTGGGCCGGCTGCACTTCGGCCGGGGCTTGCTGGTTCTCTTGCTTTGACTGTGCGGGTGCCGACGGGGATTGCTCGCGGCCAGTAAGCTTGACCACGCCTTCTTCTTGGCCACCGACTTCGTATCCTGGTATCGTGATCACTCTGTCACCCACCGCGACGTGACCGTGAACAATCAACTGCCTTGAATGAAGGGGTGAGAGAGCCATCCCTTTCTTGAATACCATCGTTTGCAATCTTCTCGAAAGAACGTCCTCCACCGTAAGACTCAGAATGTCGTCAAGCGATGCTGCCTCACCCACCAAACCTCTTCTCTTCAAGCTGTCAAGCAGCTTCTTCTCCTCCCTGAGCCTGACCGCCTGCGTAGCAGCCAGAAGAGTCCTAGCCTGCTTCCTCACGGAGCTTAGCTGAGTCTGGGCTCTCCAAAGCTCCCTCTTGTTCCTGAGTCCGAAGGTGCCAAGGAGGTACAGCTCCTGCGCCAGCTGGTCTGCTCTCCATGGGCTCCTGGGCCTGCTGTACTGTTTCCTTGCCTTCTTCGGGTCTCCCAAGTGTTACTTCTCTTCCCCCTTCTTGGCGGCTTCCTTGGCGGCCGCGACCAGTGTCGCCTTTCTGACCCCCACTGTCCGACCCTTCCTCCCGGTCGTCCTCGTCCTTTGACCCCTTACCTTGAGCCCAAGTCCATGCCTGATCCCCTTCCAACTCTGGATATCCTTCTCCGCTTGGATGTCGTTCTTCTGAACGAAGTCGAGGTCGGAGCCAAGGAGTTGTTTCGCTTCTCCGGTCTCAGGGTCTTTCCTCCTGTTGTAGAACCACGACGGGAGTGAAGCCTTGGCGGTGCTCTGGATCGCTTGCTCCACTTCACGAACCTGGTCCTCTGTGAGCGTGCCTAGCCTCACCCTCGGGTCAAGGCTGAGTTTCGTAGTTATCACCTGGGCGAAATTGTATCCCACCCCTTTCAAGTCCGACAGCGCCACAATCAGCTTTTTTCCTCCGTCGAGGTCCCTCCCCGATATCCTCACTAAGTGTCTGAATTCGGCCGCTTCCGACATATTCCGGACCTGCCGTTCTCTGTGCTGTTATAAGTTTTGAAGGCTCTCATGTCATTTTTTGGGCGGGGTCCAGTCTATCCCCGTCACTATCCTGGCTCGAGCTTCCAAAACTTTTTAACCCGAACTTATTCCCGACCGCTGAAACGGGTCGTCTCATGGTTTCTCAAGACCTAGCGGGTGTAGTCGTTGGTTAAGGTGAAGGTCCTAGAGGACACTGGGAATTCCGTTACGCTCCAGCTTGAAGGGATAGACAGGTCGTACGCCAACGCCGTCAGAAGGTTCTGCATCTCCGAAGTCCCTTCCATGGCCATTGACGACGTTGTGATACTCGAGAACTCCTCGGTCCTCTACGATGAGATTTTGGCTCATAGGCTGGGAATGATACCCATCAAGACGGACTTGGAAAGGTACAACCTCCCCGAAGAATGCGACTGCGGCAATCCGCTCGGGTGCCACAAGTGTCGAGTCCTATTCGTCTTGGACGCAAAGGGAAAAGAAAAGGTTTCGACTGTAACCTCGGGCGACCTCGTATCAGAAGACAGGGAGGTCAGACCAGTCAGCGAGACGATACCTCTTGTGAAACTCGCCTTTGGCCAATCTGTGAAGCTTGAGGCTTACGCCCGACTGGGACGGGGGAAGGAACACGCGAAGTGGCAGCCATGCACGGTCTCGGCTCTGACGGACGGAAAGACTGAGGGGACGTTCAACCTCATGGTGGAATCGGCGGGGGGGCTCCCGGCCCGCCAGGTCGTACTGAAGGCGATTGAGCTTTTGGAGAAGAAGCTCAACGAGATTCAGGTCGCGGTCGGTGCTGCCAAGTGACGGCCTCGAACCCTGTTCTCCGGCAGACTTCTGTAATGTTAGAAAAGGCTGGAAAGAAGGAGAAGGCCCCAATTTGGCACGTGGCATCCAAGATGCTCTCGAACCCGGCCATCAATCGTGTCGAAGTGAACCTTACCAGGATATCGAGGGTCGCCAAGAGCGATCATCCTGTGTTTGTCCCTGGCAAAGTCCTCGGGACCGGATTGATAGACAAGAAGGTCATCGTCGGGGCGTTTTCTTTTTCGTCGGCCGCGAAGTCGAAGATCGAAGCATCTGGGGGTTCAGCTCTCTCCGTCGAAGAGTTCCTGAGAAAGTTCCCCAAAGGGAGCGGAGTAAAGCTTGTCCAGTGAGAGCACGGTATACGTCGACGCCTCGGACCAGATCGCGGGAAGACTATCGTCAAAGGTCGCCAAACTCATCATCTCGGGGAAGAGGGTCGTGGTTGTGAACGCGGAAAAGGCGCTAATCTCAGGGTCGAGGACCTCGGTCGTCACGGAGTGGACCAAAAAATTAGAGTTGTCCAGCAGGGTCAACCCAATCTACGGCCCGATTCATCCCCGACGTCCTGACAACATCCTCCGCAGGATGGTGAGGGGAATGGTCCCAAGGAAGAAGCCCAAGGGGGCTCTGGCAATGAAGAGGCTGAGGGTATACATCGGAGTGCCGTCCGAAGTCACAGGGTCGAAAATGACGAAGTTCGAGGACACGGCTGCGTCGCGCCCGATCCCGGTGTACGTGACCATGGCAGACCTGTCAAAGAGCCTCGGGTGGAACGAGTAATCTTGCCAAGCCCTTCGCCCAAGACGCCGGTCAAGAAAGCCCCCAAGCTATATTCGGGGGCGAGGAAGACAGCGAGGGCGACGGCCGCAATAATGCCCGGCGGAGGCCGGATCCGCATCAATGGTACACCCGTCGAATTGTGGGAACCTGAGCCGGCTAGGTTACATCTCTTGGCTCCGGTCTATGTGGTAGGAGAGCTTAGAGAGAAGTATGACCTCGACGTAAGTGTGGGAGGAGGAGGCTTCATGGGGCAGGCCGACGCCGCCGCGATGGCCATTGCAAGAGCATACGTCGACCAGGTCCGCGGTAACGAACTTCGGGAGAAGATGAATGCATACAATAAATACCTGTTATCTGGCGACCCGCGACAGGCAGAGCCCAAGAAGTTTGGAGGACCCGGAGCCAGAAGGAAACGACAAAAGAGTTACAGATAGACCATGATGATCCCAATCCGCTGTTTCACCTGTGGCAACCTCATCGGAGACAAGTTCGTAAGCTTCCAGTCAAGAACGAAGGGAGGCGAAGACCCGGGAAGGGTTCTGGACGATCTGGGGCTCAAGCGATACTGCTGCCGGCGCATGCTCATCTCATCCGTGGACGTGATCGACCAGGTCCTGCCCTTCTTCAGTCGGAAGGCAGAGCTGCAGTAAGATAGGAGACCAGCGATGTCAGATATCGAGGATGACGAAGCCGGTTCAGCTGACAAGATGGTGGTCCATGGCCTCTCAGAGAAAGCTCTACTTGCCACGGGAATCCGCATCGGCACTCCAGTCCGCACCAAGACGATGGAAAAATTCACCGCGAGGCCGAGGCCAGACGGGCTCCACATGATAGACTACGCAAAGACGCTCGAGAGGCTCGAAGTCGCAGGGAAGTTCATAGCGGCCACGGGCCCCAAAAACACGGTCGTCTACACCAGCCGCGAGCACGGCGCCGTAGCTGTCGAGAAGTTCTGCGAATTGACCGGTGCGCTACCCCGGATAGGGAGGTTCATGCCGGGGACGTTCACAAATCCCCTGTACCCCGGGCACCTCGACGCCGAGCTCGTCGTCGTCGCCGATCCGATGTCCGACCAGCAAGCCATGGTCGAGGCAGGGAAGCTTGGCGTTCCTGTAATAGCCGTCTGCGACACCGACAACGTCACCGATGACATAGACCTCGTAATCCCGGGAAACAACAGGGGCCGAAAGGCCATAGCCGCCATCTTCTGGCTCTTGGCAAGGTTCACGCTCACCCATGCCGGACTTCTGGCCGCAGACCAGCCGATGAAGTATACCATCGAGGACTTCGAGACCAAGATTGATGAAGAGCAGAAGTCCGAGATGCTTGAAGAACGTATATCCGACCGACGCGAATAGCACAGGCCGTTGCTTGTTAGGAAGCCGGCCGTCGCCGGCCAGTTCTATCCTTCGGACTCGGATGAGCTTTCTGCCGCAATCGACAGATGTTACTCACACCCGCTCGGTCCCGGACGTTCGCCTCTTGCACCGAAGGGGGACGCGAAGGTGGTCGCCGTGGTCTCCCCCCACGCAGGCTACATCTATTCCGGCCCAGTCGCAGCCCACAGCTACCTGCATGTTTCGTCCCTCCGCGACCCGGACCTTATCGTAGTGGTGGCTCCCAATCACTATGGGATCGGGAGCGGTGTGTCAACGTTCGAGAGCGGCGAGTGGGAAACCCCGCTTGGGAGAATGAAAGTCGACCCCATTGCCTCGAAACAGCTAGTTGAGCTGGCTGGGGTCGCGGCCTTCGACCCCGACGCGCAACGGCTGGAACATTCTCTCGAGGTCCAGCTCCCCTTCCTACAGAAAATCTTCGGTAGCGCCGTCCCCTTCCTCCCAGTTTCTCTGCTTTTTCAGGACGTCGAGACTGCCTCGGCTGTCTCCAAGGCTTTGGTCGAAATCGTCCGAGGAAGAAAGGCGGTCCTTATCGCTTCGTCCGACCTGACCCACTATGAACCTGCTGAAGCCGCCAAGGAAAAAGACTCGGCCCTGCTACAGCAGGTCGAAATGATGGATGTCGAAGGCTTCTATTCGACCCTGGATAGGCTGCAAGTCACCGCATGTGGTTTCGGCGCCATAGCCACAGTGATGCAAGCAGCTCGCCTGCTCGGTCTTGCGAAGGGGGAACTCTTGAAGTACGCAACAAGCGGCGACATGACAGGAGAGAATCTTCAAGTCGTGGGTTACGGGGCCCTGAGATTCGTGTGAGTTTGAAAGCTGTAGCTGAGGCGCCGTCAAAGGTAATAATCACCGGTGAGCATTTCGTCGTACACGGGGCCTGGGCCTTGGCAGCTGCTCTGCCCCGAGGGGTGAGGGTAGAGATGTCGAATTCCACCCGATTCGAGGCGACGTCGGACCGCTTCGCCAGCCAACAGACCCAGTTGAAACCGGTGGGCCTCGTCGTCGAGGAAATGGCTAGGGAATTCTCGGCCAAGCCCAAAGTCAAGGTTTCAATCTCTTCCGCCATTCCCCAGGGGGCGGGACTTGGATCTTCAGCCTCCACTATGGTCGCTGTGGCTTCGGCGTTTTCCAGGCTCAATTCCCTTGGGCTTGGACCCGAAGAGGTCGCCAGGTTCTCCATGGCGGGAGAGCGAGCGATTCACGGGAAGCCTTCTGGAATCGATTCCGCCATTTGCTCCCACGGCGGCGTCCTTCTCTTTAGAGCGGGCCGCAGGCCGAAAAAGGTATCCTTCACGGGCCACAGATCGCTCATTGTCTCCTACTCAGGGCAGAGCAGAAGCACGAAAGGACAGATACGGCGCGTTTCCTCCTTCAAGGAGACCCTCCCGGGCCTGTTCTCCGTCGTCTCTGAGTCGGTGAGCGACCTTAGCCTTCAGGCAGCCGAAAGGCTCGCCGGCCGCGACATGAGGGGTTTGGGAAAGGTCCTTAGCTTGAACCAGGCAGTCCTCGGATTCATTGGGGTTTCGAACCCCACCTTGAACTTGATGGTCGAGTACCTCGACTCCACAGGGAGCTACGGGGCAAAACTAACTGGCGCTGGCGGGGGAGGGAGCGTGGTTGCAGTCGCGCCTGAGGCAAAGGAAAAAAGCATTGTATCGGGGCTCAAGGCGCGAGGGTTCGAGACGTTCATCGCCAGGGTCCCAGCCAAGGGAGTGAGAAGCTGGCTAGAACGGTAGTCGCAAAGCTCGGTGGGTCGGTCATCACCGACAAGTCGAAGCCATTCTCATACCGTCCAGATGTCGTATCAGCTCTCTCCGAAGAAATCGCATCATGCGATGAGAAGGTTGTTGTGGTCCACGGAGGGGGCTCATATGGCCACACCGTCGCAAGGCAGCATGGAATCAATTCGAACCCAGGGCCTGCGCCCGCCTCGGGAGTGGCGCAGACCAGAGGTGCCATGTACGAGCTCAACCGTTTGGTCTGCAAGACCATGATGGAATTCAAGCTCAGCCCTTACCCGTTTTCGCCTTTCGACGCCATCAGCCGGGCAGGGAAGGCTCCTGTCGCCCAATGGATTCGCGGGCTCCTGAAGGAGAATCTGACACCGGTGACTTTCGGAGACGTCGGGCTTGCGCAGGGCGGGTTCAAGGTGATCTCCGGGGACGTGATCGTGCAGGAATTGGCCAAGATTCTCTCGCCTGAAAGGTGTGTGTTCGCCCTCGACGTGGACGGGGTCTACGAGGAGAACAGCCGGGTGATAATCCCCGAGCTCTCACCGTCAAAAATCAGGAGGATGAATGTGCTAAGCGGAACGGACGCGACTGGTGGGATGAAACTGAAGCTGGAGGTTGCTTCTAGGATCGCAGCCGGTGGTACCAAAGTCTGCTTTGTCTCCGGGTACAGGAGGAACGAATTCTCGAAAGCTTTGCGAGGCCTCGAGTTCTACGGGACAGTGGTAAGGTCCTAGGCCGACAAGAAGAGGCGCCAGCACGGAATTTGTCCGACCTCCAGGGAGAGATGAAACGCATCAAGGGAAACGTCGACCGACTCATACTCACAAAGCTTCTCCCGAAATCGAGCAAGGTCAAGGAAGTCGACCTCCTCTACAAAATGATGAGGGACTATCCAGCGCGTCCAGCGAAGGGGATGAGGCCCTTTCTCTGCGTGACAACTTCGAGGGCAGCCGGAGGGACGGAGGAAGACGCGCTTCTTACCGCCGCCTGCATCGAGCTCTTCCAGAACTGGATTCTCATCCACGACGACATAGAGGACGGCTCCGAGCTCCGCAGGGGCAAGCCTTCTTTGCATCGGAAACATGGCGTTGCACTTGCGCTGAACGCGGGCGATGCCCTGCACGCCCGAATGTGGGGGACACTCCTACTGAACGGGGACATGCTGGGCCTCAAGAAGACCTTACTGGTGATGAAAGAATTCTCTACCATGGTGAATGAGACGACCGAGGGTCAGCATATGGAGCTTGGATGGGTCGCCGCGAAAAGATGGGACCTCAATGAGAACGACTACTTTGAGATGTGCAAACGCAAGACTTCGTGGTATACTGTGGCGAGCCCTTGCAGGCTGGGGGCAATAGTCGCCGGGGCAGGGGAGAATGTCTTGGATGACCTGCTTGAATTCGGTGTCAACCTCGGGGTCGGGTTCCAGATTCAGGACGACGCCCTAAATCTCGTCGGCGACCAGAAGAAGTACGGAAAAGCGACCTCGGACGACATCCTCGAGGGGAAGAGGACGCTCATCATCTTGCACCTTCTCCAGAGGGCTGCCGGAGGAGAGAGAGAGAAGCTACTCTCCATAATGAACAAGGCGAGGCATGAAAAATCCAAGGCAGACGTTGCATTCGTACTTTCCATGGTTGACCGGTACGACGCCGTAGGTTATGCGAGGAAGCGGGCTTCGGAGCTAATGAAAGAGGCGGTCAGGATTTTACGTGGTATCAAATGGGAAGGAGACAGGGACGCGGTCGCACTCCTCGAAGCGTTCGCAAGGTTCGCAGTAGAGCGAGAATGGTAGACGAATCGCCGGAGCTCAACGAAAGGGAGCTCTCGATCATCGAGAAGGCCGCTCTGGTCAACGCGGCAAAGCATGGAGGGAAAGCCGAAGTCGGCGCGGTCATCGGGAGGGTCCTCGCCGAACTGCCTGAGCTCAGGTCAGACCCAACCAGGGCGACGAGAGAAGTCTGGGCCACGATGAAGCGCATAAACGCGTTGTCGCAGTCTGAGCAAGAGCAGCTTCTCGCAAAGAAATACCCCGAATCAGCGACGCTCCAGGAGAGGGAGGGGAGGGTCGGTCTCGCACCGCTCCCGAACGCCCTGAAGGGAAAGACTGCCTTCCGTCTGCCGCCGGAGCCTTCAGGTTTCATGACAGTCGGCCATGCCATGGCTTTCACGATCAACTATCTGTACAAGGTTCAGTACGACGGCAAGCTCTGGCTCCGTTTCGAGGACACGAACCCCAGGAAAGTCGCCCTCGAGTACTACGAGAGCTTCAGGAGGGGCATCCGTTGGCTCTCCATAACGTGCGACTACGAGAAGAACGTCTCCGACGACATGGACCTCATCTACGAGCATGGGCGGAAGCTCCTGGAAATGGGGAGCGCCTATGGCTGCTCCTGCGACGAGGCCAAGGTCAAGAGGCTAAGGTTCGAAGGAACCGCTTGCGAGCACAGAGAAAACTCCGTCGAGGCCAATCTTCGCATCTGGGATGAACTGTTGTCTGAGAAACACGAGCAGGGCTCCTTCGTTATCAGATTCAAAGGTGACATGCAGAGCCCCAATTACTCCCTGAGGGACACCAACCTGTTCAGGATAATCAACCACCCCCACCCCCTCACAGGCGAGAAGTATACGCTCTGGCCGACCTACGATCTCGCCAACGCCGTCGAGGACGAAGTGTGTGGAATCACCCACGTCCTCAGGAGCTCCGAATTCAGGAATGAGCTGCAGCAGCAGATTCGCGACGCGCTGAAATTCAGGCATTTGGAGGTCATCCAATTCTCAAGATTCAACTTCAAGGGTACCCCCGTCTCGAAAAGACTTCTGAGGCCCCTGGTCGAAAAGAAACTCGTCTCCGGCTGGGACGACCCGAGGATGCCCACCGTAGACGGGCTCCGGCGCAGGGGAATTCTCCCCGAAGCGATAAGAGATTTCACTCTGCAAGTCGGCTACACGAAGGCCGAACACGAGTACGACTGGAGCATACTCCTTTCGATAAACAGGAAGCTTCTCGACCCCGTCTCGAGGCGGATTTTCTTTGTGCCTGACCCCATCAGCTTGGTGGTCGAAGGCGCTCCAAAACGCATGGTGACGTTGACCTTCCATCCTCAGAAGGACCTGGGCAGCAGGTCAATCGCGACGGACGGGAACTTCTATCTCCCTTCGGGCGATCTGAAGGTCATCGAGAAAGGGTCTGTGTTCAGGCTAATGGACCTGTACAACGTAGAACTTACTTCCGCTGGCCCGAATCCGATCGGTAGATACGCGGGGGACGAGCTGGTCCAAGAATCAAAGAAAGTCCAATGGGTGACCCCCTCCCACAAGGAAGTGGATGTCCTGGTTCCGGGACCTCTATTCTTGGATGGGGACGTGTTCAACGAGGAGAGTCTCGGTGAGGTCCATGGGTATTCGGAGCTCGCGGTAGCCGACACCAAGGTCGGGGACATAGTTCAGTTTCCCCGCTTTGGGTTCTGCAGACTCGACGAATCGGGAAAGTTCATCAAGTCTGTTTAGACGGATTTTCGGCGCAATCGCCCCAACCGTTTATATCCTCGTCCTGAAGGGCTGGCTTGGGAGATTTGAAAGATGACCCCAGGTCAGAAGCCGTATTACATCAAGTTCGAAACGCCCAAGGAAGTTTCTGAAGCCGCCTACGAAGTCCTACGGCAGGCCTCCCGAACCGGTAAAGTGCGCAAAGGGACGAACGAATCGACGAAAGCCATCGAAAGAGGCTTGGCAAAATTAGTCGTGATTGCCGAGGACGTGAACCCCCCCGAAGTGGTCGCCCATCTTCCAATTCTCTGCGACGAGAGGAAGATTCCGTATGTCTTTGTGCCATCGAAGGACCAGATCGGGCCCGCCATTGGAATAGACGTGTCCACAGCCTCTGCTGCGGTCCTTGATCCCGGTGAAGGGGCGCAAATCCTCGAACAGGTCACCCAAGAGCTGGCGAGGCTGAAGAAGGCCGCATGAGCAGCAAGAAGGAAGTCGAGACACTAACCCCGGCCGAAATCGTCCAGATAGTTGGCAGGACGGGGGTCGCAGGCGAAATCACCCAGGTCAGAGTCAAGATTCTGGAGGGAAAAGAAAAGGGAAGAATCCTTACGAGAAACGTCAAGGGACCGATAAGGCTGGCGGACGTCCTTGTTTTAAGAGAAACTGAAAGAGAGGCGAGGAAGCTCAAATAGGCCTTATTTTCCCAAACAAAATAGAATCCCGGGCTTCCTGAACAAATTACCTGGGGGACTTCAAGCCGTTAGCCCTTCAAATTCTTTGAAGACATGTTCATTCTAGTTGGAATAGGTGGCAAGTAGAATCCTGGCTCTTTCGAGCTTCTCAGGATGCCAAAGAATTCTTCCCACCTTATCGAGCCATTTCCTCTTCCCACCTGATAGTATCTCAATCAAGTAATTGTTCTTTCTAGTCACAACTTCAATCCCTCTTACCGTATGCCTGCGACCCTTCTTGCTGGAGAGTCTTGTTCTGACAGAGCTAGGCTCAACCTTCAACTTGCTAACAAGGGACAGCCTAGCGATGCCTAGAAGCCGCCGGTCGCCATTATACATCGCAAAGATTCTACCGTGAGGGTACTCAATCGGCTGAGGCAAGA
>WNFB01000130.1_pt1 | contig 48920 bp, 37 predicted proteins | sample 5400501 | NCBI WGS metagenome assembly WNFB01 (sample SAMN13153341, study PRJNA577476) | soil metagenome | isolation source: 200 cm saprolite under Douglas fir tree site 2 hole 1 | place: USA:California | collected 2015-04-18 | reverse complement strand
GCCGGTAATCACTATGAAGAGACTAATGTGCATGGCACCGCGAACGTGATCAAAGCTGCCAAAGAGGCGGGCGTTAAACGTATCATTGAAATTAGTGGTCTGGGTACCAAACCGGATAAGCCCGGCAGCTACATGCAGGGCCGCTATCTCGCCGAACAGATGCTGAAGGAAAGCGGCCTGGACTGGACGATCATCCAGCCGTCTGTGCTCTTTGGCAAAGACGCCCCTTTCATCAAGGGATTGTCCGACCTGATTCGTACCGCCCCTGTTGTACCGCTGATTGGCGGTGGCAAGGTCATGTTTCAGCCAGTCTTCGTAGAGGATGTCGTGACGGTGATTATCAAGGTATTGCAGGATCCCATGGGTACAAATCGCAAAACCTATACCATTGGCGGCCCGGCCTATTACTCATTTACCCAGGTCATCGATGCTTTGCTTCTAACGATGCATAAGACGCGCATCAAAGCACCCGCGCCTACTGCACTGGTAGGCATCGGGGCGGCAGTAATGGAGGCCTTTTTGCCGAAACCTCCCATCACAAAAGCGGCTATGACTCTGTTTTCCTTCGATAACACCACCGACTTGAATAGCATCGAACGCGATTTTGGCTTCACGCCCATGTCTTTTACCGCCTACCTGCAAGCGCATGGGGTCTAGTATAATACAAAACCAAAATCTGCTGTGCTATAATGTGAGGGCTTGAACGTATTTATAACAGAGATGCAAGCCCTCCGCTTTTTGTGCGGTCTGCTCTCTATATGCTCTTGCCGCGGCCCTGTCGTTGCATGGCAGCCTGTTTTACCTGCTCGTTTGCGCTTTAGGATGGAGGGACTCGCTTGACCGTATCACCCGATCTAGCATTGAGGGCTAGCAACGACTTACGTTCGATTGGCGATACGTTGATGCGTATTTCACGCTCACTGCACGAGCATACGCACAGGCTGGAGGTCGCCGTCGAAGGCACCTATGCCAGCGATGGAAGTGATCCGCGTATTCGTTTACTTAGCGACTCTCTTCACATGAGCCGCCTGGCCGACCTCGAATTGGGGCGACTTAGCCAATCGCTACAGTATGTGCTGCAACTCTTGCAGGCACAATCAGGCAATTCACCTCGACCTGCACCTTCTCCCTCCACTCCGCCCTCACCGCCAGCACATATTCCCTTTGAGCGTGAACGGGAAGCTCTCAATACAAGTATCAGCACACTGAAACGCGAACGCAACGAACTGGAGACCCTCTACGATATCGCACGTGTGCTGAATTCCACACTTGAATTTGATGAGGTGCTGCGCCTGGTCATGGAGCAAGTTATTCGCTTTGTCAACGCGGAACGCGGCTTCCTCGCCCTGGTCAATCCTACCACCAATGAGCTTGATTTTACGATTGCCCTGGATAAGCAGGGCCAGCCTATCGATAGAACTGCCTATAAAAACAGTCGCAGCACGGTCAATCGCGTCGTGCAGACCAGGGAGCCGATCCTGACCGACGATGCGCAGGTTGACGATGCCTTAAAGGGGCAGGAAAGCATCATGGCCTACGGCATTCGCTCCATCATGTGCGCGCCCCTGGTTGTGCGCGATCACTGTATCGGCGCCGTCTACGTCGATAGTCGTATCAATGCCAACCTGTTCGGCCCCAAGCATCGTGAAATGCTGCTGGCCTTCTGCCATCAAGCAGCTATCGCTATCGATAATGCCCGCCTCTTCGCTGACCTGACGAAGACCATACGCAAGGTCAACGAGGACAAGCAGTACATGGATAACATCTTTGCCTCCATCGCTAACGGCGTCATCACCACCGACTCGTCAGGTAAAATCACAACATTTAACGAAGCCGCCGCCAAGATACTGCGCATGAACCCACTGAGCGCCGTAGGTAAGCATTACCAGGAAGCCTTCAGTGTACGTCCCCAGGTCGGCGTCAGCGAACTGCTGCAAAATGCCAGGGTGCAGCACGAGCACGGTACGATGGTGACCAATTCCGTCGATTGTGAGATTCCCGGTGCCGGTGAAGTCAACCTGAACCTCTACGTCTCCGCCCTTCTCGACACGCAAAATAACCATATTGGTATGGCCCTGGTGATCGATGATCGCACTGAACTCAAACGTTCGGAGGCCCAGGCCAAACAGATACGCCGCATTTTTGAACGCTACGTCCACCCCAATGTGGTGCAACAGCTTATCCGCGATCCCATGGCCCTCAACCTCGGCGGCGAGACCAAAGAGATCTCCGTCCTCTTCGCCGACATTCGTGGCTACACGCGCCTGAGCGAAAGCATGGCTCCCGAAAAGATGATGAACCTGCTCAATAGCTATCTTGAGATCATGGTCAAGGCAATCTGGGATGAAGAGGGGACGGTAACCGCCTTTATCGGCGATGCCGTGATGGCCATCTTCAACGCACCTCTGCCGCAAGAGGATCACGCGCTGCGTGCGGTTCGTGCCTCCTGGAAGATGCGTATGGCGGTGCTGGAATACCAACTTGATAACCCGCAGGGAGTGCCAATCACCTTTGGCTTTGGCGTCAATACAGATCATGCCACCGTTGGCAACCTCGGCTCAAGTAGCCGTATGCAGAACTATACCGCCATAGGCGATGCCGTCAACGTGGCGGCACGCCTCCAACAAAATGCCTCCGACAATAATATCCTTTTAAATCACTCGACCTTTGTACGTGTGCGCCAGCAGGTGATGGTCTCTAAGCTCCCGCCTTTGCAGGTGAAGAACAAGACGGCTCCGCTGGATGTGTGGTCTCTGTTGGGGATGGTGTAGGTTCTTACATCAAGGGCGAGGACAAGCCATCGCCCCTACTATGGACGCCCTTCATAGGCTGATGCATCGTAGGCATAGGAGGGGCGATGGCTTGTCCTCGTCCTGCACCCTCGACCTATAAATTGCCCTGTCTTACATCAGGGTGATCTTGACGAAAACATCCTATTGCCATATAACTGAGGAAGAACGTTGCAATGCTAAGAAAGAAGGAGTCAATCATGACTGAGACATCCATCCCAGCCGAGACCCGTATCGGACACGTCCACCTCAAGGTCGCCGACCTGGAGCGCGCTATCGGCTTCTATCGCGACTACCTGGGCTTCGACCTGCTCTTCAACTTCGAGAGCGCAGCCTTCCTCTCCGCCGGCGGCTACCACCACCACATCGGCCTCAACACCTGGGAGAGCAAGGACGGGCCGACTCCTGCTCCCGGCACGACTGGCCTGTACCACTTCGCCATCAACTATCCGGAGCGTAAAGATCTGGCCACCGCGCTCAAACGCCTGCTCGATCATGGCTGGTCGATCGACGGGGCATCTGATCACGGCACTCACGAGGCCATCTACCTGCACGATCCGGATTTCAACGGGATCGAGTTGGCCTGGGACCGACACCCCAGCCAGTGGCCGCGCAGGGACGGGGCGGTCACGTTCAGTCGAGAGCCGCTCGACTTCGCGAGCCTGCTAGCCGAGCTCGGGGAGCCGGATCAGGGATACCTGGCGGTCTTGTCGGCATACAAATAGGATGGGCCTCACAATCCTTTCCGTAGCACAAACCCCCTCTGTTGAATGCGCGCAAAGCCGAACCATTCATATAAGCGGTGGGCGTAGATATTATTATCCTGTGAATTGAGCATGATACGAAACACCTGTTCTTTCTCGAAGAAGCGCATCGCCTCGGCCATCAAGCGTGTGCCAATAGCCTGGCCTCCGACAGAAGGATGGACGGCGATGCGTATGAGATAACCGTACTCGCCATCCAAAGCGTTGAACTGGTAGCCAATGACTTTGCCGGCAAGTTCGGCAACCACAAAATAGGGATGGGTTGCGGCAATATCTCTGAAAGAGACCGCATCGTACCGCCAGAGATCCTCGAAACATACCTCTTCAAGAGCGAGCAGCGCGGGTATATCGCGTGGCTGGACAGGACGGACAGTAACCTCCTGGTTTCCTCGCGAGGGGATGCGGAAATCAAACTTGTCATAGGCATAAAGCGAGCGGTATGGGATAAATCCCTGCGTCAGAAGGGCATCGCGCAGCCAGTCGCGCTCAGAGTCATTACCGGAGTAGTGGAGATAGCGCACTCCCCGCTCGATCAAGAGCAGCACCAGGTGTTCGAGGAGGATATTCAGCAGCTTGAGGTACGATTTGCTTTCGGTCCAACTGACGCAAAATCCACCTATCCATGCCGACGGCGGGTTTACAGTTTGAGAAAGCATAAAACTGCGTAGCGACGTACCGTGAAATACTCCAAGGGCCGGATAATGCGCCAGCATGTTTGAAAGCTCTTCCAGGGTGAATCGCTGGTAGACGTATTCAGAAGTCTCAAGTAAACGCCTGACCGAGGCTATATCGTTGCCTGTCAGAAAGTGTACTTCTTCTGTGCTTCGTGGCATGGCTTCTCACAACCTACCTACATGGCCTAATCATCAGGCCCTTTAACTTCACGTCTTAAGCGTTCAATATCAGGTTTTGGGGCATTGCGCATGCGGTAGCCGGTCAGCTTATGAATGCGGCGTAACTCGGCCACCAGTACATCCGCATTGATGTGGAACTCCGGCTCTGGATTGGGACCGGCACCCAGGCTATCGACTGCCGCATCGTCACCCAGCAGCAGATTGATACAGGTCGCGACACAGCCACCCATAACGTCCAGGTTATATCCACCCTCCTGCACCATCACCAGCCGCCCGTTACAAAGTAATTGAGCCAGGTCGATAATAAATTTGGTAAGCTGTGCAAAGCCAGCCGTAGAGAGATTCATTTGCCCCAGCGGGTCATTCCAGTGTGCATCAAAACCAGCCGAGACCAGCATGAGCTGCGGGTCGAAACGGTCTGCGACGTGTGCCATCACCTGCCGGAAGACAGGATCATATGTCTCATAACCCGCTGTCGCAGGCAGCGGCACATTGATAGTCGTTCCCAATCCAGCACCTTCTCCACGCTCATCGGAGTGTCCTGTGTCGGGATAGAAGGGGGCCTGGTGTATCGAAAAGTAGAGCACACGCGGGTCACTATAAAAAACATCCTGTGTACCATTGCCGTGATGCACATCATAGTCAATAATCATCACTCGCTCAAGGCCATGACGCTCAAGCGCATATTTGGCCGCGATAGCTACGTTATTGAAGAGGCAGAAGCCCATCGCTTCGTCCGGCAGCGCGTGATGGCCGGGCGGTCTCACCAGGCAGTAAGCGTTGTCAACCTCGCCATTCATAATGGCATCTATGGCAGTCAGCCCGGCACCGGCAGCCTTGATGGCTGCCGCATATGAATGCGCGGAGATATAGGTGTCGAGCGCGAATCTGCGCGTCTGGCGGCCACCCTGTTCCGCATCCGTGGCCACCTCTTCCGCGAAGGCTTTTACCTGGCGTATGTATGCGCGATCGTGGACGAGTGCCAGTTCATCCTCGCTGGCTGCGCGAGGTGCTATCTGCACCAATCCCTCGCGCTCCAGCCAGTTCAGGGCCTCCAGGACCTTGATCGCCATTTCCAGGCGTTGTGGTCTCTCCACAAGATTCGGCGGTGTAAGATGCTGTAAAAATATTGGATCATAGATCAGGGCGGTGGACATGCTTTTCCTTTGTAGGCCATTATTTCCTTCTTGGTGAGTATTGTATTGCATGGATTGCACTTAGTGCAATCCATGCAATACAATACTCACCTAATATACATTATAGCGTAGCCAGAGCTTTTTTTACTAAATCGGGTATATCAAAGATGGTGTCGGCAACAGGAACCTTTGCCTCCTGCAGTGCAGCAACCTTGCCTTGCGCCGTGCCGGTGTTGCCGGAGATGATCGCTCCCGCGTGTCCCATGCGCTTTCCAGGAGGGGCTGTACGTCCCGAGATAAAGGCTACCACGGGCTTGCTCATCGTCTTAATGAACTCGGCAGCATCTTCTTCGTCGCTTCCACCAATCTCGCCACACATCACCACAGCCTTTGTCCCTGGATCGGCTTCGAAAAGCTTCAAATAGTCCGCGAAAGTTGAGCCAATAATCGGGTCCCCACCAATGCCAATACAGGTGGATTGCCCGATTCCAGCCTCGCTGAGCAGCGCGACAACTTCGTAGGTCAGTGTTCCAGAGCGTGAGATGAAACCAACCGGGCCTGGTTTGAAGATCTGGTAGGGAATGATACCGATCTTGCCCTGTCCTGGCGTACACATGCCTGGACAGTTGGGCCCGATCAGCGTGGCTCCGTGTTCATGCACCACCGGCATAGCGCGTGTCATATCAATCACGGGAATGCCCTCCGTGATACAGACGATCAGTGTAATGCCCGCGCTGGCTGCCTCCATAATGGCATCGGCGGCACCGGGAGGGGGCACAAATATACAACTGGCCTGGGCATCCGTGGCTGCTCTGGCTTCGGCAACGGTATCAAAAACTGGCACACCCTCTACCGTTGTACCGCCCTTGCCTGGAGTCACGCCGCCAACGATATTTGTACCCGTGGCCTGCATGTTGCGCGTATGATACCGTCCTTCGCGCCCGGTGATACCCTGCACAATCACCCGTGTCTTGCTGTCTAACAGAATACTCATAATGCTTATTTTCCTCTATCCAGATATTGTCATCCTGAGCGAAGCGAAGGATCTCAACCGATCGCGGCGACAATTTTCTGAGCCGCCTCGCGCATATCTTTACCCCAGTCGAGTCCGGCATCCTTCAACATGGCTTTGCCTTCTTCCGAGCCTGTACCAGATAGGCGCACGACGATGGGCATGCCTTTGGGAAGTTCTGCCTGGGCCATTATCACGCCTTTTGCCACTTCTTCGCCGCGTGTAATGCCGCCGAAGATGTTGACCAGGATACCCTTAACCTGCGGATCGCGGGCCACGAAATTCAGGGCTTTATACATTACTTCGGCCTTTGCACCGCCGCCGATATCGAGGAAGTTGGCCGGTTTGCCGCCTACTCGCGCCACCATATCCAGCGTGGTCATCACTAGTCCCGCGCCATTGCCGATGATGCCGACATTGCCATCCAACTTGACATACGTCAAGCCCGCCTGTTTGGCCTCGTATTCCAACGGATTAGACTCTTCCGACTCCGCCCACGAGGCATACTCTTTCTGGCGGAACAGCCCATTGTCGTCGATCAGTATCTTCGCGTCGGCGGCCTGTACCTGCCCCTCTGCGGTCAGCACGATAGGATTGATCTCAGCCAGGCTGGCATCGCACTCGATAAAGGCTTTGGCAAGCGCGGTGAGGATCGCTCCACCTTTGCTAATTACTTGATGAGGAAGGCCAGCGCGTGCCAGGATGTCGCGTGCCTCGAAAGGGCGCAGCCCCCAATGCATATCGATGGGCTGCTTGATGATCTTCTCAGGAGTCTTCTCGGCCACCTCTTCGATGTCGATGCCGCCCTCTTTGGAGACCATCACCACCGGTGCCTGGGATTTACGGTCGAGGATAATGCCGAGGTAGTATTCCTCTTTAATATCTATTTTAGAGACCACGAGCACTTTTTCAACGGTCAGGCCTTTGATGTCCATGCCCAACACTTTGGCGGCGGCTGCGCGTGCCTCTTCCGGCGTATCACCAAACTGGATGCCACCAGCTTTGCCGCGCCCACCTACGTATACCTGGGCTTTGATGACGACTGGCCCGCCGAGTTCGCGGGCAATAGCTTCGGCCTCATCTGGTGTATGTGCTACACGCCCCGGCTGTATCGGGACGCCATAGCGCGCCAGAATATCTTTGGCCTGATATTCATGGATTTTCACTAATATCTTGCTCCTTGTAATGTAAAGTAAATAAAGCTGTACGCTCCTATACGAGCGAGGAGATATGCCATGTAACTTAACTGAAGTTATGCTAGCAGTATATCACTAGAGTGTCAAGAATGCCGGCTCGCCCACGTTAATCCTTCAGAAATTTTTCTCCATTCAAGTGAACCATGTGTTCGGGTATCTCTGCTATCCAAATATCGGTTTCCCAGGCGATGTGCGAAAAATGTCGCTTGAACTCTGTATCGTTGAGAAAAGCTGTTATATAGATGCGCCTGGCGGGACAATCCTTTAACAGCTTTTCTAGTTCATGCTTGCGTTTATGCAATACAGGCCCATGTGATGTTACGGCTTCAATCAGATAGAGCCAGTTCTTTTTCTCATCATAGAGGATGATATCAGGTAACTTATCATGTGTAGTGATTGGTATGCCAAGCTGCCCTAATCGCACTTGCTCAAAAATTACAAACTTGTTTGCGGCGTCTCCTAGATAGAGTACAGTAGCCTCAGCTGCATAGCGTGGGCCAAATTTCTCAATGATAGCAACTTGTAACGCATTATGCTTTCCGGGCGTAAGGTACAATTGATTACCATCAGCTAATTTTAGTGGCAAGGCTAGTGCCTGACGGCTTCGTTGGTATTGTTCCCATAAGGCTGTGAATCTTGGAATTGCAATAGAGCAGTTGTGGTTGTATTTTGGAGCAGCGAGATTGATATATCTGACGCCTACTGTCTTTGCTTGAGGACCATCACTTGATCTGGCGATTTTCTTTCCTATTTGAGTATACTCGAAGCAGACAGAGGCCACCTCTTTGAAGAGACCCTGGGCGCCCAAGCTCTTGCCCACAATCACTTCCAAGGAACCCGCCTTACGGCGCTCTCCTTCCCTGGCATGGATAGAGCCGCCATCTATCCCCACCACCAGTGGTTCAGCTGGCTCTGGCAACTGGTTCCACTCTTGTTGGCAACCCTCAATACAAGAGACTTGCTCCGCCTCTCACTCATTTTCCAACCATTGGGCTACCTTATGGGTCTGACGGGTCAGCGTAGCGGTACTGATTGGCTTCTCCAGGAGCAACACTTCTTCTAGAAGACGCGAGGTGAAACCGTATGACATCGAGGCGGCCCATGTGGTTTCGAGGTAGAGCCATTCGGGTGTGGTCCGTTCGCGAAGTCAAGTGGGCCAGCGGGCTGAAACTGCGTTTCGCGTTGGTTTCAGCTTTTCAGCTTGAAGTTGACATGTGCAGGTAGAGAGTTGAGGGCTGGCTAGCTTCCATTTGCCAAAGAGCGAACGCATCACCATGGTATGGGTTCCTTTCCGGGAGAGTTGGGCCTGGCAGTGGGGGCAATGACGTCGTTGTTCAAGATACTCTGCCGTCTGCTGAGTGATCACGGTCTTTTGCAGGCATGAGAGGACTCCTTTCGCTTCGGTCAAGTTCAGACCCAGCGTCCGAGGGGTTTATTCCTTTCGCTCCAGACAAGCGATTTCTTCCACCACTTGGCCTTCGCCACTTTCACGCTCAATAATCACCCGAACTTTGATCTTCATTGCTCCGCCTTCCCTTTCTCTGCTCGTGTTGGTTTCGTGTGCATTTCATTCGGCCAGACCCAGTCATCATCCCCTTCGGCGTAAAGCTTTCACCGCCGGTTAACGGCCTGACGGTCAAACTGATCGACCTTCAACCAGTACAGCCATTGCCGGAATTCAGGGAGGTAGTCCGCTACCCGTGTCTCTCCATCTTCCAAAACGTCCATCAAACGCAGCCAGAGATGACCGGGAGTATGAACATCTTTTTGTTCCATAAAAGCCCAGGCTCCTGCGCAATCTTCTTGGGATGGGGCAAGTGCGCCGCCTGTACAAACCGGAATAGACCTGGTTGGGATCAAGGGGTAATGTTTGCTCTAGCCGCAGCTCGTGTTGCCAGTGGCCGAAGAAATCGTATTCGTCAATACACTTCTCCTTGAGACGCAAGTGGATCTCACTGAGTTTTACCGCAAGCGCACTGTGGTCATACCAGATACAACCAGCCCGGTAGATGCCGTACGTTTTACCGCGGATAAGAAACTGGTGAAGGTGGTCGTCTGACCAGTCCAGGAGAATTTGTAAAGTAGCATGCAGGTCGGCCAGCGTGCTATCGCTTCTCATCAGAAAACGCCGCCAGATCTCAGGGCTGATTTCACGCAGGTAAACCCGGAACTGGTAGACCTCTATCACAGGTGCAGGCGGCGAAATACTTTCTGTTTCTCTGTTCGTTTGTTTCATGTGCTTTTCTGTCTGAGCTGTCGTTGAGGAATGGCTTGAGCAAGGCTCGGGAGTATCGTCATAGCATCGTTTGAACTAAAAAGGATGTTCTAGAAAAACTTTAACCAACTTGTTTAGCCTCTGCTTTGGAATGCTCTCCTGCTCAAGCAAGGCACATGAGTGGCAGTCAGGGCGCAGCTGGAGCAAGGTGTTCTTTCAGGCTGATCATCGACTTGGTCAGGATTAGCAGCGTCGCCACGACGTAGATGATGCCACCAAGCACGATGGTTGGAACCAACCCGAGCTGGGTCCCGAGAAATCCGCCGACGAGTGGACCTACTCCCAAAGCTCCATAGCTAATGGTGCGGATCGTGGCATTCATTCGACCGTGGAGTCGGTCTGGTGTGATTGCTTGCCTCAAACTGACCTGGTTGATATCATAGGTTGGGATATGCAGGCCAAAAAGCAAACGCCAGAGAGCAACAACCAGAGCGGGCATACCGAAAAGCCCCAGAGGGATGACGAGGTAGGAGAGCGCGCCGACCATACTGGAGATGCCGAGGGTCGGGCCGACTCCAAGTTTGCGGGTCACAGGGGAGGTCACCAACGCTCCCAGGACGAAGCCGACACTCCCGACTGCCATTGCTGTCCCGACAAGACCTGGCGAGAGGTGGAGGCTGCGGTAGGCAAAGATCAAGACGACTGCTTCAGCCACGGAGGTTCCAAAGTTCTGGACAGTGTTGACCAGCGCGATTGTTCGCAAGAGAGGATGATGGAACACCATTTCTATCCCCTCACGCATCTCAGCGAAGACTCCTCTGATCCGACCCTGAGGAGACGGCGCAGGTTCTGGTTCCCACTTCCTGATCGACACCAGAAACAGTGCTGATGCCAGGTAGGAGCATGCATTGGCTGTAATGGCGGTTGCTGCGCCCACCCACTGCATGAGCAGACCTCCCAGGGCTGGTCCCCCGATTTGCGCTGCCCCTTTCCCGAGAGTGAGCTTCGCGTTTCCTTCGGCCAAGGCTGTTCGATTCACTAGAACTGGCAAGTAGGACTGGTAGGACACATCGAAGAAAACAGTGAAGCTACTCACTACCGCCGCGATGATGTACAGGTGGACCATCGTTCGCATACCCAAGGCGAAGGCCACAGGGAGTGATCCAAGAGCCACCAGCCGCCCCAGATCGGCAACAATCATGATCTGGCGTCGCGGGAGCCGATCAACGATGACACCGGCAAGCGGTCCCAGGAATAGGAAGGGGAGCCACTGCAGCGAGACGAGCACGCCGACGGAGAACGGGTCGGCATGGAACGTCAGGATGGCGAGCGTTGGAAGGGCCAGGACGGTGACCTGCGTCCCAAACAAGCTGATGGTCTCACCCGTCCACAAGCGAAGAAAATCTGGATGCCTCCAGAGGCTTCGACGAGTGCGGTTGCCGTCTGTATGTGCCTGCATGTCATGCTGTGTGTAGTCAATGGCATGTGTAGTTGTATACTGACGTTTTTTCCTGCGGAGTTCTCTCAGCAGATAACTCAAGTGCGGATGCATTACTATTCCCTTTTTATTGGCCTATGGAGAGCGATGGTGCTTCTCTGAAAGCGTTCAAAAGAACATGAAGATCGTTGCACGGAACCGCTGTAATCAGAGCATACGGCGTTGCGAGTATGGCAGAGAGCAACGCAGCATGTTGCGTGCAGCAACATATGGTGCGAGAGATGCGTGCATACGAAGCCTCCTGTAGCAATTCTTCATCAAATCCTCTGCCTGCGGATACCCCTCGTCCTTCAGATATGGGGAGGAAGCAGGCGTTCCTTGTTTGGGGTTGGGGAAGGGGTGACCCCTCTCCCAACGAAACTGCTTTTTCTTTTCAGCAACCAGCCAGGAAAGAAAGGCCATCCAGGTGAGCAGTCGACAATCCTTGATCTTTGCCCCCTGCGTGAGTCGCTTGTTGGTTCGATAGGCGTGTAGACTGATGGTGGAGCGTTTCCGGTCGAAACCACCAACCGTACAGTATCCATACATTGAGTGTCTTACTAGTGTTCCCCGCTTGAGTCCAAGAGAACGAGTACCACCATACGGTTTGCGCTTACCTCCTTTGGACGCCTGCAAGCGATGGAGTTGGCGACGGTGCAAGACTGCTGGAACCATATACCAGAGACGTGTACACATTGGTTTCGTCGCTCCACTGACTGATGCCGCCAGGACCCACCCATCGACCGCGTGCGACTCAAAGGGCTCGTGCGGAAATAACCTGACCGATATAACGCTTTCATGTGGCTCAAGAGAAGCGTTCCGCAGCCAATGACTGGTCGAGTTATTTCCACACGGCCCCAAAAGACTGCTTGGACTTGCTCTTGGTTTTCTTGAGTTCGAACTGATCCCGCAATTGCTTGGTTTGTCACCCTTCACGCAGATGCAAGGTCAGTCCCATCCCTTCAAGCTTCTGGTAGAGATGCTCTTTCCCCACCTGCACCGGGCTGAATGCTGCATTCCACTTGCCTCCCTTCCCTTTGCGTGTGACCGCTTGCACATCCTCGACCACGACATCGGTGAGGGGCAAGACCTTTTGCAATTGCGTTACGATGCGGGCTTTGGCTGCTCAGCGACCTGATCGATTTCAACGATGGGATGGACGTATTCGAGGTCAACCCCAATCTCCCGCCCACGTGTGACTGCATACAGGGCAAGCTTCTGTGAGTGAGACACGTTAAACTGTATCCCATCCGTGCCGAACATTTTTTTGCTAGTGCTGGCTTGCCATAGGGTCCGTAACAAAACTCCAGTCGACCGGGTTCGACGCCTATGTAGCAACCAAGAACTGTCCTCAGAAGGCCACGATTCACAATGAAGTGCTTTCTGTCCTGATCAAAGTACAATCACTCCATCCTCGCTCGCTCGTTTGCAGCCGTGATAAGCACCTTGTTGATTGGTCAAGTGACACGCACCAGACATGGACATTATCGCTTGACAATGTTACGTTTGTTGGCGCGATTCTCCATTGAGTGAGAGCTATCATGATAACCAGTGTCTAGCGATCTCATTCGGTCATCAGGTGAGATCCTCAGACCTCGTAGTGGCACTGGTTTATGGTTTCAGCTCGCTCTTGCGTGTGGATTCTTCCATCTGCTTCCCCAAGCTGAGCGGTCTCATGTCTGTCCACACTTCCTTAATGTAGGCCAAGCATTCCGCCTTGGTGCCACTTTTGCCTGTATCCCGCCAGCCAGGGGCATTCTCCCGGTCGGCAGGCCAGATCGAGTATTGCTCTTCGTGATTCATCACGACCTTATAGATCCTGCTGTCTTCTCCCTCGTTCCGATTCATGTTGTCTCCTTTGTCGTCTCACTGTTCTCGGTTCCGTCCACTAACAGTACGATACTATTCTTTCCAAGCATGTTATTGTCCCTTGGACCTTTCGGTTTTCTGGTAAGCTCGTGACTCAACAACCTCCCTTCGAGTTGTTCCCTGCTCGGCAGGGGATAGGATTATGCGTTATGGTTTTGTACCGAACACACTAAGGAGGAACCAGATTGCACAAAAATCATTCGATTGCATCTCTGCTAGCATCTGCTGATACAGCCCTTCAACCTCCTCTTGCGTCGTGACCCCCCATTTAAGAAGAAAAGGCTGTAACACAAAGGGAAGAGTCCGCCCAGACTCCTTGTCACAAGACGATCATGAAGCATCAGGCGAGCCATTTCTGTCGCACCTTCAGGATCAATGACAGAGGTATTCTTGGGCTGAGATGAGTTAAAAGGGGTTGGCATAGTAAAATTCCTTCTTTCGTGGTGATATGACCATATTTCTCTGTCCTGCTTCGTGCTGTTTCAAACTGGTCACCATTCTGTGCAGATCAACACTCCCCGGTGGAGTCGCTGTTCGGCACACAAGGTGCCTTCATTGGGCGTCGCTTCATATCAAGTTTCCGAAAAATGTGTGCAATATGTGACTTGACGGTGGACTCGGAGATGCCAAGTTGGGTTGCAATAGAATGATTTGTTAAGCCACTACGTAACATCTCGAAAATTTCCTGCTCGCGGGTGGTGAGGACTTTAGGATCTCCTGACGGCAATGTGTCGCCGTAAATGTAATACAGGATCCATGAAGTAAATGCAGGATCAAGCAGGAATTCCCCTTCGACTAAGCAGAGTGTCATGCGAAGCAGCTCTACTGAAGTATTCTCTGAGAGATACCCACACGCACCACAGGCATAGGCCGCTAGTAACATATTTTTGTCCGGTTCAGCCGCCAGAATAATGAAATGTCCTCTCGGCAGTATCTGCATATCAGTGATCAATGATTGATGGGTTACAATCAAGTCCGGGGGATGGCTCTCGATCTGTTTTTTTAGCTCTTCGCTCGTTACTGCCTCACCTACCTGCGAAACGCTAGGGTCCCCCTTAAAGATGTTTAGCAGCCCTGTACGAAGGATAGCACGCGCCTCGGCAATCAAGACATACTTTCCCACGATGGTTATGCTCCTCACTAGAATACGCCACACGACTACAGCTTATTATCTAGGCTGAGCTCTTCTATTCGTTAGCAGTTTCCTCCTCTTCTGTTCTCTTTATCCAGCTTGGGCGCATCGTCTAGTTTTAACCGAGGGTATCAGTCCTCAAGACAAAGCCAATAGAGACATTACTCGTGCTACTCTATTTCATTGGAAACTCCAATATTTCAGGTTCATTAAAACGTCCTGTCTTGCTACTCTGCGGCAATCTCCTCTCGTTCTATGGAGTAAAACGTAGTGATGTTTACGTCTCGTTGCCTCGGATTTTTGATGAGACCATTCCAAATCGGGGGCTGACGCAGTGTATGGAATACTCACATCGTGACCCAAGGTGTGTATCCACATCGTAACCCCCTCCCGTTTGACCATCTCCCTCTAGGAGGGATTTTACCGCTCACTTGCTGGGCTATGATGTCGGTACATAGGCAGGGTCACGAAGTTGGTAACCCATACACGCAGGAGTGGTCTCCTACTGGCTCATTCAGAACAGGAGGCCGACGCCATTTCTACCAAGCGTCCAGTTTGTCCCCGATTTGGAATGGTCTCTGCAGGTTATAGGGTTATACACGATAGGCCATAGAAGGCTAGGTTGATGTTCGCCTCCGTGCCAGTTCTTGCTCAAATGTCTGTACGAACTTCTCGATGAACCGATCATCATAGTCCGAGACTAACCCTCTTTCATGCACGAGGGCGAATGTCGTCCGCAGGGCATTTTCGCTCTCTGCTACACTGATCGTTTCCATGTTCGTTGCCCGCGAAAAGACATGTCGTCTAAACAACAATCTTGTCCGACTGTAGATAAAATAAAGAAAGGATGGATAAAACAGTCTGCTCTTACTACGAGGTTTTTCAACGAGAGCAAGCGTACGCTCAATCTCCGCCTCATGTAGGAGCTGTCTCATATGTCGTTCTGCCATATGCTGACATAGAACTGGAAGCATCTCTATCCCCTTTCAATCTGTTTATGCTCGGCACAACACGAGAGAAACGAGCATCGCTATCACGTCGTTATCCAGATAACTCACTGTCAGTCCGAAGACCGATGATCGTTGCGGCTCCCCAGATAGGCATGGAGCAGTTCTGACACCTCAGAGAGCATATCGTAGCGCAAGCTGTAGAGCTTTGCGTTCGGTTGTGCGAGCACTAAGCCCGCCGTTCTCAGTGTGGCGAGGTGATAGTGCATCGTTGTTTTTGAGACCCCAAACTCGTCGGCTATTTCCTGAAGGGAATAGCTCCTGGTTGTAAGCATTTTGAGAATGCGGAGACGGCGTTCATCCGCGAGCGCTTTGTATAGCCTTACCAGGCGCACCGATGGAACCTGGCCATCCTTCTCAATACTCTCGTCGGCGACCGGGTAACAGAAAATCATCATATCCTGGTAATCGGTATGTTCATTCCAGGGCCGCATGACGAAACTGGGAGTGAGCAATACCCTGCGTATACCTGGCTCTGGTACGTACTCAAGCCCATTTGTCGCTGTCTCAATCAGGCGTTCCGGGGTCATTGTGGACTTGAGCGCTCTCTTGGCCTCGGCATCACGCTCGAGGATTGGCAGCACCTGCTGTTCGATCGTGCGAAAGACCCGGTCATACCACTGTTGTAGGATTGTCAACAACGTGGTTTTCGTTACTTCTGGATCGGTCGCGAAGAGTTGTCGTGCGTAAACCTGCCGGTCATCGCCTTCAGAGGTTGGTATCTTGAGATACTGGCCTTGCGCTTCAGTATCGCCCTGGGCCGCCTGGAAAATGATATCCAGTGGGATGATTCTACGGACGCTCCGCTGGTAGTAACCCAGCAGCTGCAGGCGTAACTCTAGTGGTTCGATAGTCCAGAGATGCTCGAGGAATGACGGAACATCGCGGGGGGGCACCGAGTCGTAGACGAGTCCCAAGAGGGCATGCCAGAGTTTCCAATTCGCATGGAACTGTGCGATTGTCGCAAGCAGTTCTGGTGCCGCCTTCTGACGGACCATATCAAACCATTCGCTGCCCACTTCATACTCGTAGCCCTTCGGATCATGAAAGACGCTCAACGTGAGCAAGAATTCGAATGCCAAGCCAATATAAATTTCTAGAATCGGCGCTCTACCTGGCGTTGTGCCTTGTATGGGCATGACCTTACCTCAAGAGTATATCTTTCTCATTCGATATTTTTCGTGTGCTCGTCTTTGTCGATACAAGTTTTTTCGTACGATTCAAGTATAACGAAATAACTGAGCCCTGTCAAGTGGCGATGACTGACAAGCAGTAGTATGGCCAATGCCGTCACCAGAAGCAAGGTCTCGGGTCAAACCCGAGACCTTGCTTCTGGTGACGGCATTGCGCTAGTTACCCCTTCATAGCAGTTCCAACCAAGGCAACTCTGGGCATCTCGATAGACCAACGACTCTCCCTCTGCGAGACTTGGATGTAGGGCACCCCAAGGGATTCATGCAGTTTCATGTCCTGGTAGTCATACTGGAAGTACTTGAACGCCAAAGTGTAGACCGACCGCCATATGTGCTGATTGCTCTGCTCATCCATCAGCTTGACGAGGCCATACATATTCAGTAAATGCTCTCCAAGTTGGCGCTCTACCTGTTGTGCAGAATCACCGGACAAGACAAAGGGATCGTACATGTATCGGATGGTAACGTCCCCAAACCCCGCGCTGAGAAGATACTGTCTTATCTCTTCTGAGGTGAAATGCGGAAAATTGTGTCCGGTGAGGGAGTATCGGTCTACCACTTCGTGAAACCAGCGTGCAACAGGGGAATTATTCTCAAAGTCGTGCAACACGATTCGGCCTCCAGGCTTCAACACTCTGAATGCCTCCTGGCACACCTGGAGTCGTTGGTCCGGCGGGATATGATGTGTGCCATACGCGAGAATCACCGCATCAAAGCAGTTGTCTTTCAGCACGAGGTTCTGAGCAGGTTGGTGTATGGAGGCCAGGCCATATACCTTGGCTGCAGCAACCATATCTTCCGATAGGTCACTTGTCAAAATACTCGGCATTGAAGTGGATAGTACGAGATTGGACAGTGCTCGAGTGATCGTACCATCGCCTCCAAGCACATCCAGAATCCTGGACTTTGGAGACAGGTTCCTCAAATCATATCCCGGACTGGCTAAAACGAATAGCTCCCGAATACCTACAGCTCGAACCATAGGATTCTGTTGAGCGTGCCTGTACAACTCCCCGCGTCCGCCTTGTGACGTGGATTCGAAGTCGAGCGTGTGTGAAGCCATCTCCGCAATGGGCAAGGAGCAGTCACTCCCCGAAATTCTTGTGAGGTCAATAGCATCATAGAGATCGGGCCATTAGTGTCTGAACTGCTCGATCTGCTCCAGCAATCTGCGTCCGGACAGCGATTGCATGTCGAGCCACCCTCCTCCTCGTATGGCCTTGTTGTGCATCAGAGCAGAACCTCCTTCGCTACCTATATCCCCAATGTGATTGAGGATCACGGCATTGAGCACCAGCCCGACGGTCTACGAGCACGCCCCCCATCTGGGATACCCCGATTCCCGGCAGCTTCATCACTAAGGATTCCCGCTGAAATAACCTGACCTTTCTTGTACGGCGGAATTCGCAGAGTGCAGAGCAAGAGAGCGTTTCACTGGTCACGTTATTTGAGTGAGGCCCCCCTTAAGGAAATGAGCGCGCTGGGCGTAGCTGCCCGGTGTCCCGGTATGCCCACATTCCCAGTGCAAAGTCGGTGGGCCCGAAGCCGATGAGCAACATACGGTCTCCAAATCAAATGACGATCAAGATACATATTTTGCGGACTGTAGCGCTTTGTGTCATTTCAGGCTCCTTGTACCATATCAAGATAGGTCTTCAGCCGTTGCGCCAAAACCTGGACATGCGGCTTTCTGACCATGGTGTAGTGATTTCCAGGGATGATCTGAAGCTCTACTCCTCCAACAGCCAACTCGCCCCAGCCAGGTGTTCCATCGTGATGAACTTCCCCGACCTGCTCGGTAGCCTGGAAGAGAGTAATCTGTTTTGGGTAGACCTGTGGCACGTAACTTCGTGCCGCCTGAGTGTTCGTCTTGAAAACGCGAAACAGCCGACGAATCTGCAGAAGCTCAGTATCTGGAGGAACAACGTTGACCAGCTTCGCCTGCTCCAGGATGTAGTGCAATTGCTCGTCCGGCCCGAGTTGTCGCAGATTGTCGTATAGTAGGGGCAGATCTCTCGCGAAAAGTCCTCCCCGATCCATGGCAAACTCGATCAGCAGTGTCACATCATCGTCGTCTGCAGGGGCATAGGCGGAGTTCGGTGCCCGGCTGTCCAGCAAGGCAAGGAGGGCCACCTCATGACCCTGCCCTTGCAGTTGCTGGGCCATCTCAAATGCTACGACTCCCCCCATGGACCAGCCTCCTAGCAGGTACGGGCCTTGCGGTTGAAGGACACACAGAGATCCGATATAGTGAGCTGCCATGTCCTCGATCTGCGTGTATGGCTCCCCTTCCCCTTCGAGACCTCGTGCTTGTAGCCCGTAAAATGGTTGATCCTGGCCGAGTGAACGTGCTAAATCAACATAGCAAAAAACTGTTCCACCGCCTGGATGCACGAAAAAGAGCGGTCGCTTTGAACCGATGGGTTGAATCCCTACTACAAGGGACCGCGAGGGAGAAGCAGTTTGCTGGCGGAGCATGCTGGCTAGATGTTCGATCGTCGCTTCCGTGCCCTGGAAGAGTGTCGCCAGTGGAAGATCTTGACCGAACTGCCTGTGAATGTGAGCCATGAGGCGTACAGCCGAAAGGGAGTGTCCCCCCAACTCAAAGAAGTTGTCTGTGACCCCGATGGGGCGGACATTTAGAATGTCTTCCCAGATCTGCGTGAGTTGGAGTTCCAGGGTATCACGAGGCGCGACGAAGGCTTTCTGTAGCTTGGGCCTAGCCCCGCTGGGCACGGGCAGGGCCTGGCGGTCGACCTTACCATTGGACATCACTGGCAGAGCATCGAGCAGCACAAAGGCCTCGGGCAGCATATGCTCAGGGAGATGCTCTTTCAGAAAGCTGTGCAGGTCGCTGATTGTCGGCGGCGGCTCCTGGTACGCAACGATATAGGCTACCAGGCGTTTCTCACTGGGGATATCCTCCCGCGCCACAACTACCGTCTCTTGCACAGCTGGGTGCTGCCTCAGCACTGCCTCGACCTCTCCTACCTCGATGCGGAACCCCCTTACCTTGATCTGATGGTCAATCCGACCGAGGAACTCGATTCTGCCATCTGGCTGGTAGCGTGCCAGGTCTCCCGTCCTGTACAGGCGCTCACCACCCTGGGGGCCGAAAGGGTGAGGGATGAACCGCTCAGCCGTCCACTCGGGTCGGTTGAGGTATCCCCGGCCCAAACCTGCTCCTCCAATGCACACCTCCCCCGGCACGCCAATCGGTACTGGATGCAGGTGGGCATCAAGCAGATAGATCTGCGTATTAGCAATAGGACGACCAATGGGCACCGTTGGATCATCACTTCCCCGCTGACAATCCCAGTAGGTCGAATTAGCGGCAGCCTCTGTCAGGCCATATTGATTATGCAAGGCTGCCTTCAGGCAGGTAAAGTACCGTTTCTGCAGGTCGAGGGAGAGAACCTCACCGCCGCAGAAGACATGTCTCAAGCTCGTACACGTCTCAAACCCTGGCTCCTCCAGAAGTAACTTCAGCATGGAGGGGACAAAGTGTGCCACGGTAACCTGCTGCGCGGCAATCAATTGAATGAGGTAGGTACTGTTGCGCTGCTCTCCAGGTGGGACGAGAATCACCTTTGCACCTGCTGACAACGGCCAGAAGAGTTCCCAGACCGACGCGTCGAAGCTAAAGGAGGCTTCCAGCAGGAGGCAATCTGCCTCAGTCAATGGATAGGTCGCCTGTCCCCAGAGCAAGCGATTGCAAACTCCCTGGTGAGTGTTCATCGCCCCTTTAGGCCGCCCAGTCGAGCCAGAGGTGTAGATCACGTAGGCCAGGTTGTTGGCCATCACCGAGCTCTTCGGGTTCGTTACGCTCTCCTGAGCGATACTGTCCCGGTTGGTATCGAGGCAGACGAGATCTCCCTTGTGTTCAGGAAGCCCTTCGACCAGTCGCTGTTGCGTCAGCAGCACCGATACCTGGGCATCCTGCAACAGGAACGCCAGGCGCTCTTTCGGATACGCCGGATCCAGTGGCACATAGGCCCCGCCCGCCTTGAGGATGGCCAAGAGTCCCACCACCATCTCCAAAGATCGCTCCATGCAGATGCCCACCAGCACCTCCGTCCCTACCCCCAGTGCCTCCAGACGGTGCGCTAACTGATTGGCCCATCGGTTCAACTGGCGGTACGTGAGTTGCTCGTCTTCAAAGACGACTGCCACGGCGTTGGGCGTCCGCTCCACTTGGGCCTCAAACAACGCATGGACACAGGTGTCCTGTGGATACTCCGTCTTGGTATCGTTCCACCCTTCCAGCAGTTGCCACCGTTCAGCCTCCGCCAACAGGGGCAGATCTGAGAGACGCTGCTGCGGATCAGCTACGATACTTGCCACCAGAGTCTGGAAATACCTCAGCATTCGCCTAATCGTGGCAGCGTCGAAGCGGCAGCAATCATAGCTGATCCGCAGAGAGAATGTTGAACCAGGCTCAGCCACCACAGTGAGGGGATAGTTCGACCGTGAAGTAACATGAACATCACGAAGCCCCAGGCTTCTGCCTCGTTCCAATGAGGCGTCCACCGGGTAGTTCTCAAAGACCAGGATGCTCTCGAACAGGGGCCTGCCCCGGGGCACCTCACTCCACCCCTGGACCAGCACCAGCGGACTGTACTCGTACTGGCGCAGTTCCACCTGCTGGGCCTGCAGCTCCCTCAGCCAGGATAGTAATAAAGCCCCGGGCGTCAGTCGCACCCGCACAGGCAGGGTGTTGGTGAAGGGGCCTACCATGGACTCCACCCCTACCAGAGCCTCCGGACGCCCGGAGGTGGTCGCTCCGAAGACAACATCTTCCTCACCGCTATAGCGGCTCAGCAGCAGAGCCCAGGCTCCCTGCACCAGGGTATTCAGCGTCAGTTGGTGCTGCCGTGCCAGGAACTGCAGTGCATCTGTTGTTGCCGTTGAGAGCCGCATCTGCTCCTCTGCATAGTTCATTTCTTGGGAGGGCATCCTTCCAGGTGCCTGGTCCACTCCCAGAAGCGTCGGGGCAGTGAAACCCTTGAGCACCTGCCTCCAGAACGTCTCGGCTTGGGAGAGGTCCTGTCGCTGGAGCCAGACGATGTAGTCACGATAGGGATGGCTGTGCTCCAAGTGGAGGTCCTGGCCATGACAGAACGCCTCGTAGCAGGCCAGGATTTCCTTGAGGACTAAGAACATACTCCATCCATCGAGCAACAGGAGATGGAAGCTCCAGATGAAGTGGTAGACGTCCTCGGCCACCTGGATCAGGGTCAGGCGCATAAGTGGAGCCAGAGCAAGGTCGAAGCCGCAGGCTCGATCAGCCTGAAGGAAAGTCGCCAACTGCTTTTGTTGCTCGGTCTGCGGCAGCCTTCGCCAGTCCAGGTGCTCCCAAGGCAACCTTACCCGCTGGCGCACGGCCTGGAGCGGTTTGTCGCGCTGCTCCCATAGGAAGAGCGTACGGAAAATCGGATGTCGATCCACCATGTGTTGCCACGCTCGCCCGAAGGCCGAGATATGGAGACCTCCATGGAGGATACAGCTCAACTGTCCAAAATACACACCCGACTGTGGAGCGTACAGAGTGTGAAAGAGCATCCCTTGCTGTATGGGCGAAAGAGGATAGATCGCTTCAATGGTATTGTTTTTGCTCATGTCACGTTTACTCCACAGTCTCGCTGAGTTTTGCCATCAGGTCATCAAGCTCTCCCTGGCTCAAACCAGCTTCTGGGAAATCTGAAGGTGTGTAGCCTCCTGCCTCAGGAGAGAGACAGTGGGCAATGAGCGATCGCAACGCCTCTACATAGCGCTTAGCCAGGCCCTCGATGATGGAGTGATGGTGCAGATTCTCGCTGTACGTCCACTCCATGTGCAACTGGCCCTCTGCAACGAACTCGTTGATTCCCAGGAGATAGCTCCGGTTCCCTCGCGGGCTGCAGAGTGGTCCGCTGGACTCTCGAGTTCGCCCGAACAGAGAAGCTCCCGAAACGATCTGATCAAACTGGCCCAGGTAGTTGAAATTCACCTCGGCCTGTGGAAGACCTCGCAGTTGCTCGACGATTTCCGCATCTCCGCTCAGATAGCGCAGCATGCCGTAGCCAATGCCTCGGTTGGGGATCCGGCGGAGCTGCTCCTTGACCGATTTTATCGCAACCCCTGGCATGTTGATGCCTTCCAGGTCCAACAGTATGGGAAAAATGGTGGTGAACCAGCCCACCGTACGCGACAAATCCACTCCTTCGAAGAGGTCCTCTCGCCCATGCCACTCCAGGTCCAACAGTAGCGAACGCACGTCGGTCCACTGTGCAAAGGCTTGCACGAGAGCCGTTAGCAGTACGTCATTGATCTGGGTGTGATAGACTGGGGGAACTTTTTGCAACAGAGCCCAGGTCTCTTCGACGCTGAGCGCTACCGATACGGCACGGGCAGACGCCGCAGTGTTGATACCTGCAGGATTATCTACCGGCAGGCGACAGGCGTGGGTTCGTGATTCTGCAAGCCAATAGATCAGCTCTCGCTGAAGGGCTGCCGACTGTGCGTGTTCCTTAAGTTGGTTGGTCCACAGTTGGAACGAATTTGTCTTAGGTGGCAGATGGATCGTCTCGCCCTGGCTGAGCTGTTGGTAGGCTGTTTGCAAGTCTTCGAGCAAAATCCGCCAGGAGACGCTATCTACCACCAGTTGGTGAATGATCAGCAGGAGGCAACTTGGCTTGTGGGGTCCAAGGTCAAAGAGGGCGATCCGTAGGAGCGGTCCCTGTGCCAGGTTCAAGCTGGCCTGCAGGTCAGCGGCTGCTGTCTCCATGGCTGCTCTTTGCTCTGACGCTGAAAGTGCCGACAAATCCACTCGGGTAAATGGCACAACCGCGTTGGGATCGATGTTGCTCAGCTGCCCGTACAACTCTCCGGGCTTGAATCGCAGACGCAGCGCGTCATGATGCACGAGCAAGTGCTGCACAACTCGCTCCAACAGAGCAGGGACCAAGGCTTGCCGTACCTCAAGCAACATCGCCTGGTTGAAGTGGTGTGGGTCAACAAGGTTCTGTTCAAAGAACCAGTGCTGGATGGGGATGAGGGGTACCGGACCCACTACCAGGCCTTGTTCGGCCTTGATTTGCGGAGCCGTGCCTACCACCGCTGCTAGCTCAGCGATCGTCTGATGTTGAAAAAGGTGCTTGGGAGCGAGATGTAGTCCCGTCTGATTGGCTTTAGCAGCGATCTGAATGCCGAGAATGGAATCCCCACCCAACGCGAGGAAGTTATCGTAGATACCTACCTGCTCAACACCAAGAACCTGGGCCCAGATCTTGGTCAGTATCTCCTCGATGGGATTGCGCGCCGTTACAAAGGCTTCTGCCAGTTCGATCCTGGTCTGCTTGGGTGCTGGTAACGCCAGACGGTCCACCTTGCCATTGGGCATGAGAGGCAAAGCCTCCAGCACTATGAAAGCCGACGGCACCATGTAGTCGGGCAGATGCTCCGCGAGAAAACTCCGCAATGCTGATGCTAACTGATGTACGAGCTTCTCCTGCAAAGGAGCATTTGCATACGAACTCCATGCTTGGGGACGATCTGTTTCTTCGGCGAGGGAAGGAACTCCCCTCATAGATATCTCCTCCCCCGCCGTGGTATTTCGTCTGAATATCACGTCATAACTGCCATCCGCGCTGGAACGCGACCAGCTAATGTCAATGGAATAGGGTACGTCATGGCTCAAAGCCCAGAGGTCCTCGGGATCAACCCCCACCTCCCGGGGAATTGCTTGCAAGGCTTGCCGCAAGTCACCCACGGTCTCCAGCCTCGCATCGCTTGCCAGCCACTCGACGGTCTTAACTGCCGTCAGAAGACGCGCATTGGGCACGCGTGTGATACCGAGAATCTCCGGCTTGGTCTCCGTCAGCAATTGGCGGAGAGCTGCCAGGGTGAACTTCTGCTGTTGCCAGTCCATCCATAGGAGGTCTTCAGCAGGATGCACCTTTGGTCCGATATGGAGTATGACATCGTAGCGAAACAGCGTGAGTTCATTGTGGTGTTGACCGCGCTTGGGCCAAATCTGGACATGGCTCATCTGTGGGAGGTGCTGCTGCAGGGCGGTGAAGAAGGCTGGGGAGATGAGCAATTCCTGCTCTTGGGACATCCGCTGATGCACACGCTGCCACAACTGCTCTACAGGCAGCGAGGGTGGGGCCTGATGCAGTTGAACGGAGGCATGGAAGGCCTCGAAGAGAGGAAAGCTGCGCATATCTCCCACAAAGATAGAGCCCCCTGGCTTCACCAGATGTGCGGCACTTTCCAGGACGTGCAATGTATAGTCAATGCTCGGAAAGAGCTGTACAACGGAGTTGAGAATAACCGTATCGAAGGCTTCTGTCTCCATACCCGCGAAGTCGTCCGCCGTTCGCTGGAAAAGTGTCACCTGTGGCAGCGCGTATTCCGACCTCGTCAACTGCAGCTGGAGAGAGCGCAGCACCACTTGCGAGAAGTCGGTACCCCAATATTGAATGCAGTGCGGGGCAATGCGAAACAACAGCAGACCCGTCCCACAACCGATCTCCAGAACACGGGTTGGTCGCAGAGAGAGAAGCCGCTCGACAGTATGGTCCACCCACTCGCACATCTGCTCCGCTGGGATAGGTAGGCCAGTATAGCTGCTGTTCCAGCCTGTCGTATTGAACGTTGGGTCCTGGTGCAAAGAGGGCTGGCTATAGACTTCGTCGTAGAGCTTCTGCCATTGCGAGATCTGCTCGGCCTGCCATACCGTCCCCGATGTCTGCGCCTTCGCCGGGACAACATAGGCCACTAGGCGTTTGTCCCCGGGCACATCCTCCCGAGCCAGCACTACGCTCTCCCGCACCGTCGGGTGGTGGTTCAGCGCCGCCTCAATCTCTCCCAACTCGATGCGGTAGCCTCGAATCTTCACCTGATGATCCAGCCGTCCCAGAAACTCCAGGGTGCCATCAGATCGATAGCGAACCAGGTCGCCAGTCTTATAGAGCCGCGAACCTGGCTTGTCGCTAAAAGGGTTTGGAATGAAGCGTTCAGCGGTCAGCTCAGGACGGTTGAGATAACCTCGGGCCAAGCCAGCTCCTCCAACGTAGAGTTCACCTGGTACCCCGATAGGCACGAGCCGCAGATGCTGATCCAGGACGTAGGCTTGTAAGTCAGGGATGGGGCGACCGATGATACTACCTCCGGCTGCTCTCAGATCTGCCATTGTCAACTGGTAGTAAGTAACATGGACGGTCGTTTCGGTGATACCATACATATTGATCAACTGCGCGGATTGCTCCTTGTGACGATCAAACCATGGCCTCAGGAGCAGAGGGTCGAGTGCTTCACCACCAAAAATGATCAGGCGAAGGAATAGGTGCTTGGTCGTACCCGAAGTCTCCTCCATTTGAAGGAGTTGGCGGAAGGCTGTGGGAGTCTGATTGAGTACTGTTACCCGCTCTGTGCAGAGTAAGTCATAGAAGGCTTCGGGCGATCGGCTCACCCAGTAGGGAACCACCACGAGCCGACCGCCGTAAAGAAGGGCTCCCCAGAGTTCCCAGACCGAGAAGTCGAACGCATAGGAGTGGAAAAGGGTCCACACATCGCGTTCATGGAAGTGGAACCAGACGTGCGTCGCAGCAAAGAGCCGGACGACATTTGCGTGGTCTACCATCACGCCTTGGGGCTTGCCGGTGGATCCAGAGGTGTAGATCACATAGGCCAAGCTCTTCGCAGTGGCCCTACTGATTGGGTTCTCCGTACTCTCTCCGGCAATTGCTTCCCAACTTGCGTCCAGGCAGACCACTTGGGCCTCATGCTTCGGCAGCCTCGGCAACAGTCGCTGTTGGGTCAAGAGCAGGGGTATCTGAGTATCTGCCAGCATGAAGGCCAACCGCTCCGCTGGGTAGGCCGGATCTAGCGGTACATAGGCCCCACCCGCCTTGAGGATGCCGAGTAGCCCCACTACCATCTCCAAGGAGCGCTCCACACAGAGTCCCACCCGCACCTCTGGCCCCACTCCTAGTGCCTGCAGGTGGTGGGCCAACTGATTGACCCGCTGGTTCAACTCCCGGTAGGTCAATTGCTTATCTTCATAGATCACCGCCACTGCCATAGGTGCCCGCTCTACCTGAGCCTCAAACAACTGGTGAAGACACTGGTTCTGCGGATACGCTACATGAGTGGCGTTCCACTCGCTTAGTAGCTGCTGCTGTTCAACCTCCGTCAAGAGTGGTAAGTCCGAGAGACACTGCTCGGGATGGGCCACAATTCCCTCCAGCAGGGTCTGGAAATGTCCTGCCATCTGTGAGATCGTGACAGGCTCAAACAGATCAGCATTGTACTTCAGCTCTCCCATCAGCTCTTGCTCAGTTTCTATCATAGACAGCGTCAGATCCACCTTCGCCGTCTCACTCCCGACCTCCAAGAGAGACAGCAGTGAGCTAGACAGACCTAGAGCCAGGTTCGGAGTATCTTGCAGAGCAAGCATTGCCTGAAATAGCGGCGTGTGGCTCATGTCTCGCTCCGGTCGAAGTGCCTCTACTAACTGCTCAAAAGGGAGGCCCTGGTGAGCATAGGCTCCCAAGGTCACCTCGCGTACCCGCTCCAGTAGCTCCCGGAAAGGGGGGTTACCCGACAGGTCGGTACGAAGCACCAGGATGTTAGCGAAGCACTCTATTAACTCCTCGGTCTCAGACTGCATTTGGCCTACGATAGGCGAACCGACGATGATGTCGCCTTGTCCTGTATAGCGGTACAGTAATGTCTTGAACGCTGCCAGCAGCGTCATAAAGAGGGTCACACCCTCCCGGTCACTCAACGCCTTGAGTTCCTCAGTCAGGATCTTAGGAAGCAGCAGAGATTGCTGCCCCCCTCGGTGACTCTGGACTGGGGATCTGGAGTGATCGGTTGGCAGTTTCAGCGTAGCAGAAGCACCGGCAAGTTGCTGCCGCCAGTAGGAAAGCTGATGCTCAAGTACTTCCCCTTGCAGCCTGTAGCATCTTGACATATCACAAGGCACCTTTCTGATAGAGCCTGACATAGCGCACCGCATCCTCACATAACGATACAGATTCTTGAGGCTGCATACATACGAACAAGCCTCCATGAGGAAGCCGTAGGCGTAGGGTCTTCCCCGCGTACGCAGCAAGGAAGGCACCATAGTAGGCATAACACGAACTTTCCTCGCCTGAATGATCTCGGTCACCCTGCCCACAAGGGAGAGTATAACCTGTGTAGGGTGCGAGGTACAATCGGCCAGTAGGGGATATTTTTATAATGAACTTGACAGTCTTCGCCTAGTGCAAGCTCGAAACTGTCACATCTGTTTGAACACCATTTGAACCTTGCCTTAGCAATCAGAGGGTGACCGAGGTTTGCGATCTTTCCTGTCCAGATAACCGCGCCCTATATCAGTATCAACTCATGAGCGCAGAAGAGAGCCTCTGAAGGTCGCTCTTCCTCCCTCTCCACATTCCTCCCCACCCCAGGAACCGATCCGCACCCGAAAGGATGAGTTTGTGACTTCGTTGAGAGCAGCCGAAAAACGGTCCCATTTTGCACTCGCTCTATTGCAAAGTTGCTTGCTCTATTGCAAAGCCGATGTCGCTCTCGTGCAATTTCCAGAATCCACAAAGGCACCATGCTGTTTCAGAAATTGTGTAACAGCATCATCCCATGTTTTGGAACTAAATTGGGCTAAAACGACAAGTGCATCTTCTGTTAATGCGTAACAGGTGTTCGGGCTGTTAGTGGCTCTCGCATGATCGTCAGGGTTACGATCAACCAGACGGGCCTGTTCAAATTGATGAATCACTTGACGACGTACAACCTCACGTGTATTTTCCGCATATGTTCTGCCAAAATGTTGCTTCATGTAGCCCATCATATTGTGGATAGTAATCGGTTGCCTAGATACCTTTGTCCAGGGGGTTGTTTCGTTTAAATTGCAGAGTGCAAGTAGTGTCAGAGCACTGATCTCATTTTGTTGTGCTGGTGGAAGGCCAAGTTCACGTAAAATACGTTGTGCCTCCTGAATTTTTCCCATCGATATCCTCGAGTCTTTTAGTATTGGGAGCTGGAGATCCTCATCTCCATTTCCCACAATCAAATCATCCCCCAGCTCTTCCATAATGATACGCTCTATCGCATCGAAATCGTGTTCAATATTCATCTGTACCACCTGTGTACCTATCCGTGTCAGGTGTTCCCACGATGGCAAGGGAAGTTTGCGCAGTTCACTGGCGCTCACCTGGGTATTTCCGCTAGTAATACGAAAATAGCGATCAACCAGCGTGCTATTAAGGAAAGCCGCGGTACCCATCGCTTCCTCATAAGAAAGTGTTCCACCAGGGCGATAGAGGTAATTCAAATGATTTTCAAGAGCTATTATTTCAGTGCCAAAAGCACCACCTTGTAAAACTGCTGCTGTGATGCGGCGCGGCTCCTCTTTAGCACTACATCGTCTTAGAATAACCTGTGTAGTGTTTTTGACGAAAAGCTTTGCATTTGCCTGGCGCAATACTCCTTGTGGTTTATCAAAATGGTCAATAGGCCATTGAATGTCCATACGCCGGATATGTTGTAACCAGAGTAGTGGGACAGCATCAACTGGTCTGACCCCTTCAACAAAAGTAAGCACTTCAGGAACGCGGAAAGGCACAACTGGCCCTGTTGATATCTCCAATCCATACGTTGCCAGATAGTTCTTCCAACATCTGAATGCCTGTAAGAGATGCGTATCGATATCGCTTGTTGGCAGATGAAGTACAGGATCTTTCTGCTTATCGTCGACGATAAGCCGGCGTTGTGCCTGTTGAACCAATGGATAAGCTAGATCATGTATCCCAACCACGGTCTCAATAAAAATGTAATAACCAGAAACTATTCAGGCCTCATTTCTTCTTGAACCCTCACTGCCTGCGGCAGTTTGCGGGGGTTTTTTGTTGCAATATGAGTCAACCCGCATTGTGAAATGCCATGCGCCGCAGGCGCATGGCATTTCACAATGCGGGTTGACTCACCCTTTTACTAGCGGAACACCCTCATCAGGGACAATACGTTGTTCACATAGTGCCAGTTAAAGATGCCGCGATGGATCACCGCCCAACCTCCTTCGTTGTAGGCACTGATTACCCGCGCGAGATTGCCGTGGAAGTTGTGCCAGAGCCAGTATAAGTAGGTGGCTCCGAGATTGATGTTGTCCCACAGGTGATAGGGGTTGCGCCTGATGCCTGTGCCTGCATTAATACCCATAGCAGTGTAGGGCATAAGCTGCATCACCCCTATGCCGCCATCCCAGGCGATGACATGCTGGTTCCAACCGCTCTCTTGCCAGGCGATAGCCATCAGCAGATTGGCAGGTAATCCGTAGCGGGCCGCAACTTGCCGCAGCATAGAGGCTACTTGCCCGCGTGAAGACCAGTCCAGGGCGTGATAATCGTACCAAAGTACCGCGCCGTTGGACATCAGACCGCCTGTACCACCAGTATTCCCAGAACCACCATTACCACTGCTCAAACGATATGGCATGCACAATTGTTGTCCGACAAAGATCAAATTGACGTTTCTAATAGAATTGACCCGCGCAAGTGTCCAGACGGTGCTGCGATACCTCGAGGCAATGCCGGTCAAAGTATCACCAGCATGGACTCTATACCAGGAACAGCCGTTGCCAGCACCGGGGTTGGCTGCTTGAACGACGGGTTGACGATCGGAAATTATCAGGGAACTACATAACAGGAGGGCAGTAAATACTAGCAGCACAACATGTCTTTTGACGTTAGAACGCAGAAAGCCGTTTATTCCGCTTCTCATGCGATTTCTCGTTGTTTGATGTATCGATGTAGTTGTGGTGCTTTCTTGCACTGACGTAATCATCATGGTTGGAAAACTCCTCTCTCGTTTCACTATATCCTTCAGTTAAATCGAGAGACATATATCAATTGATGTCTCACTTACTACATCGGTTTTATCCAGAATGAACTTAAATTCGTGCTAATCGATTAGCTGCTATTGACGCAGAGATGCCAGGTGATAAAATCTAAGGAGAACAGTTGGTATGATACTTGCGGGAATGAGAACAACCATGAAAACAGAAGAGCCACTGAGCGCGACAGTCGAGGAATACCTGGAGACCGTGTATAACATGAGTATGGAAGACGAGGTAGTGATTGGGGCACGGCTCGCGGAAAAATTTCGTGTCGCTCCTCCTACCGTAACTGAAATGCTCAAACGCCTGGTGCGAGATGGCTATATAGCTATGGATAATAAGCGACAGGTGACATTGACCGAGGTCGGCAATCAGGCGGCTGAAGCAGTGCTACGCAGGCATCGATTGACAGAGCGGTTCCTGGTCGATATGCTGGGGATGCAGTGGCACCAGGTACATGAAGAAGCCTGCCGCCTTGAGCATTTTATTTCAGGCGCGGTCGAAGCTCGCGTCATTACTGCCCTGAACAATCCAACCACCTGCCCCCACGGTAATCCTATTCCGGGCTCGGTTGCCAATGCGCGTAGTTATCTCAAAGATCACGGTGCGATACGCCTCTCCACCGCTTCCATTGGAGAGGTCGTTACCATTCTGTGTATCTCAGAAGTTGTCGAAGATGAAGAGGCTCTCATCCTGTATCTACATGAAAAAGGTCTGACTCCAGAGACGCAATTGATCATCCTGGCCCCAGGAGGGAGCGGAAGCGAGCAGGACGAGAATTTCAAAGTGCAGGTCGATGGAGGTGAGGTATGTATTAGCAAATCCTCCGCAGCCAAAATCTGGGTCACACGATGATATTTGTGACAAATTTGTAAGTATAGCTCTTGACTCTTCACATTAGGGTATGCTAATATCTGAGTAGACCAGTAGGAATTAACCCTATGGTACTACTTACTTCCCTACAATTTTGTGATGAGAAAAGGCTTGTACATTTATGTTAGCAGCGTTTATCCTTTTTCTGCGTGAAGGTCTAGAGGCTAGCCTGATAGTCAGCTTGCTCTTTTCTGCGCTGCGTCAGCTTGGGCAAATGCACCAGGCTCGTGCCGTGTGGGCGGGCATCATCCTGGCCATAGCAGGCTCTCTGCTCGGCGGAATTGCTCTTTATGTTACTATCCATGAGTACGTTGGATCGACGTTCCAGACCATCTTTGAGACGATAACCTATGTGATGGCCGTGATCCTGCTTACGACCATGACCTTCTGGATGCAAAAGAATAGCCGTTCGATGAAAAAAGATATCACCACCAGGGCCAGTATTGCTGGCTCTGCATTGGGACTTGGCCTGCTCGCGTTCACAACCGTTGGACGAGAGGGTTTAGAAACGGCTATCTTCACACTCGCCTTTGCTTTCCAGACAAACGGGTTACTGCTATTGCTTGGTGCTCTGTTGGGCCTGCTGGTCTCAGTGGGCCTGTGCTTTCTCATCTACAAGCTGGGATACCGGCTCGATTATCGCATCTTCTTCCGCGTGATGGGCATCCTCTTGCTCATTTTCGCCGCCGGTCTGCTCGGGAACGCTGTACAAAATATGCAACAACTTGGCTGGCTTGCCTTTGGCACAGCACCCCTCTGGAACACCGCCAATGTCATCCCTGAGAGCAGCACCCTTGGCGATATCCTGCACACCTTCCTCGGCTATGCCCAGGCACCCACGATTCTCCAGAGCGTACTCTATGCAATATATGTGCTGGTAGCTGGCTCAATCTTCGCCTGGATGACCCGCAAGCCTCCGGTGGCACGACCTACACCTACTTCAACGAATACGAAATCAACAGTCACTTCGGGAGCCTTACATAGCCGGGTATGAGCTTCTCCATGCCATTTATTCGAGAAGCAGCAGCTCAGAAGATAGTTACCATCTTGCACGAAAAAGTGCAGTCCAGTGGGTATCTTTTGCAGAAAGATACCCACTGGACTGCACTTTTTCGTGCAAGATGACGCATGTTATAAATTTTGCGAATTTCGCAATAAAATACCGAATATTTTATGTAATTCGTAAAATTAGCCCCAAAGGAATTGCTAAATTCATACGTAATAGGGTACAATAGAAGTGAACAGTGAAAACTGTGCTGTACTCTTTTTCAGAATGCTATTTTTAACATCACCTGTTCCCAACAGGAAAGGAGCACCTATGCTTCGGGAACCTATTACGATCAATCCAAGGATTGTAGAAGAGATCGTTGCCCGCGAGGAAGCGGAGTTCAGGAAGCGGACTCCTCGCTCTCACGAAATCCACGAACGCGCAAAATCGTCTTTACCCATGGGGGTCTCCAGTTCGTTCCAGGCTGTCCCGCCCTATCCTCTGTTTATCAGTCGGGCGCAAGGTAGCCATATCTGGGACTACGATGGCAACGAATACGCCGACTTCCATCTCGCCTTCGGCAGCCTGCTCGTCGGTCACTCTCACCCGGTACTGGTAGAGGCGTTGCGTGACCAACTTGGGAAGGGAAGTCTCTATTCACTGCCGTCTCCTGATACTGTATTTCTCGCGGAAGAAATGGTGCGCCGATTCGCACCCATTGAGCAGGTGCGTTTCTGTAACTCTGGCACCGAAGCGACGATGGATGCGTTACGTCTGGCACGCGCTCATGTTGGGCGTGATAAGATTGTCAAGATTGAAGGCTCCTATCACGGGCACCATGATACTGTTCTGATGAGTACAAAACCTTCGGTGGAGGCAGCCGGACCGCCAGATCGCCCAAATAGTGTGCCGGCGTCAAAGGGCATTCCCGCTAATGTGAAGGGCAACACTATCATCGCTCCATATAACGACCCGCAGGCACTTGAACGCATCTTGACCGAGCATGAAGGCGAGGTCGCGGCAGTAATCACCGAGGCTGTTTTAATGAACGTTGGCATCATGTTGCCGGATGAAGGATATCTTCAGAGCGTACGTGACATCACACGCAAGCACGGCGTGTTGTTGATCTTCGACGAAGTAAAAACGGGTGTAACGGTTGCTCCTGGCGGTATAACTGAGATCTATCCTGTGGAGCCTGACCTGATCTGTCTTGCCAAGTCTATCGGTGGTGGAACTCCTATAGGTGCGTTCGGTGGGCGCGAGGAAGTGATGCGCCACATTAACCACCAGGAAGTTTTGCACCTCGGAACCTTTAATGGCAATCCCATGTCGATGCGGGCCGGCCTGGTGACGTTGACGCAGATTTTCACACCGGAGGCGCATGCTCATGCTATGGGACTCTCGAAGCAGCTCGGAGAGGGTTACGAGGGCATCATCGAGGAATTTGATCTACCCATGCATGTGGCCCAGATTGGTGCCAAAGGTTGTGCTATGTTCCGCTACGAGCGTGCTCGCAACTATCGTGCCTGGTGGGATATTGACATGGATGTTTCATATGCCTACTGGCTCTTCCTGGCCAATCGTGGTATTCTCTTCCCACCGGGCTTTGATGACCAGTGGACGATCTCTATTCAACACTCTCAGGCTGATATCGATCACCATTTGCATGTCTTCCAGCAGTTTGTGAACGAGCTGACGAGATAAATGGGAAGTGAAGCGGACAAGTGCAACGATATGGGCCTTTGATCCTGTCAAAGGCCCATATCGTTGCACTTGTCCGCCTACTTTGCTATACTGAGGCAGTGACCTCCTACTGGAGGTATATATGCATATATTGTTGTATTCAGGAATATTGAAGATGAAGAGTAGTCATAATATTTCCCTATCTGATACTGCTTTGGATGGACAGAAAACACGAGATAGCGGAGAGATCGAAGCGCAGGTTTCGACTGATCCTCCTTCAGACAATGGTAAGCAGAGCAAGAGGCTCTCACCTTTCTGGCACGATCGCCTGGTTGAGGCTGGCCTGATCCTGTCCATTGCCCTGTATTACGTGATTGGAAATGATAACCTGAGTATAGGTTTTTTATCTCGACTGAATCCTCTGCTGGCTGTCCCCTTTTTACTGCTGTTTGCGGCACTCTGTTGGTATCGCTTGCCTTTCGCTGTAGCATTGTTGCCTCTGGCACTGCCGTTTTATCTCTTGCATAAGACGGTCATTAGCCATGATGGCTTTAGCCTTATAGAAATATCGCTCGGTGTTTGTCTGGCCGTCGCTGTCGTACAGCTCTTGCTTCAGCGCACCCGCTGGCAATACTGGTTGTCCTGGCAAGAGTTAAGAGGACGCTTTGGTCCATTTACCATTCCTATCCTCGTTTTCTTCGTCGCGGCGGCCTTTTCGATTGTGATTGCATATCAGAAGTTTGCTGCCTTCCGTACTTTTCGGGAAGAGGTATTTGACCCGCTTCTCTATGTCTTGCTGGCATTTTGTTGTTTGCGTTCTCGTCAGGATATAACCCGCCTCTTGCTTGCTATGCTGGGTACCGGTCTGATGGTGGCGGGCGTTGGTATGATCCAGTATGTCTTTTTCAAGAACGAGATTGTTGATAAATTCGGTGGTATAAGCCGCGTGTCCGCCACGTATGGCAGTGCCAACGGCATTGGTATCCTTTTTGATTATGTGATGCCCATTGGATTTGCGTTGGTAGTTGCCAGGTCCACATATGCCCTCAATACTCTGGCCTTCTGGAAAGGCCGATTGTTGGCTCTGGCATTCTGCCTGATCTTGCTCCCTATCCTCTTCCTGAGTCAATCCAATGGCGCCTGGCTTGCCATCGCGATAGCAGCACTTTTTATTGCCGCCCTTTCAATTCGCAAACGCAAAACGCTGTTGATAGCTATACTCATTTTTGTCGTTGTAATGGGTATCACTGCTTTTCTCTTACGCACGCGCATCACACATTTTCTCTTCGATAACCATGTCGATATCTATAATGTTAGTACAGTGACGAAACGTTTCTACCTCTGGCAGAGTGCGCTGAATATGATCCACGATAGTCCCTGGTTCGGCTATGGTATGGATAACTGGCTCTGCCACTTCAGCGTGAATACCTCCTGCTTTACGCCTCAACTACATCACTACATGATCGTTCAAGACCCTTTAACCCATGCGTCGACAGATCTCCAGCTTGAGCCAGACCTATCGCACCCGCATAACGTCTTTCTACACGTCTGGGTAAGTATGGGCATTTTTGGTCTGCTAGCATTTGCGGCAATATTACTGCTCTTCTTCTGGCTATTTGTACGCATCCTGAGATACCTTCGCTCTCATGAAACGAAAGAGAACCTCTACTTACAATGGATGACGATTGGCGTCGGAGCTGCTATGCTTGCTGCCATGATCCACGGACAGGTCGACAGTACGTTCCTGGAACAGGATGTAGCCTTCAACTTCTGGATGTTAGTTGCGGCCTTGCTGCTTATCCGCACCCTCTCCGGTACTCCGTGGAGAGGACGCCTGAAACAGTCAGGTTGAGAGTTGTGTCTTACTTCACAATTCTACCGTGATACAGTTCATTGTCTCTCCATTTCTCCCTGCTTATACTGCTCATAAAGAGAATTTCAGCGAGGAGAAAGCATGCCCATGTTCATCGATATCTCTATCCCGATGCTGCTGATCTGGCTGGCCTGTCATTTTGTAGGCGATTTTGCCTTTCAAAGCACCTGGATGAGTATCGAGAAAGGGAAAAGCTGGGAGGTGAATTTTTACCACTGCGCCACCTATACCGCCGTATTTGTGCTTTTTGCACACCCCTCTATGCTCGCTATAGCCGTGCTCTTTGTTACCCATTTTGTGGTTGATCCCCTCAAATCTCGTTATAAGCTGATTGGTCCTATTTGGGTCGATCAACTCCTGCATATGCTCACCATCCTTTTGATATTGGCTCTCAAGCTTTAACCTCTTTCCCTATTTCTCCGAAAAAGCGTTCACATCGCGTTTAGTTCGTTGTATTGCCTATATTTATTAGGGAGTTGTGCCCTTGCATGGCAGGGGCGTAGGGGCCCGATTTATCGCGCCCAAGGGGTGTTGCATGTCTGATCTTGAAGGCGTCATGCTTAGTGATTATCTCCTGTTGCAATGTATCAGTAAAGGTGGTCTGGCAGATGTCTACCGCGCACGTCAGAACGGCGAAGGAAACTACGAGGTAGCTGTCAAAGTCTATCGTCCTGGTTTTGCTCAACGTGAATCCTTTCGTGAATTCTTTATGGCCGAGGCCGAGAAAATCGGTCAGTTCGATCATCCAAATATTTTGCCTTTTCTGGAATTTGGTGAGGGTGAAGGGCTGCTCTACGTCGTCACGCCATTTGTCACACCTGGCACGCTTGAAGATCTATTGAAGCGCGTGGGCGGAAAATTCTCCGCCATGCAGACTTTGCCAATTATGCAGCAGGTTTGTAGCGCGGTACAGTATGCCCACAATCACTATGTGATACATGGGAACATTAAACCTACCAATATCTTTGTGGCAGCGGATGGCCGCATGTTGCTTGCCGATTTTGGTATTGCTCGCGGCTACGACGACAGCCAACAATCCCTCACTGGTGTCGGTTGGGGGTCGGCGGAATACGCTGCACCTGAACAATCCCTGGGAGTGCTGCGAAGTTCAAGTGATATCTACTCGTTGGGTGTACTCCTATTTCGCATTCTCACCGGCCAGCCTCCCTTTAGCGGTCAGACACCTGTTGAAGTTCTACTCAAGCACGTGCGCCAGCCGACCCCCTCGGCCCGCATGATTGTGCCGAGCATTTCTGATGCTGTAGATGGCGTACTGCAAATGGCCATGCAGAAGCGTTCCGATGATCGTTTTGCCTCGGCAGAAGAATTGAGCAATGCCTTTTTAGCCGCCGTGACAGTATCACCGGTTGCTTCTCCGGTTGCTAAGTCCGCTGCTCCCCCATTTCATCAGCCTGTCCCCGTGAGCAACCCCTTGACACCGGTACCGGCCATGAACATGTCTGCCACCGTAGGTGACCCGCAAACGCCCGTACCTACCCATCTCGCCTTTACCTCCTTCAACTCATCCGCTCCATTTTTCGAGGAATCCGTGCAACAGACTCCCTCCACGATGCTTGGTGGCAGTGGTAGGGGTAGTGGTTCAAATAGAACAGAGAGAGGCAAGCAGGCATTCCAGGGGGTGAGCACCGGTGTGGGTAAACATGGTTTCTGGTCGGTCGACCCCGTGGAGTGGTCTCCTATCACCAATGTCCAGGGAAGTTCGGTACTCTTGACCGCCAATGCATATCTCAGTAGTAAGCCGTTGGCAACAGATGCGAGTGTACCACCTTCATCACCTGTGCCCTCTTCTCAGCCAGAGGAGATAGAGAAGAAGGAGAGTGGCAATAGCTTGAGTGTCCTTTTCAGAAAGCTATTACCGGTAGTAGTGGTGATCTTACTTTTGCTTGGTCTGTTAGGGGCGATACTCTCGTCGTTCTACTTTCCGAGTGGTTCTGGTGCGTATACTCTGCCAGTTCATCAATTACAACAGAGCATTTTACGTGATGTAAGTAATGTAGCAGCCCACAGCATGGCTGGGGCAAGCGCAGCCACTACTATACGACGTGGAGAGCGCACCTTGTCGTCTATAGTAGTGGCTGCGCTTGCCCCAGCCATGCCGCGCTACAATAATTGAGAGGGAAGCGATGGAAGAACTTGCTGGTGTGCTGGTAGGTAACTACTTTTTGCTAGAGTGCCTTACGCGTGAGGGCATGGTGGAAACCTACCGCGCTCGCCCCACGACAAGAGGTGGATTTGATGTCGTAGTGCGCCTGTTCAGGCCAGAGTTTCCTGACCCAACATCATTTCGTGAGCATTTCCCCGCCGAAGTGGAAAAGGTATGGCGTTGCCACCATGAGCATATTCAGCCTCTTTTCGAATTTGGTACAGGTGATGACCTGCTCTACTGTGCCACGCTCTGTACTGAAGCCGAGACCTTGGAACACTATCTGAAACGACAGCCCGAACAATATTTGCCAGTTCCGCTGGTTGTGCGTTTTCTGACCCAGTTATGTGCGGCTCTGCACTATGCTCACGAACAGGGCATTGTGCATGGCAACATTCAGCCATCGAGCATCCTGCTGAGCAATGAAGAGCATGTGCTGCTCACCCATTTTGCTATGAAGCGTACATATCAAGATGGTGAGCCATTGGTGGCACAAATCGAAGAAGGAAATGCAGCCTACTCCGCTCCAGAGCAAGCTCTGGGCATTGTGCGTCCCGCCAGCGATATCTATGCGCTGGGCGTTTTACTCTATCGTCTGCTGGGTGATGTGTTGCCATATGATGATGAGGATGCGGGTGAAGTTGTCTTAAAGCACGCCAATGAGCCCATTCCTTCACTGCGTACCCTCCGTCCAGAACTGCCTGAGGCGTTAGAACTGGTTGTACGTGTGGCCATCTCGAAAAGTCCAGAGGCTCGCTTCGCCAATGCCGCCGCCCTGGCGCAGGCGTTGCATTCCGCCCTTGTGCCGGAGAGTCAGGTGGTTGTTTCTTCAACCCCTGAACGACGCATCGCGGTACGATCGCGCCGTACTGGATTTACCTGGTCCCGCGCCACCTCATTTCTTACCTTGTCTGTGCTTTTATTTGGCCTGTTGGGGGCGTCGTTCTTTGTTTTTTCTCTGCCGCCTCGCCTATCTGATTTGCCAGGGCTATCATTTTTGAATATCAATCAATCTGGGATGGCGGGCCGCAACCCTGCAAGCGGTTCTTCAAAAGCACATGCTACACCCACGAGTCTTTCAGCCACCCCTGGCAATGGATCGAACTTCCCGTTTCAGCCAACTCCTACAGGCGCCATATCTTCAACGCCGGTAGCAAATGGCACTGTGATCGTCACCCCTACCAACGTGCCAACCCCAACTCCTCAACCTTTTCACTGTGTATCGGGCTCGCTCTCAATGGATGGCTCCCAGAGCCTGAGAATACTGCTTCAGCAGGTAAATAGCGATTACCAGAAGGTGTGTCCGGGCATGGCCATTTCCCTGGCGGGGAATGGCAGTCGCAATGCATTGAACTCCTTACAGCAGAATATGATTGATGTCGCGGCCTCCGACCTTACTGCTCGTCCCACAAGGAACCTGACTGATCACGCTGTAGCGGCCATGCTCTACGCTCTTGTGGTCAATCCCGATGTACAGATCGGAGAATTGAGCAGTGCCACCATACAGGAAATCTACCAGGGAAGTATAACGAATTGGGCACAGGTAGGTGGGCCAGATGAAGCTATAACGGTATTTCAGCGACCCTCAAGTGACACGGTGACGGCTATTTTCCGCACATTTGTACTCAATGGCACCTCTGAACATGTCAGGGGCATCAGGTTAAAGAAGGATTGGATACAGGCGGTGGCTCAAACCCCCGGGGCAATCAGCTATGTATCCCTGGTGGAGGCAGAGGCGGCCAATGTATCAATCGTAGGCATTGATGGAGTATTCCCCAGTATAGCTGCTCTGCAACAAGGAACCTACGCGTTCTGGAGTGTTGAGCACTTATATACTCAGGGGGATGGTACTCCCCAATTTCAAGCCTATCTGCCATTTCTCAATAGCACACAAGAGAGCACCGTCCTTACCCAGGATGGCGCTGTACCGGTGAACAGCGTGCCACCGGATATTCTGGCATCTCATCTGCCAGGGCCAGAAATATAGAACAGATGATCTTCAACGAAACGCCCTCATGGTTGTGCTTTTCGTTGAAGATCATCATATCACCCATCTTTCCTATTCCTTTGGCACTATAGTAATATTGAGGCACTCTTTACACAAGCATAATATAAAATCATGGGTTAAGATGCGGAGAATATGGACGCCACCCATATTCAGAAGGAAGGATAGATCATGCGGTGCCCTCGTTGTAAATTTGAAGGAGAGCTGCTGGAAGGAGGTTGTATGCGCTGCGGCTATGGTCGCGGGCGTGTAGCCTCTTATCCCTTGCCTTTATTAAATCGGGGTACAACAAATTCCGGCCCAATCGCCCTGGTTTCGCAGTCGCTCTTGCGTAGCGATATATTACGCCAGGGACGATATCAACTCCTGGAGCAATTGGTTCTTCCGCGCAATCAACAGGGGCAAGGCAAGGCATGGCTGGCAAAAGACATGCGACGCCCCGATAAACTGGCCGTAGTACGTGAAGTTTTTCCTACAGAAAGTTCATCTTCAGCGGCAGAGCAATCGATACGTGCAATCGCATTGTCCATGGCCCATTTGGGGCAATACCCTGGTTTCCCCAGTGTCATAGATATGTTTAGTGAGCGGGGCTTCTACTACATAGTGCTGGAGCATATCGAAGGGAAAAGCCTGGCACAGATCCTCCAACAGAGCGGAAGCTTACCTGAGCGCACCGTCGCCGAATATGGCAGGCAACTTTGCTCGATGTTGCAAGTGCTTGCCTCCCAGCAACCACCAATTGTGCATGGCTCTATCAATCCCGATACAGTGATTATCAGCCCTGACAGGAGACGCGCATCCTTAATACATCTACCCCTTTCTACCCCAACGCGCTTACCTGCTAGTAACGGTAAAGCTTTGTCTGGATATATGGCACCTGAGCAGGTGCGTGGCAATATGGAACCAGCAACAGACATCTATGGATTGGCTGGAACCTTACACCATGCGCTTACAGAATATGACCCGGACAAGCACATGTCCTTTTTCTTCCCACCGGCCCGACGCTTGAACCCGGCAGTGACTCCACGTATGGAAGCATTTCTTTCGCGTGCTTTACGTCTCTCGCTGGCACAACGCTATGTCCGCCCTGCTGATATGCAAAGGGATTTTGAGACTCTCCTGGCTTCTTATCCAAATACAGAGGCCTTATCCGATGTTGACTCTATGCTTGCTAATCGTCCAAACCTCGTGCGCAGGCGCGAAGAGCGTAACAGCTCGTTGATGGTATCACTCTTCGCGATCGTCTCGGTAATGGTCTCTATTCTGCTGCTCGGCGGCATCCTACTCGCAGTTGTACGCGGGCCGACCCTCAATACAAGTGTGAATGCCACAGCGACTGCCAGTGCTATGCGAGCAGCCGCGGCTGCTCACCAGGCACAGCTAAATGCTGCTATGCAAAGCGAACTCCAATTGGAGTCGCAAAGCTTTGCCAGGAAGGGCATTGGTATCAGCGATGGGCGATTTATCTTTGATAGCTATGATCCTAAACCCGTGGTGGGAGACAATGCTGCCTGTAAAAACAGTGTTGATTGCAAAGATCAGGCCGCGAAGATCATTCAACAAAATGGTAATTTGAATACCGCAGCCAATTTGTTGACGATGGCCATAAATGCTAACCCGACCGATGCTGAGGCGCGAATTTATAACGAAGATGTGGGCATTCTGCAGAACAATCTTCCCTATGTGACAATAATGCTTGGTATTGGTATGAATAATGATACCGATACGTTGACGAGTGTGCGAAATACTCTTCAGGCTGCATTCGTCGCTCAATATGAGATCAATGAGTTTGCGCTGTTACCCCATGGCCTTCAATTACGGGTATTGATAGCAGATTCTGGCTCAAGTAGTGCCGATGTGACAACTCTGTCCCAATTTGTGGTGAGTCGTATTACCAAAGCTGGGAACCCCGATCATATTCTTGCCGTGGTCGGCTGGTCTTCCAGTATACCAACCATCAATGCTCGTGATATTCTGGCTAGTGTGCACGTGCCATTGGTTTCACAGACCGCTTCTGATGTAAGATTGAGCGGCAGCAGTCCATATTTCTTTCGTGTTAATCCACCTTTCGATGTCCAGGGAAACGCCCTCGGCACCATCGCCGTTCAACAATTGCACGCTCAGACGATCCTGGTGATGCGTGACCCCAACGATCCTGACAGTGTCTCGCTGGCAAATACATTCATTGTACACATGCAGGCCCTGAATGTTCCAACGGTAGATAATACTAAAGGCAATTTTTCCGAAATGACAACTTTTGTAACTGAATATCAACCTGTGATTGACGAGGTCATAAGCAGTAAGGCAGATGTGATATTCCTGGCGGGGTCAGATATTGACGCGGTACGCCTGGCTCACGCGGTAGGCATAGCCTCCAGAAACGATCCTACCAACACGTTACTTGCTCACCTCAAGATACTGGGGGGTACTGCTCTAGACTCGAACTTGCTGGTAGGGCAGGGGAGTGGTGTTGATGCTTTGATCGCTCGTAAATATCCACAGGATATGCAGAGGCTTAACTTTATCGCCTTTGCCGATTTTAACGAACTGGCATTTCTGAAAATTCCTCCCCAGCAGCAATCGACCTTTTTTACTGAGTGGTCAGGACTCTACCAGAACTCTGTTGGAGCGGATGCCATTTTTAACGCACCTCCGCCCGATCAATACGCCTTGACGACGTATGATGCAATGGAAATTATTGGCAAAGCCGTGACTCTGGTACAAGGCTCACTAACCGGCCAGGCGGTGCGTGATGCCCTGCGTTCCTTTGGGACACAGAAAGTGCCTGCCTTCCACGGAGTGAGCGGACGAATTATGTTTGATGCTCAGGGAAATCCTATAGATAAGGCCATCTTTATCTTAGATGTCGAGGGCACTGGAGGGAACAATTCTATCGTACTGAAGCAGATTTTGGGAACATTTTAGAGGTGTCGGCCTCGCCCAGGCTGATGGTAATGACTGGCGGTCCTACTTTTATCTCAATGGTCATGAATGTTTCTCCTGGGCGGTGATAATCTCTATAACGCTCCTGTATCGACCGACAAACCACCATCAATGACATAGGTTGAGCCGGTGACATAGGCAGCGGCATCTGATGCAAGATAGAGTGCCAGCCCCGCGATCTCTTCCGGTTGGCCCATGCGATGCAGCGGAATTTCTTTGAGCAAGGCTGCCATCTTCTCAGGGTCGGCTTCTACGTCGGCGTCAATTGGTGTGTGGATGGCCCCTGGGGCAATGTTGTTGACGGTGATATTGTAGGGAGCCAGTTCCAGGCAGATGGTGCGCATCATCATACGTATGCCGCCTTTGGCGCAGCAATAGGGGCATTTTGTGGCATAGCCAGGTCTTCGTGGACGGACGAAATGTTGATGATACGCCCCGCCGTCTTACGTTGGACCATCTCGCGAGCAGCCGCCTGAGCGCAGAAAAAGGCACCTTTCAGGTCGACATTGAGTACCCTGTCCCACTGCTCTTCTGTGACATCCAGAAACGGACTGTGTATCTCCATACCGGCGTTGTTGACCATGATATCCAGGCGGTTGAAATGCTCGACCGTCTGCTGGATCAGCCCCATAGCCTGTTGATATTGCGAGACATCGGCCTGAATGACAAGTGCCTGGCCTTTGTTCTGCTCGATAATTTGTCGCACTTCCTCAGCCTTATCCTGCGCATGGGCATAGTTCACGACAACGGTCGCCCCTTCTTTGGCGAATTGAATGGCAATCCCGCGGCCAATGCCACTATCGGCTCCCGTCACAATGGCAACTTTCTGATCTAATAACATGAGATGTATTTTTCCTTTCTTTTAGAACTCTTCAAGGCTCCTCACCATCTGCGCTGCGCCTGCGCCCGGCGATATTCCTCCATGACCGCCGCGTGTTCGGGCGAACGCAGGCAGGCCTCCTGAGCCGTGATAAGCTCGGCCATGTGGCTTTTTGTATCCTGCTCAAATGCGGCGTCGATCTGACGCTTGGTGTGCAACAGCGCGGTAAAGGGAATATCTAGCAATTCATGAGCCATAGCCAGCGCACGTTCCTCTAAATTGTTGGGAGAAACGACCTCGTTAATAATTCTCAGGGCATACCCTTCCTCGGCACTGAAACGATGGCCGAGCAAACAGAGCTGCTTGGCAAGGCTCGCACCTACCAATCTCGCCAGCCGCATTGGCCCTAACGCGGCCACCACGCCCTCCCTGACAGCCGGAATACTGAGTACCGCGTCGGTGGCGGCAATGCGCAGGTCACAGGCAAGTGCGACTTGCAATCCGCCGCCCAGACAGTAGCCCTGGATAGCTGCGATGCTGATGGCGTTGAGATTTTCCAGAGCAGTTACGCCGCGCTCCCAGGTCTCGAACCAATCGATGGTAAGATTACCCTTTGCCAACTCTTTGGTATCAAGCCCGCTACAAAAGGCCCGCCCCTCACCACTGACGATGACCACACGGGTCTCGCTGCTTTGAGCTAAGTAGTCAGTAGCTGTAACCAGATTCTGTACCCATGTCCAGTTAGCGGCATTGAGGGCCTCTGGGCGATTGAAGTGCAGCCGCGCCAACGGGCCGTCCAGTGTGCAGAGCATAGTCTCAAGTTCTAGTTTATTCATATGCCATCACCCTTTTTCGAGATAGTACTCAGTCAATCTTGTTTTGATAGGTGAAATGTAGTGGCACCCCTCCTGCTCCCCTTGCCCGCAGGCAATGCGGGCACCTGGCCTTGGGCGGGTGCCAGGCTCCCCATCCATCTCCTGCTTTCAAGCGAGCGCGCTCAAAGTTTTCGTAAATCCACGACTCTGCGGAGTTTCCCGCCTTCACTGCGCGGGATAGTTCCTGGGGCCGCCAGAGTAATTTGCATATTCAAGCCGAGGGTACCCTTGATCTCATGTTGAATCCTGTTGCGCAAGCTGTGCATTTGAGTATCAGCCTCCACTACATCCTCGGACAGAACTTCCTGGGCAAGCTCGCGAAATATGTGCTCTGCCACCTCGACTTTGAGCTCGGTCTCATCCAATGTCCCCTCACGTTTCACCACAATCTGGTAGTGTGGAACCACCCCGGAAATGCCCATCAGTACTTCCTCTACCTGGGTGGGGTAGAGGTTTACTCCCCGTATGATAAGCATGTCATCTGAGCGACCGCGGATGGGTCCCATCCTGACATGTGTTCTGCCGCAGATACAAGGTTCGTGGGTTAGATAAGTAATGTCACCAGTCCAGTAGCGCAGGAGCGGCATGGCCTCTCGAGTCAGGTGTGTGAAGATCAGTACGCCCTCTTTGCCATCGGCCAGTGGCTCGCCGCTAGTGGGGTCTACCACCTCAGGATAGAAGTGATCCTCCCAGATGTGGCTGCCAGCGCGGGCTTCAATGCACTCTTGCGATATGCCCGGGCCAAGAATTTCGCTGAGGCCATAAAGATTGGTTGATCTGATGCCGAGGGTAGCATCGACATCCGCACGGATGGTCTCTGTCCAGGGTTCAGCACCGAGGAGAGCATACTTGAGGCTGATCTCGTCAGGGGAGACGCCAAGCTTCTTGAACTCCTCACCTAACGTTTGAGCATAAGAGGGAGTACAACAAATAACCTCTGGCTTAAAGTCGAGGATTAAAGTAATTTGTCTCTGCGTCATGCCACCGGAGACCGGAACCACGGTCATGCCCAACATTTCCGCGCCATAGTGTGTTCCGAGTCCTCCCGTGAAAAGGCCATAGCCGTAGGCATTGTGTAGGAGCATTCCTGGGCGGGCCCCTGCCGCGACAAAGGAGCGAGCCATCACTTCGGAGAAAATATCGATATCATTGCGTGTGTAGCACACGACGGTCGCCTTCCCTGTCGTGCCGCTGCTGGCATGAACCCGTATCGCCTGTTCCCGCGGTACCGCCAGCATACCAAAGGGATAGTGGTCTTTTAAGTCCTGCTTTCTGGTGAAGGGCAATTTGGGGAGGTCTTCAACTGAATGGAGGTCGCCAGGTTGTATACTGCTCGTGTTCAACATCTCTTGATAAAAGGGAACTCGTTCATAGACATAGCTGATCATCTGGCGTAGTTGTTTGTCTTGCAGTTCTCTGAGCTTTTCACGAGGCAAGGCTTCGATCTGGTTATACATACACACATCCTTAGTATATTTCATGTGGTGCTGCAAAAGACATGGATATTCTACCACTTCCGGTACCTTCCTGCCTATTTCAAGAGAAGAAAGCTGCAATGTGGTGTTTTCTCGCGAGAAAACACCACATTGCAGCTTTCTTCTCTTGAAAATTAATGCTCACCGATGCGCTTAATCTCAACCTGGCCATTGCGTACTCGAACATCATAGCGTGGCTGTCTGGCAGTAGCGGGGCCGGTCAGCACTCGCCCATCGCGCATACAGAAGCGAGAACCATGCCAGGGACACTCCACTATATCGCCGGTGAGCGTTCCCTCGTCCAATGGGCCACCTGCATGTGAACACGTTGCTGAGATGGCATAAAACTGCAAGCCCTGGCGCAGCAGAACAACAGGCACACCGGCGGCGGTGACGCGATACAGCTTATTTTCCTGCACACTCTCCATTGGCAATACCGCTTCGTAGTTCTCGTCTGCCGCTTCCCACGCGGTGTGGTTCACGGAGGTGCCCTTTGTAAAGACCATTTCTCCGCCCAGGTAAGCTGCGTACAGTACAGCAACCAGCCCTATAAAGCCGATGACTGCGGCGAAGATACTCTCACCTGAGCCCGCCGTGAAACGCAGTGCAAGCGAGACGATGTAGAGGATGAGGGCCGTTACATTGAATAAGGCATGATTGAGGCCAACTCTTCGTTCGGATCCGTAGGTGTCGCTCCAGTCCGTCAAACCCGTCACCGCGGCTCCCAGTGCTCCCACAATGCCGACCACGACCGCAATCAGTGCGCCCTGCGCAGCCCAGCTGTACGCGGTTGGCGATATCAACCAGATAATATCGAAGATAGCCGCCATCAACCACGCGCCAATGGGCACGTCAGTGATGGCCGGATGTAGAGGATGACCGAGCAGCGTTCCGTTGAGAAGGGTCTTGATGCGCCTTGGAGGTTTCCGGTTAGAGCCAATCACGGCCTTGATGATATTCTGCAATTCATCGCTGATCCTCTCTGAAAAGGGTTGTGCCGGTGTTTGGGTGGAAGTGTTAGATCCCTCAGAAACGGGATCATCGGAAGAGAGGGTAGGGATGTTTTTCTGGCTATTGCTATCTGTATTCATGGTGTAAGCTCCTTCTGCATCATTCTTAAATGAACCTGACCTTAAGTGAACACTCTTTTCTTTCAACAAGCGGCTCAAATATCTGCTTCTCTTTTTCTATACCATATTTTGTCAAGAAAGTCAATATTATTTTTTACTTTCTTGACAAAATAAGAACTAATACGGTACACTGTGAGCAAGAATGGAGGAAATAGATGTCGCAATTGCATTGGAATCAGCACTTTTTTGCCAGCACACGCGGTCAAATCGTCACATTGCTTCGCCGTGGTAGCCGCACGGTAGACGAACTCGCCCAGGCCCTAAACCTCACCGATAATGCCGTTCGCGCCCACCTGGCGACGCTTGAACGGGATGGATTCGTCTTGCAGCATGGCGTACGTCGTGGTTCTAGCAAGCCTGCCTATGTCTACGATCTTGCCCCAGAAGCGGAGCACCTGTTTCCCAAATCATATGGCCAGCTGCTTAACCAGCTCCTGGAGGTACTTGATGAGTGGATGAGCTCCCAGGAGTTGGAGGAACTGCTGCGCCAGGTAGGCCGACGGATCGCCGCGAAGTGGAATATGCCAGCGGGAGATCTGCGCGTGCGGCTTGAAGCTGCTGTCGAGGTACTGAACGAACTCGGCGGTATGGCCGAGCTTGAATTGGCCGATGGCACCTTTTATATCCGTGGATATAGTTGCCCTCTTGCTTCTGTGGTGCCAGATCACCCAGAAGCCTGCCACCTTGCTGAAACGCTGCTCACTGAGTTAGTAGGGGTGCCCATGCAGGAGCATTGTGACCACGGCGAAAAGTTGAGCTGCTGCTTCGTTGTGCCGAAAGATTAATGTTCTGTCTGGCAAAGGCATTCTATGACTGCTAGCAATACCAGTACTATAACGCTAGAAAAAAGAGCACAAATATGTTACGCTTTCCTTTAGCAATCGCCGCGCGACTCTGCTAAAGGAGTGAATTGATGCTCGTTGTTATCCGTAATCGCAACTTTGCCCTGCTCTGGATTGGTGGATTGGTTTCCACTATAGGTGATTGGGTGCTTCGAGGAGCATTGCCGTTCTATGTGTATGTACGTACTGGTTCTGCCCTCGCAACTGGTTTAGCTTTTATCGCAAGTGCTTTGCCCTGGATTGTGCTCTCCTCTGTTGCTGGAGTGTTTGTAGACCGTTGGGATCGCAAACTGACAATGATCATGGCGGATCTGACAAGAGGTGTGCTCTTGCTTCTACTTCTGCTCGTGGCGTATGTGCCTGATCTTTTCTGGCTCGTGTACTTTGTCAGCTTCGTCGAAGCATGTATCACGCAGTTCTTTAACCCCGCGTCCATTGCTTTAATTCCTTATGTTGTCCAAAAAGATCGCTTACTGGAAGCAAACTCTCTCAGTTTCTTCAGCAGCAGCATTTCTCGCCTGGTGGGGCCTCTCCTCGGCGGAGTGCTTTTAGGAGTAGTAGGTCTAACCAGTACAGTTATCGCCGATAGCATCTCCTACTTTTTTTCTGCCGCGATGATTGCTTTTGTCCTTGTCCCATCTCACTCATCTGTAGTAGAGGCCGAGAGGATTCCTACCAAAGCAACGTCAACGTGGATCACCTACTGGCGTGACTGGTTGGAAG
>WNFB01000129.1_pt1 | contig 48981 bp, 41 predicted proteins | sample 5400501 | NCBI WGS metagenome assembly WNFB01 (sample SAMN13153341, study PRJNA577476) | soil metagenome | isolation source: 200 cm saprolite under Douglas fir tree site 2 hole 1 | place: USA:California | collected 2015-04-18 | reverse complement strand
TTCCCCGCAAGCGGGGAAGACGGGCTCCGGGGGGTTTCACCAGCCCCATCCCCCGCCTGCGGCGGGTACTTCCCCGCAAGCGGGGAAGACGGGCTCCGGGGGGTTTCACCAGCCCCATCCCCCGCCTGCGGCGGGTACTTCCCCGCAAGCGGGGAAGACGGGCTCCGGGGGGTTTGCCCCACCCAGTTATCGGCTCAGCCCCTCCGGCGCTTCGCGCCATCTCCCCATGAATGGGGAGGAGCTCATCCCCGTCTAGCTCCCGACCAGGCGGATCGTCCAGAAGTCCCTGGCCAGGCCGGGCTGGATCAGGTAGGCATAGGGGAGTGTGAAATAGCCGTTCATGCCCCAGCTCTTACCCCACGAGTTGCGGACCAGGAACCATTCGTTCGCGTCGTCGTAGCCCACCGCCATGACAGCATGGCCGCCGATGGGGCGCTCGCCCCACGTCGGCATCGGGGCGTGGCCGCTCCTCTTCACCGCCTGGGCCTCGAAGCTCTGGTAGACGGTAAAACCGAAGACGAACGGATACCCGGACGCCAGGCAGCCCTTCATCTGGTTCAGGTCCTGGACCAGGCTCTGGTACGAGACCGCGCGGTCGAGCTTCGCGTCCCGGTATGCGCGGGCGGGTGGTTTGTTCGCGAACTTCGCGATGACGTAAGGCCACTCCGGCTCGGGGCATGCCCCGATGCTCGCGACCGTCTTGATGCCGTCGCGGAGCTGCGCGCCGCTGTCCGAGCGCACCGTGTGCTCGATGACGCGCTCGTTGTAGTAGATGAAGAGGCGCGACGGAATGAAGACCGAGAGCTTCTGCTTCATCCGCTCGAACTCGATCGCCGCGCCGATGGCGTTCGCGGTGCAGCTGCCGAGGGCGCCCTGGTTGTAGACCGGCGGGCACCTGCGGCGCAGGTCGGTGCGCGGCGGCAGAGCGGCGAGAAACTGGGGCGGCGCGGCGTAGAGGTGGTCGCGCTGGTCGGGCTGGTCCGGAATCCATCCATAGCGGCGGATCTTGCGTGGTTGGGTCATCGCTCAACTCCTGTCACAGATAGGGCCAGTTGGCGACGCTAGGACCGTCGCCGACGTACACGTCGACACCCTTGGAAAAGCGGTGCGCCTCCAGCGCGATCGCGGTCGCCCGTGCGTGGCCCTCGAGGATCACGAGACGGCCGTCGGGCCGGCGCAGGGCGATGATCTCGGGCAACTTCTTGTCTGAGTGACACAGGCCCGACGCGAGGGACAGCACGACCATGTTGGTCGAATCGCCGGTGTAGACGTGTCCCACGTTGGTGGCTCCCTCCGTGACCTTGCGAGTCGCGGGCGCGAGGATCGGCCACGCCGCGCCCTGTCGCGCGTAAAGCAGCTCGCCGACCTCGTCCGTGGTGAGGCGGAAGCGTCTCCACCGGATGTCGTTGCCCAGGCCCTGGAAACTGCCGGCCCCAGTGCCGAACCCGTACGTGGAGGTGATGATCTGCCGGCGCAACGCGTTCTGAGTCTGGTCACGCAGGTCGGGTGACCGCGCCGCCTTCAAGGCGAGGGAGAGATTGGCGGGGTTGGGCGGGTTGCCGACGATGAAGGCCTGGAACTCGGGCGACTCGATCTCGGCCTGCAGCCAGGCCAGGATGACCTGGTCTTCGGTCGCGGCGCCCAGGTCTTCCACTGTGAAAAGGGTAATCGGCTCTCCCCACCCGGCCGCGCGCTGCGCGCGAGGCCACCCTCCCCATGAATGGGGAGGGGAATGGGAAAATAACACCTCCATGCCCCAAGCCCATAAGTGGGTCTATCAGTTCCGCGAGGGATCGGCCAAAATGCGCGATCTCCTCGGCGGCAAGGGCGCCGGCGCGGCCGAGATGACGCGGGCCGGCATGCCCGTCCCGCCCGGTTTCACCATCACGACCGAGGCCTGCCGCGCGTACTACGCGAGCGGAGGCAAGTTTCCGAAGGGCCTGTGGGAGCAGGTCATCCCCGCGCTGAGGGCTCTCGAGCGCAGGGCAGCCAAGAAGTTCGGCGACCCGAGGGACCCGCTGCTCGTAAGCGTCCGCTCGGGGGCCAAGTTCTCGATGCCCGGGATGATGGACACGGTCCTCAACCTGGGCCTGAACGAAGAGACGACCAGCGGCCTCGCCGCGCTGACCAAAGACGAGAGATTCGCGCTCGACGCGCGCCGCAGGTTCATCCAGATGTTCGGCAAGACGGTCAAGGGAATCGACGGCGAGAAGTTCGAGCACGCGCTGCAGGAGGCGAAGAAGAAGGCCGGCGTCAAGACCGACCCCGAGCTTAAGCCCGAACACCTTCGCCCGCTGGTGGCGCGCTTTCTCGCCATATATAAGGAAGAGACCCGCAGCGACTTCCCGTCCGACCCGATCGAGCAGCTGCGCGAGGCGATCGATGCGGTCTTCAAGTCCTGGAACACCGACCGCGCCAAGACCTACCGCCGCATCGAGCGCATCCCCGACGACCTCGGCACCGCCGTCAACGTCCAGATGATGGTGTTCGGCAACATGGGGCCGACGTCCGGCACCGGCGTCGCGTTCACGCGCAACCCGATCACCGGCTCAAAAGAGCTGTACGGCGACTACCTGGCCAACGCGCAGGGCGAGGACGTCGTCGCCGGTGTGCGGGACACGGAACCGATCAGCGCACTGAAGCGCGAGCTGCCGAAGGTGTACGCGCAGTTCGAGCGCTACGCCCGCCAGCTCGAGAAGCACTACAAGGACGTGCAGGACCTCGAGTTCACCATCGAGCGCGGCAAGCTCTACATGCTGCAGACGCGCTCCGCCAAGCGCACCGGAGAGGCGGCGGTGAACATCGCGGTCGACATGGTGAAGGAGCGCCTCATCACCAGGAAGGAGGCGGTGGCACGCGTCGAGCCACGCCAGCTCGAGCAGCTGCTCTTCCCGCGCGTCGACCCCGCGGCGAAGGTGTCGCCGCTTGCCAGGGGGGTGCCGGCGTCACCCGGCGCGGCCAGCGGTGGCGCCGTTTTCGACGCCGACACTGCGGTCGAGTGGGGCAGGCAGGGCAAGGCCGTGATCCTCGTCCGCGTCGAGACCAACCCCAACGACGTGCACGGCATGGTCGAGGCCAAGGGCATCCTGACCCAGACGGGCGGGACGGCGAGCCACGCCGCGCTGGTGGCACGGGGCATGGGCCGGCCGTGCGTGGTGGGTGCCAGTGCGATCGACGTCGACGTGAGGCAGCGGAGGTTCTCCGCCAACGGTCAAACCATCAAGGAAGGCGACCAGATCACCATCGACGGCACCACCGGCGACGTGTACGTGGGCAACGTGCCGACCATCGAGGCGCGCTCGCTCAACAAGCACCCGTCCGCGAGCGCGATCTTGAAATGGGCCGACGAGCTGCGACGTCTCGAGGTGTGGGCGAACGCGGACTACCCGCGCGACGCGAGCAAGGCCCGCGAGAACGGCGCGCAGGGAGTGGGACTGTGCCGCACGGAGCACATGTTCATGGAGCAGGACCGGTTGCCCATCGTGCAGGCGATGATCATGGCCTCCACGACCGCGGAGCGCGAGAAGGAGCTCGCCCGCCTGCTGCCGATCCAGCGCGGCGACTTCGAGGGCATCTTCCAGGAGATGGCCGGGCTGCCAGTGATCATCCGGCTCATCGACCCTCCGCTGCACGAGTTCCTGCCCAGCCTGGAGGAGCTCATCCGAGAGACGACGCACCTGAAAGACACGGGCGAGAACCCGATGCTGCTGGCCGAGCGGGAGAAGGTCCTCGCTCGAGTCGAAGAGCTGCACGAGGCCAACCCGATGCTGGGACTGCGCGGCGTCAGGCTCTCGATCCTCTATCCCGAGATCCCGCGCATGCAGGTGCGCGCGATCATCGAGGCGGCCTGCAACCTGCGCAAGCGGAAGGTCGACGCGCGGCCGGAGATCATGATCCCGCTCGCCGGCACGGTGGCCGAGCTGCGCGCGGTGCATGCCGAGCTGAAGCCTGTCGCCGAGGCGGTGCAGAAGGAGACCGGCGTGAAGGTGCCGTACAAGTTCGGCACCATGATCGAGATCCCGCGCGCGGCGCTGACCGCGGGCGAGATCGCGGAGGAGGCCGAGTTCTTCTCCTTCGGCACCAACGACCTCACGCAGACGACCTTCGGCTTCTCGCGCGACGACGCTGAGCGGGCGTTCATCGTGCGGTACCTGGAGCAGAAGATCCTGCCGCGCAACCCGTTCGAGACGATCGACGAGGCAGGGGTCGGGAGGCTGATGGAGATGGCGGTGAGGGAAGGCCGCAAGACTCGCCGCGACCTCGAGGTCGGCATCTGCGGAGAGCATGGGGGAGACCCGGATTCGATCCACCTGTGCCACAGGCTCGGCCTGAACTACGTGTCGTGCAGCCCATTCCGCGTGCCGGTGGCGAGACTGGCAGCCGCGCAGGCGGCAATCGGAGATCCGGCGAGGGACAAGTAGCCCCGTGAATTCCCCTCCCCGCTCGCCGGGGAGGGTCAGGGTGGGGGCGACGTTGGCGATCGACAGTCGTCGAGTTCCCAGAAGATGCTTTCGATGACGTCGTCAAGACCCTGGTCGGTGTCTGAAGCGGGAAACCGCATCACGCGGAATCCTTTGGATTCGAGGTAGCGAGTCTTGCGCCGATCTGACTCCGATTCATGAAACTCACCACCATCTATCTCGACGACAAGCCGAGCTGAAAGGCACACGAAGTCAGCGAAATACGGTCCGATGGGAAGTTGGCGCCGGAATTTGAAGCCGGCCAGCCGCCTCCCCCGCAAGCGGTACCAGACGCGTCGCTCGGTATCGTTCATGTTCTTCCGCAGGTCGCGGGCTCGTTCCGTTTCGGGTGAGTGCACGGTTAGACGATTGCGGCTCTTTCATGGGGAATCAACTGCGCTCGTTAATTGCCACTCCGAACCTCCCCACCCGGTGCCTGCGGCACCGACCTCCCCGGCAAGCGGGGAGGTGAAGGCGCAGCTACGTAACCTCCCCACCCGGTGCCTGCGGCACCGACCTCCCCGGCAAGCGGGGAGGTGAAATCTCGGTCCGTCCCGACCGGGCCCAGATGTGGACCGCCTGCGCGCGGCAGTGCAGCCCGTTCGCTGCGTACAGGCGCTCTAGCTGGGTGCGCACCGTGCGCTGGGAGACGCGAAGCGCGATAGCGATCTGCTTGTCCGAGTAGCCGGACGCGATCAGGCTCACGATCTCCGCCTGCCGAGGGCTGAAGCGCGCCTCCATGGGTGCATCAAAGGGGAGCCTTCGAGCGGTTGCAATTCGCGATTTCCCGTGTCGTCACTTTCGACGACACGCTTCAGACCGGTTCGCCGTCCTCCGAAGGCGCTTGCCTGCCGATCATCCAGGTGGCCGCTGCCTCGGCGCGGTTGCGCAGCCCGTGCTGGGCGTACAGCCGCTGCAGGTGAGTCCGCACGGTGTAAGGAGAAACCTGCAGCCGGGCGGCGATCTCTTTGTCGGAAAGCCCGGCGGCGACCAGCCGCATGATCTCGTGCTGTCGCGGCGAAGCCGACATCGTGACGACGGGCGATGAGGCCCGCCGCGCAGTGCGCTCGTGCGCTTCGTGGAGCTGCAGGTTCGCCCTCAAAAGGTGCTGCACCGCGACGAAGCCGAAACCGAAAAACAGCCAGACGAGCGCAACGCCGAACGCGTTGATCGCGCCCGATCCCGTGCCGGCCACCGCAAGGAAGATGAGGAGCGCCACCGCCGGCACGGCAACGACCGAAGGTCGCCAGCTCGGCCACACCGCCGCCACCACCATGCAGTAGCCGAGCAGGCCGTCATGCCAGATTCTCGGGTTGCTGAACGTGAGCACGCAGCCGATCGCTGTCATCACAACGAGCACACCGGCCGAGAGCCACGGGTCGGAGCCGGTCCGTGGCTGGAGCCAGAACCAGGTCCACGCGAGCACAAAAGTCGCCAGTCCAACCAGCGAGACGGCCAGGTCGGTGGGTGCCAGGCCGCGGCTCAGCAGCAGGAGCAGCGGCCAGACGAGGATCAGGATCCAGGACAGCGGCACGAGCCGACCGACACGCTGCCAGAGAGTTGCGTCCCGGAACCAGCCCCCCACGGGTACGGAGATTATGGGCCGACACGACAGGTCCGGCTTTAGACCCGCTTTCTCCTCATCGAGCCGAGATCTGGCCTGGTGCGACCGAGATATCGGCCGAGGCCGCCGTCCTCGCCAACCTCGTAGAAGCCCGTGCGTCCCCCACCTGCGTACGCGACGCCGGTCAGCGCGATCAGCAGCGGGACGAAGGCGACCCAGAACGCGGCGCGCGTGACCAGAGCCGCGAGACCCAGGGTCACCGCGAGCGCGAGCAGCGCCGTGCCGACGATCATCCGGCGGCGTTCACCGACATACGCGATCGAGAGGCGACGGTCCGATGCGCGCTGCGGCACCCAGACCCGATGCACGACCAGGTCCGCCGATATTTTCGATTTGTCGAGCACGCTGCTTCCCTCGTGGCGCGATGAGACACCCACAGGAGAATTTCCGAAAGTCCGCATAACTACCGACATCAGTTGACGGTGTCGGTGGAAGTGCCGACTTGTAGCCATGATCGCTCGCCACTACGGTGGCGTTGCTCATACGGATTCGAATCCCGCATCAACGGGCGCGCACAACGTTTGGGCGAAACAAATAAGGAGCTAAGCGTATGAGTGCGATTGTTCGACGTCGTACGTACGAGCTCGAGGCGGCATGGTGGCTTGCCGCGGCGGGTCTCGTCCTTGCGTTCACCCTCCTGACGCAGCTCCAGGGCGGGGCCCTGGGCTCCAGCGCGTCGCACTGGGTGGCGTATCTCCTGATCACGGGCCAGATCAGTGTCCACACGGCGGTATTCGACATCGTCGCCGTCCTGCCGTGGTGGATTCCTGTTACGGGATGGATGATCTCTGCCCTCTACGCGTGGGCGTCGTTCGTCGTGGCGTTCGGATGGGAAGGGCTCGGCGTCGCCATCGCGGCCATCAGCTGGACCGGCATCGGTGCGCTGATCGTGGCTGTTGTTGGGGCGGCGTTGATCGGGTGATACTTTTCGCGACTATGCGGAAGTCGGGGGATTACTCTCCCGACTTCCGTCGGCACTCTGACCAGACACGAGGAGTGAGAAACAACGCGATGGCGAGGCTCATGTTTCGCGCTTCGCGCTTCCTGCTGATGGCGGCTCCGGTCGGGATCCTCGGGCCTCGATTCGGCGGGCTGCTGTTCATCGGCATCGCAGCGTTCGCAGTGATCTCCCTGCGAGAAGAGGCGCAGCAAGAGGCAAAGGTCGAGGCGCGAATCAAGCAGATGCCGGAGTGGGCGAGCGCGCGCCGCGCCCAGGGCGGTCCCACTCCACTTCTCGCGGCGTGGCAGAAGTGGCTTCTCATCTGGGGCAGCTGGGGTTGGAAGAGCGAGCCGCTGCTCGCGCGCTCCTGGTTCTCGAGAGGAAGGCTCGTCCCGAGCGAGCGCTCCTACATGCTGGTCGACGACGAAGACCGGTCTGCTCCCTCGAGCCGGCTCGCGGTCATCGCGCTGCTGGTCGGACTCGCGGGCCTGCCGCTGGCCATCATCGCGATCGGCTGGGTGGGCGGAGGCTCGCTGGGCGTTCAGTCAAGCTCGCCGTATCACCGGCTGTACGACCTGTCGCTGATCCTCCTCATCGCCAGCTACGTGGTGCTGACGCAGCTGCACGACCGGATCTTTCTCTTCATCAGCGCCCACCTCAGCGACCCCGAGCTCGAGGCGATGTGCGCGCCGGCTGAGCTCAGGGTCTCGTACGTCCCACAGCCCGCCGACCGCTGGCTGCGCGCCGGTCTTCTCGACCGGCCGTGGCGCAAGGCGGTGCTGATCAACGCGATCGACTATGAGCGCCTTCCACGTGACGAGGTCAAGGCTCTCGTCGCGCACGAGATGGTGCACCTGCGCAACCACCACGACCTCTTCTTCGGCGTCCAGCTGCGCCTGATCCTGGTCGGCATTGCAGCGGTCTACTGGGTGCTCGACCTGTTCGGCCTGATCCCCACGCTGCCCAATCCGCCACTCCCGGTCTCGCTTGGAATCCTGGGCGCGGTCGTGGTCGCGGGGATCGTAGTCCTCCCGTACATGCAGGGCCGCGTCGCCGAGCGCGACGCGTATCTGGGCGCGGCGTCGACCGTGGGCGCGGCTCCGGTGCTGCGTGTGCTGAGGCGTGATACCGCTCCACAGCCGGCATGGGTGCGGCAGCTGATCGCCGAGCTCGACCGGAGGGCGGACGCTGAGGCGCGACTGCGCGCGGAGGGCGGCCCGCGATGACCGCAGTGCTCACCTCCTTCAGAACCTCGGTCGCGCTGATGCTGGGCGCGCGCGTAACGGGTGCGTGCGGTGGCCTGCTCTTCAGCCAGATCTGGCAGAGCCGGCCAGTGGTCGCATCCGCGCATGTGGCTCCGTCCGCGCAGGCGCTGCTGACAACCAACCTGCGGGGCACCGCCGTGGTCGGCCTGGTCAGCGCGGTGACCGGAGGTGCCGGCGGGCTGCTGTTCAACTTCTCGGACGGGTTCCGCTACGGGCTCGCCGTCTCGACTGGATCGGTCGCCACGCCCACGCACGGTTTGCCGGCTGCGCTTGCCGCGATGCTGTTCCCGTGGCTCGAGTTCTTCGCTGTGAGCTGCGTCGCGGCCGGCGCCAGCGTCCTCTTCTGGCGCGCGTGGTTCGGCCGGCGGCCTCTGCTGCAAACCAGGCCGGCCGTGGCGGTGGTGATCGCCATCGTCGCGTGTCTGATCGTGGCGGCTCAGATGGAGGCGTCGCTGCTCAAGTGATCGGCTTGACCCGCCGACTGGGCCCGATGCGGATCGTGTCGATGGCCGTGCCGCTGGCAGGAATGTTCGTCGGCAGCGTGCTGATCCACACCCAGCATCAGGTCCACTGGCTGACGGCTGTGGCTTTCGCCGTCGGCACCGTGGCCACCGCGGCCAACCTGGCCTTCCAGTTCTTGATCCTCCGCCTTCTAGTTCGCGTGCTGCGCCGTCGCGGTGTCACGTTGCTCGAGGGCGTGGAGCCCATGACCGTCCTCGCCCTGCTCGCAGCGGGGACCGCGCTGTCGGCCGGCGTCGTGCTGGCGATGGTGCGACTCGAGCCCGAGATGGCGTCCTTCGCGACCGCGCTCTTTCCTGGTCTCACGCTCTTGATCGCGATGGGCGGCGCGCTGGCGCTGGCGCCCCCGCGGCGAGTGGTGGCGCGCCGCGCCCTGGTTCTCGTCTTCGCGACGCAGTTCCTCGTCACGCTCGTGTTCAGGCTGCTCTAGTGACAGCGCTTCGCTGGGGGCTGTTTTTTGGGGCGGGCATCGCCGCCGCCAACCTCGTGCTGCAGTTCATCGTGACGCCCTTCGTGCCGTGGCAGCTCGTCGGTGCGCTCAGCGTCGTCACGTGGTTGGCGGGCTTAGCCGCGACCGGAGTGCTCGCGGGTGCGCGCTCGGTGCGGATGGGTGCCTCGGCCGCCGTGATCGCCGCCGCGGTCGACCTCCTGCGCAGCGCCACGGTGGCGATCGTGGTGGGAGCCCCGGCAGTCCCGTCGTCGGCGCTTCGAGGTTCGCCGACTCCAGGGGTGATCATCGGGGGAACCATCGTGGAGTTCATCCTCCTGCTCGGTCCCGTTGCGGCCTGCATCGGCCTTGCCGCTGCACGGGTTTCCAACCGCTCGCGCTCGTCGGCACCGCAGACCGCGGCGGGAGACTGATCGTGTTCTACCTGCGCTACCTCCGTGACGAGCTCATGCGGCGCCGAGCACGCACGTTCCTCGCGGTGCTCGCCCTGGCGGTTGGCGTGGCCCTGGTCATCGACGTCGCGGCGCTGGGCGCCGCGCTCCACACCGGGCAGACCCGCATCCTCGATCCGCTCGGCGGTGTGGGATCAGACCTGCTGGTGACCGCCTCGGCGCAGTCATCGACTGCTTCCGCTTCTGAGGTCAGCACCGAGATGCAGTCGGTGATCACCGACCTTTCCAAACTGGGCAATCCAGGCGATCACTTCGTGCACGACTTCTTCCTGCCCTCGGGGGAGCCGGCGCTTCCGGCCGGGATGGCGGACCAGGTAAGGCTCATGCCCGGCGTCGCCCAGGTGTCCACGGGCCTGACCCTCCAGGTCGTGCACCAGGAAGGAACAGTGCCCAAGATCGTCGCCGAGCTGAAGCAGGCGGCCCAGACGATCACAGTCAACCAGTCGATCGCGCCGCTGACGGCCGCCGAACAGAGCCAGATCCAGGCCTGTGTCCAGGCGGCGCAGCAAGCGGGCCACCTGGACGACGCGACGTTCGCGAAGTGCCTGCCGGAGAGATTTCGAAGCACGAGCTTCACCGTGACGGTTCCGGCCCAGACCATCCAGCAGATCGTCAATCCACCCCAGACCGACATCCGCAGCTCCACTTTCTCGATCGGAGGCGTTGATGGGGCGCAGGCCGCGATCGGCATCGTGACCCCGACCCAGGTCACCCTTGGACGTTTTCTCGACGCGGGCCAGCCCGAAGCGCTGCTGTCGGAGGGATACGCGCAGCGTCACGGCATCACCCTCGGCCAGGACTTTGTCATCAACGGCGCGCACCTCACGGTGGTCGGGTTTGTGAAGCCGCCGCTCGCCGGCCAGGCGGCCGATCTGTACATCGCGCTGCCCGACCTGCAAAGGCTGTCGGACAGGATGGGCCGCGTGAACGCCCTGCTGGTGCGAGCCGCGGTGGCGGCCGACGTGTCGCGCATCACATCCGAGATCCAGACCGCGTACCCCGGCGTCCAGGTCACGTCGTCGAGCGACCTCGCCGCGCAAGTTTCGGGATCTCTCGTCGATGCGCGCAACCTCATCGATCGAACCGGTCGCTGGCTGGCGCTGATGGTCCTCGTCGCCACCTGCGCGATCACGTGCATGCTCATGCTGTCCGCAGTCGGCAGGCGTGTGAGAGAGCTGGGGACGCTCCGCGCGATGGGATGGTCTTCGCTGCTGATCGTCCGCCAGGTGCTGGGCGAGTCGCTGGTCATCGGGCTGATGGGCGGCGTCCTTGGCGTGGCACTCGGCGTCGGTGTGCTTGACGCGATCACGCAGCTGCTGCCCCCGCTTCAGGCCGTCGCCCCCGCGACGAGCGGCGCGCCGACGCTGTTCGGAATGGGCGCGGTAACGCGTCCCCTGGCGGAAAGCGTCCGCCTCCAGGCTTCCGCGAGTCCGTCGATCGCGGGCCTCGCCATTCTGCTGGCCGTGGTGGGCGGGTTGCTGGCCGGCGGCGGCGGAGCGCTGCGAGCGGCGAGGCTGCGACCGGCCGAAGCACTCCGGGACCTTGGCTAGGTGTACGAGCTGCGCGGAGTCACGCGCCGCTACCACCAGGGCCCGAGCGTCATCGCGGCAGTCGATGACGTCGACCTGTGCATCGAGGAAGGCGACTTCGTGGCCGTCACCGGCCCCAGCGGTTCCGGCAAGTCGACGCTGCTGACTCTTCTGGGCGGCCTCGACAGGCCGACGAGCGGCCAGGTCGTCTTCGACTCGGTCGACCTTGCCCGGCAGAACGACGGCGAGCTGACCCTGCTGCGCCGGCATGCCTTCGGATTCATCTTCCAGCAGTTCAACCTGATCCCGACCATGTCCGCGCTCGAGAACGTCGAGGCGGGAATGGCCCCGCTCGGGATCAAGTCGCGGGCGAGGCACGAGGCGGCGCGCCGGCTCCTCGAGGAGGTAGGACTCGGCGGTCGCATGCGCCACCTGCCGTCGCAGCTCTCCGGAGGCGAGCAGCAGCGCGTCGCGATTGCTCGCGCGCTGGCCAAGCACCCGCGTGTCCTGCTCGCCGACGAGCCGACAGGCAATCTCGATTCGAAGATCGGGGCCGAGATCATGGAGCTCATCGCGCTGTTCAGCGAGAGGAGGCGCCAGACAGTCGTGCTCGTCACGCACGACGCCGAGGCGTCCCGCTACGCAAGCCGCACGATTCGCATGCGCGACGGACGTCTGCTCGACGATGCGCACTCTGCGCCGGCGACGGCGCGGTGATCCTCGAAGTCGAAAACCTCACCAAACGGTTTGGCGCGAGGACCGCCGTGCAGAACGTCAACCTCCGCGTCGAGGCCGGCGAGCTCTTCGGCTTGCTCGGGCCCAACGGCGCAGGCAAGACGACCGCGATTCGCATGCTGTTGGGGCTGCTGCGGCCGGATTCGGGAAGCGCCCGTATCGCGGGCTACGACTGCTGGAGCCGGCACGTCGAGGCTGCGCGCCATTTTGGCGCCGTGCTCGAGTCGCCCGCGATGTACACAGCTCTCACCGCGCGCGAGAACCTGGGCCAGTTCGCGCGCCTGCTCGGCGGAGTGCCGAAGCAAGAGCAATCGCGCCTGTTGAAGGAAGTGGGGCTGGAGGGCAGGGCGGATGAGCCCGTGCGCGGATTCTCGCTCGGCATGCGGCAGCGATTGGCCGTGGCCCAGGCGCTGCTGGGCAGTCCGCAGCTGCTCCTGCTCGACGAGCCGACCAACGGCCTCGACCCGCTCGGGATCCGTGATCTCCGCGAGCTGCTGCGCATGCTCGCCCACGAACAGGGCATCGCCATCGTGCTGTCCAGCCACCTGCTCGGCGAGGTGGAGGACCTGTGCGACCAGATCGCGATCATGAACCACGGCTTCGTGCGAACCCAGGGAACGCTCCTCGAGTTGGTGAACGGCGACGGATACCGGTTCGAGCTTTGGGCCGGCGACCCTGCCCGGGCGCGGACCGTGCTCGAGATGATTCCAGGTCTCGAGGTGATCGATGGAACGGCGCCCACTCGGCTCGAGCTTCATTCCGATCGCGACGTGAGCGAGCTCGTGACGACGATCCTGGTCCAGCACGGAGTTGGAGTGCGCGAGCTTCGCCGCTGCCGTGGCAACCTCGAGGACTATTTCCGCGAGGTCACCCTGCGCGGCGTCGAAGCGGCGACCGCGGCGAGCTGATGGTGCGCGCCGTCGTCTGGAACGAGCTGGAGAAGCTGGTGCGCCGGCGCTGGATGTTGATCGTGTTGGTTACCGGAGCTGTGGTGGGCCTGGGCATGGCGATCGAGCTCGCCTCGCCGCAGCCGTCTGATTGGAAGTCGCAGACGCGCAATGAGGTCGCCCAGCTGCGCGCGGTCAAGGATGAGGTGCAAAACTCGCCAGGAGGGGTCCCGGCCGGATTCCAGGCCTCGCTGGGGGCTGCGATCGACCAGCAGATCGCCGCCGAGCAGTACCTCATCGACCACGACATCCCACCCTCGGACTGGTACCCGGCCGGTCGCGCGATAGGCGCGATCCTGAAGACAGGCTTCGGATTCTTGCTGCTGCTGTTCGGATGGCTCGCCGCGGAGTCGGTCGCACAGGAACGCGCCGACCGGACGCTTGGCCTGCTGTTGAGCCGGCCTGTTTCGCGGCGGACTGTGCTGATGGGCAAGGCGGTTGCCCTGCAGCTGGTCGCGACGGCGGTGCTGGTGGCCGCGATGCTGCCCGTGTATCTCATCACCGGCCTGCAGCACGGCGGATGGGCCGCGCTGTCGACAAAGATCATGGTCCTGGACGACCCGGTCAAGGGCGTGCTGGCCGGCAACATCGAACTGCTGCCGACGTGGCTTTACGTGCTCCTCGCCCTGGTCCTGTCGCTGGCCGCGGTGCTGGTCGCGCAGGCCGTCGGTCTCCTGGTTTCGATCCTGGCGCGAGGTCCCGGCATGGCGATCGGCGTGACCCTCGGAGCGCTGCTGGTGCTGCAGCCACTGGCCGCGGTGCTCAAGCTCGCCATGAAGGACCCGGCGTGGCTGCACTTCACCTTCTGGCCGTACCTCAATCCGTCCACCGAGCTGACGAGCCAGCCGACCATCGGCCTGGGCTACTCATCCGCGGGCTTGAGCCTGTCGGTGCTTTTGCTGTGGGCGGTCGTGTTCCTGACCGTCGCGGTCGCGCTGTTCTCCCGCCGGAGCGAAACCGCCTGATCTCCTTGGACAGCATCCGAGGCGGTGGCTGTTTAAGCTCGACCAGTGATCGTCAACGTCTGTCCGGCGGCGGTCAGCTCGGCGCCGCCGGAGAAGATCTGGAGCGTCCTGACCCGTCCCGAGCGATTCGGAGAGTGGCAGGACGCTCGCTTCGTTTCAGTCGAACCGAAGGGTCCGATGCGCGCGGGCCAGGTGATCAACCTCGCGGCGCCGTCGCTGGGACGCGAGTGGTCCGTGAGGATCGACGTCCGCGACCTCGATCCGCAGCACCGCTGGATCGACCTGCTGGTTCATCTGCCGTTCGGCATCGCCAACCACGAGCACATCACCATGACCGAGACCAAGGAAGGCGGCACGCTGGTCCGGTTCAATTGAGACTTCCACCTCCCGCCCGGGTGGCGGGGCCGTCTCGTGGGGACGCTGCTGGGCCGCGAGCTGCGGCGCGGACCTGAGGAGTCACTGAGGGACCTGATCCGCGCCGCTGAGAACCTGCCTGACTAGCGCTTGGCGGGTACCCTGGCGAGCTGCACGACCCGGATGTGGTTGCCGAACGGGTCGCGAATCCCGAAGTCGGTTCCGTAGTCGCGTTCGGTGATGTCGTCGGAGATCTCGACGCCTTTCGCTTTCAGCGTTTCGTAGGTCTTCTTCGCGTCCTTGGTGGTGAATCCCACGGCGAAGCCGCTCGCGCCCTTGCTGATCAGCTCGCGGGTCTGGTCCGCGGTCTTGGGATCCATTGCGGGCGGCCCGGGGAGCTCGAGCAGGATGTCACGGCCCGGTTCGCCAGGCACGCGGACGGTGAGCCAGCGCATGAACCCGAGGTTCATGTCGCTGCTCACTTCCAGTCCGAGCTTGCCAACGTAGAAGTCCAACGCCTTGTCCTGGTCGAAAACGAAAATGTGCGAAATGTTGATCGAGTCGAGCATCGCTTGATTCCTCCAGTGAATTTCTTGGATGAGATCGATGCTATCGACGGTTCTGCGCGCGCGCTTCTCCAAAACTGCTGGGTCTGGTCCAGGCCATCGTGAAGCAGGTGGGGGCGTTCGTGACCTCGGCGCGGGCGCGATAGTCGGTCGGGTTGACGCCGACGATGTCGCGAAAAGTACGGCTGAAGGTGCCGAGGCTCCCGAACCCGACGTCGAGGCAGACGTCGGTGATGCTCCGCGCGGTCTCGCGCAGCAGGAACATGGCCCGCTCGACCCGCCGGCGCTGCAGGTATCGGTGCGGAGTCTCGCCAAAGGTCGCGCGGAAAGTCCGGATGAAGTGCGCCTCGGAGACGCTCGCCACGCCAGCCAGGGCCGGGATGTCGAGAGGCTGCGCGTAGGCTCGGTCGATCGCATCGCGGGCGCGGAGCATGCGGCGGTTGAGTTCCTCGACGGCACGGGTCATCGACCTATTCTGCCCGCCTTGACAGCCCCAAAGGTTGAGAGCAAGATCGCCGCGTCGGTCACCCGACCTGGGAGGGGACAAAAAATGAGAGCACGATCGATTGCGGCCGCCGCCGCGCTGGCGGCCTCCCTCATGGGTTTCTCGCAGTTGGCAGCTAGCGCCGATGCGCCGACTTCGGTCGTGATCAATGCCCATCCGTGTGTCTTTGCGCCGCAGGAAATTGGGCCGTGGGAGGCATCCGGAGCGATCAACGACTCCGGAACATACGTCAAAACCGGAGGCGCAGCCTCGCCCCCGAAGGCAACTTTCTTTACGGTCGAAACAGTTCGCGAGGAATTCCTTTTTACCGGCTCGCAAGGAACGTTCACGGTTCACGCGGAAGAAAGGGCGTTCGGTCCTGGTGTCTGGCAGATCGAGCCGGGCACCGGCGCCTACATGGACACGAGCGGACACGGAGACACTGCCTTCTTTTCCACCCCGACTCCTAACTCGTGCACTTTCGGTTTCACGAATTTCACATTCGCCCTGACGGGCATCGCTTCGAAAGTGGGTTAGTCCGCCGAGCTCCCCGGCGAGCGGGGAGGTGGGAAGTGCTGCTCCAGGACAAACATCATGTGGTCGAAGTCCATGTGCTCGCCGCCCCACTCCGCGCGGGCGGTTTCGGGATGAAAGGTCAGTTGGAGGTCGGCCGGTTGGTGGAGCCGTTCACCGATGACATGTCCATCGGTGGTCTCGAATCGGAAGCCACCCGCGACTTTGAGGATTCGATAGCCGCCGTCGTGGTAGCTGCGGTGATGGAAGGCGCAGAGCAGCATCATGTTGTCGAGAGTCGTCGTTCCGCCATCCGCCCAGTGCTCCAGGTGGTGGGCATGCGTTTGTTGGGCAGGCACGCTGCAGCCGGGGAAGGGGCAGAACCGGTCGCGGATCTCGAGCGCGCGGCGCAGCTTCTGCGGCGCGCCGCGGTACTTGCGCCCGACGTCGATCGGCAGGCCGTCCCGCTCGATAACCGGAATGATCTCGGCGTCACAACCGATCCGGCGCGCAGCTGCAGCCGTTAGGGGCATCCCATTCTCGAGCTGGCACAAACCATCCGACGTCTCACCGTGAGCACGCCGACGTCGACGTGGACCACAACCTGCCGCGCCTCGCCCGCGACCACCAGGCCGCCGGCCGCGCCGGAGAGCACATGCTCGGACATTGCCACTAACGCGTCAGCGCGCCGCGCCGCCCACCGGTCGTCGGCGGGATCGGCCACACCTTCGTCCGACCGGTCAGGCGCCGGCTTCGTACCGGTGATCGATTCGATCGCGGCCACGACGACGGCGGCGTCCTCGGCCGGAAGTTTCGCGACCAGGCGCATCATGCCGTCCTCGTCGAAGTGGGTCCACAACCCGCGCTTGGCGAGCTCTTCCTTGTCATGCTCCGTCGCTTCGCTCTTGTTCATCCGGCGCAGGGATCGGCAGATGCGCTCCAGCTGCGATCCGGACGCGCCACGTGCGATTTCCAACATCAACTTATCGGTGTCCGCCGTGGCCACTGTTGTGACCTGGCGGACTTTGTCAAACGAAAGCTGTCCGGAGAGGAACGCCTCCGCGATCAGTGGTAGCTGCTTCAGCGCCTTTCCGACCCGGAGCAGCTCGTTGCCGGTGTGGGGATCAAAACCCATGGTGATGGTCAGCCAGTGCGGGAAGGAACGGATCCCTCCGTCGCACCAGCCGCCGAGCTCGTCGAACTCGGCAGCAGCCACGGCTACACCAGCCATCGACGCATGCGCCTGGGCAGAGAGCTGTCCGAGACGTTCCTCGACCTCCGTGGCCCGAGCCTGGTTTTCAGGGCTGACGCCGGCGTAGTCCATCAGCTGGAATAGTAGCAAACAAAAGTTCGAATGTCAAGCAGACTTTAACATATCGCGTATTCTCCGGCCGCCTCCTTCACCCTTTCCCAGTCTTTTTTTCGCGACCCCTTGACAATCGGTCCCTGAGTTTGGTTGAATAACCAACCAATGACTAGGGTGACGCCGGATACCCGCGAGAAGATCCTCCAGGCCGCCTTCACCGTCCTCTCCCGCGAGGGCTACGAGAACACCTCGATCAAGGACATCGCGGAGGAGGCAGGCGTCGCCCAGGGCCTCGTGCACTACTACTTCAAGTCCAAGCAGCAGCTGGTCCTGGCGGTGCTCGAGTTCGTGTGCCAGAAGGTCGAGCTCGGCGTCGAAGGCGAGGCGGGCGCGCTGCAGGCCTTCGAGCAAACCAAGACGATGCTCCGCGAGAGCCGCGCCACCAACTCGCTCTACATCCAGTTGATAGGCGTCAGCCTGCACGACCCGGTGATCGGCAAAGGCGTCCGGAACTTCATCACCACCGAGCGCGAGCACATCGAAGGTATCGCTCGCCAGGTCTTCGCCGAGCGTGAGACGGACCCAACCCCCGCCCGCGGCATCGCCGGCGTCGTCTGGGCGGCAATCCTCGGGATCATGGTCCAGAGCCTGGTCGATCCCGACTTCAACTCGGACGAGGCGGTCGACGCCCTCGCCGCGATGTCGCTTTCGGCCGTATACCCTGCCGGGCAGGGCGCGTAAGAAGCAGGAGGAAGGAAAGTTGTTCGCAGCCTGGGGCCGATTCGTCTACCGCTACCGATGGGCCACGCTGGTCGGGTCGGGCGTCCTGCTCGCCCTGTCGGTCGCCGGGCTGGCCATGGGCGGCACGCTGCAGAGCGGCGGGCCGCTCACCAGCAACCTCGAGTCGGCTCAGGCCTCTCGCCTGATCAACTCCGACCTTTCGGCCGGTGGTGGACCCACGACCCCGATGTCCACGTTCGACCTCATCTACAAGAGCGACACGCTCATGGTCGGCGACGCGGCCTACAAGGACGCGGTGACTGCATCGCTGGAGCCCATCCACCTCGATCCGCGCATCAACAGCCTGCTGTCGCCGTACAACGTCCCGCCGTCCACCGCGCAGAGCCTCACCTCGAGGGACGGCCACGAGGCGCTCGTCCTCATCCAGGTGCTCGGGACAGGCACCAAGGCGTACAACACCTACAGCGACCTGCGGTCGAAGGTCAACTCGCCCACGCTGACGATCACAGGCACGGGCTTCGTCCCGGTGAACCATGCGTTCAACACGACGCTCGAGAGCGACCTTCAGCGCGCCGAGTACGTATCTCTTCCGATCACGCTGATCCTGCTCGTCCTGATCTTTGCGGGCCTGGTCGCCGCCGGACTGCCCCTGGGCGTCGGTGTGCTGACGATCCTGGGCGGTATCGGCGGGACCTTCTTCCTCAACCGCTTCACCGACGTCTCGCAGTACGCGCTGAACATCGTGACCCTGATCGGGCTTGGCGTCTCGGTCGACTATTCGCTGTTCGTCGTCAATCGCTTCCGTGATGAGCTGGCGAAGGGAGCGACGCGCGAGGAGGCCCTGGCCACGACCATCGCCACCGCGGGCCGCGCGATCACCTTCTCCGGCCTGACAGTGGCCGTCGGCCTGTCGACTCTGCTCTTCTACCAGGGCACCTTCATGGCGTCGATGGGCGCTGCAGGCGCCATCGTCGTCGCGGTCGCCCTCGTCTACGGCCTGACGTTCCTTCCCGCGCTCCTCGCAATCATCGGCCCAAGGGTGAACCGCCTCCGTGTGCCTCTTTTCCGCTACAGGACGACCGGCGGTTTCTGGCACAGCCTGGCCACCTGGGTGATGAAGCGCCCCGTCCTTGTGCTGGTTCCGACGGTGCTGTTCCTGGTGATCGCCTCGACTCCATTCCTGCAGCTGCGCCTGGCGAACGGCAACGTCGACATGCTTCCTTCCCGCATCGAAGCCCGCCAGGGGTTCGACCGGCTGGTCGCGGACTTCCCGGGCCGGGACCAGACCACGTTCAGCGTCGTCGTCAACTATCCCGACGGAACACCGCTGACCACATCACGAATCGCCGACCAGTACGCCCTCGACAGGCGCATCGCGGCGATCCCCGGCGTGCTGCGCACGGATTCGATCTACGACCTCGATCCAAAGCTGGGCCTGGCGGACTACCAGGCGATGTACACGGGTGATTTGAGCCAGCTTCCGCCCGGTACCCGCCAGATGCTGGGTACGGTGGGCAAGCACATCGTGCTCATCCAGGCACAGAGCAGCTACGACCCGAGCTCTGACGGGGCCCGCAACATCCTCAAGGCGATCCGCGAGGGTCAGGGCGTGGGTGACGGCGGCCAGGTTCTGGTCGACGGAGAGACGGCGATCGACGTCGACGTCATCAAGTTCATCTACGACCGGACGCCGCTGGCGGTGGGTGTCGTGGTGCTCATCACCTACCTGCTGCTGTTCCTGCTCACCGGCTCGGTCGTACTGCCGCTGAAAGCGGTGATCCTCAACTTCCTGTCCATCGGCGCCTCGTTCGGCGCCCTGGTCTTCATCTTCCAGCAGGGCCACTTCTCGAACATCCTCGGCTTCACGGCGCAATCCCTCGATCCGAGCATCCCGGTGATCCTTTTCGCCATCGTGTTCGGGCTCTCCATGGACTACGAGGTCCTGCTCGTGAGCCGGATGCACGAGGAGTACGTGCGCCTGGGCGACAACACCGCGGCCGTGGCCAGCGGACTCGAGCGGACCGGGCGGCTGATCACAGGCGCCGCGGCGATCATGTTCACGGTGTTCATGGCCTTCGGCCTGGCCGAGGTCGTGATCATCAAAGCGATCGGCGTCGGGCTCGCGATCGCGGTGGCGATCGACGCCACCATCGTGCGCTCTCTCATCGTGCCGGCCGTGATGCGCCTGCTCGGCGACGTCAACTGGTGGGCGCCCAAGCCGCTGCGATGGGTCTACGACCGGATTGGCATAGGCGACCTTGGCGTCGAGCCGGAACCGGTCCTAAACGCTCCGGCCGATGCCGGGGTAGTCCATGCAGAGCCCGTCCTGGTCAAAAGCCAGGTCGGCGACGAAGTCGCGTGACGCGGACTCGTAGGTGATCATCGACAGCCGGCCGGACTTGCGGGCGAACCTGTAGCGCTGACGGCTCGGGATCACTCGCAGCTCCGGCACCGAGACCCAGGCCATCAGGAGCTCGACCGGACCGCCGTCCTCGAGCAGGCCGTGCCGCAGCACCGGCATGGTGTTGGTCAGCGGAGAGAGAGCGAGGTCGCAGTCGAGGGCCCCGGCGACGGCGGACATGTCGCCACCAGGCACGGGCAGGTCGACGCGTCCGCTGACCCGCGTACCGGCCGCCCATTGCCCCGAACGGAGCCTCCTCAGGTCCAGCCTCCGCCGCCATCCCTCACCCCGAGCGACAACGACAAGCTGGGTGGTGACGAACTCGCGGCCGGTCAACAGCCAGTAATCGAGCCGGTAGCCGAGCGGCGCCGACCCGACCGCCGTTCCGCTGGCTTTCAGGCGTCCGCGCTCGATCGTGACGTCGGCAAACTCGGCGCCGGGCGGATCCTCCTTTACCCACACGATGGATCGCCGCGCCATTCGCCATCACAATAGGCACGTGCCCACCCAAGCGTCCGATGACGCCTTCGCCGAGGTCAAGGCCAAGGTCGACCTGGTCAAGGTCGTCCAGGAGCACGTCCGCCTGACGAAGCGGAACAAGGACTTCTGGGGTCTGTGCCCCTTCCACCAGGAGGACAGCCCGAGCTTCAAGGTCAACCCGCAGATGCAGTCCTGGTACTGCTTCGGCTGCGAGCGTTCCGGGGACGTCTTCACGTTCGTCGAGCTGATCGAGAAGACCGACAAGCGGGGCGCCCTGCAGATGCTTGCCGAGCGGGCGGGTGTCGAGCTGAAAAAGCTCAGCCCCGAGCAGAAGGAGCGCGCCGATCTCCGCAAGCGGATCCTCGAGATGCTCAAGCTCGCGGCGCAGTACTACGAGTACGTTTTGTGGAAGCTGCCCGCCGGGGAGCCGGGCCGGCGGCTGCTCGAGTCGCGCCACGTGGGCGAGGAGACCGCGCGCCGCTTCCAGCTGGGTTACGCACCCGCGGGCCGCGGATTCGCCGAGTACCTGAGGGCCAAGAAGCGCTCTCTGGCGGACGCTAAGGAGGCGGGCCTTATGCGGCGCGATGGGACCGACTTCTTCGCCGAGCGCCTGGTCATCCCGATTCGGGACGAGCGCGGCCAGACCCTCGCCTTCACGGCCCGGGCCGTCCGCCCCGACGAGCAGCGGAAGTACATCAACTCCCCTGAGGGGCCCACCTACATAAAAGGAAGAGTGATTTTCGGCCTCGACCTGGCCCGCGACGAGATCACGAAGCGCGGCCACGCCGTGCTGATGGAGGGCCAGTTCGACGTCATCACGGGCCACCAGTTCGGGGTGGTGAACGCGGTCGCCAGCTCGGGCACCGCGCTGACGGACGACCAGGTCCGCCTCCTGAAGCGATTCACCGACGAGCTCCTCCTGGTCTTTGACGCCGACCGGGCCGGACGCGAGGCGGCGCGCAAGGCGGCGGCGCTTGCCGCGCATAACGGCATGCGCACTCGCGTCGCCACGGTGCCCGACGCCAAGGATCCCGACGAGTTCCTGCGCGCCGGCGGGGCGGAGGCGCTGCAGCGCTGGCAGGAGGTGATGGACCGGGCGCCGTCAGGCTTCGAGGCCGGCGTGGCCGAATTCGCGACAGGACTCAACCCGAGCAACTCCAACCAGGTCGAGACGGTCGGAGCGAAGCTGCGCGAGTGGATCCGGCAGTTTCCGCCCAGCCTGCACGAGGCCTACGCCGAGCTGGCGGAGCGCAAAACGGGCATCTCGCGGCACCTGCTGCTGCGCGACCCGGAGCCGGCGCAGGTCAAGCCGGCGACCAATGGTGCCCATCCGCTGGCGACGGCCAGGAAGGTGACTCCGAGCCGCTATCTCGTACAGTTGCTTGCCGTACGGCCCGCCGCGTTCGACCAGCTGCGCAACATGCTCACTCCGCAGGAGCTCGACGAGGACGACCGCGGTGTTTTCGTCCGTATGCTGGAGAGCTACGAGCGCGGGGGACCGGCCGGGCTCGAGGCCGAACTGGCCGGATTTCCACCCGAGGAGCAGGACCTGATCAGACGAGCGTGGGCGGCGCCGCCGCCGAATGTGGACGACGAGGTGGCCGTTGAGCTTGCCGAACGAATCCGGCTGGAGCACATGAAGGGTATGCACAGTGGGATAATCCGCCAGCTATCCGAGGCCGAAAGGGGCCGGGACTCGGAGAGGGTGGCGCAACTGGAGGCTGAAGCCAGAGAGCTAGCCCGCGCCATCACGAACATGGAAAGGAGAGGCTAGACATCGCTCGCGTAGTGAAGCCGGCGGCGACGCCCAAAACAACGGCGCCCAAGACAACGCCGGTCAAGACAACGCCGGTCAGGACAAACAACACCAAGCCTGCCAGGGCGGCGAAGACGGTAGAGAAGCCGGAGCCGAAGTTCGAAGACGAGCTGATGGCGGTGGCCGAGCAGCTCATCATCAAGGGCAAAGAGCAGGGCTACCTGACCCCCGACGACATCCTGCAGGGCTTCCCGGAGATCGACGCCGAGCCGGACCAGATCTTCCGCATCTTCGCCGCCTTCAAAGAGATCGGGATCGGGGTCACCGACGGGGAGGAGGACTTCGAGGAGGTCGAGCAGATCGACGACGAGATGCTGCTCGACATCGAGATGATGGACTCGGTCTCCCTCGACGACCCGGTCCGCATGTACCTGAAAGAGATCGGCCGCGTCTCGCTTTTGACCGCGAACGACGAGGTGGAGCTGGCTCAGGCGATCGAGGCCAAGCCGCTGCACGACGCGATGAAGGCTCTGAACGTGGTCGAAGAGGTCGATGGCCGCCAGCGCTCGGTGGACGAGCTGCTGCCGGAGGTCATCGAGCGGCTGGCCACGGTGAAGCGGAAGGGGCAGCAGGCGCACATCGCGCAGGAGCTGCTCGGCCTCACCGACATGTCGAAGCTGACCAACCTCGAGGACGCGGCGGCCGCGGAGCGGCGGCGCATCTCGAACGGCGCCCGCCCGCGCATCCGAGCCGAGGCCCTCGAGTCGTACCGCATCGCGCGCTACCGGCTGACCGAGCGCTACGAGCGCGCGTACGAGGCGAAGCAGCGCCTGACCGAGGCCAACCTGCGCCTCGTCGTTTCCATTGCCAAGAAGTACATCGGGCGCGGCATGTCTTTCCTGGACCTGATCCAGGAAGGCAACATGGGCCTGATCCGTGCGGTCGAGAAGTTCGACTACCACAAGGGATACAAGTTTTCGACCTACGCCACGTGGTGGATCCGGCAGGCCATCACGCGCGCCATCGCCGACCAGGCGCGGACGATCCGCATCCCGGTGCACATGGTCGAGACGATCAACAAGCTGGTCCGCGTTTCGCGCCGGCTTTTGCAGGAGCTGGGCCGTGAGCCTTCCGACGACGAGATCGGCGAGGAGATGGGCATCACGCCGGAGAAGGTGCGCGAGATCGTGAAGGTCTCGCAGGACCCGGTCTCCCTGGAGACGCCGATCGGCGAGGAGGAGGACTCCCACCTCGGCGACTTCGTCGAGGACCGCGAGGCCGTGTCGCCGTCGGACGCCGCGTCCCTGACGATGCTGCACTCCGAGGTGGAGGATGTCCTGGACACCCTCACCCCGCGGGAGAGGCGCGTGCTGCAGCTCCGGTTCGGGTTGATCGACGGGCACCAGCGGACGCTGGAAGAGGTGGGGAAGCGGTTCGGCGTGACGCGCGAGCGCATCCGTCAGATCGAGGCGAAGGCGCTGCGCAAGCTGCGCCACCCGTCGCGGTCGAAGAAGCTGCGGGACTACCTGGAGTAGCGTCCTCGGGGTGGAGGCTGCCCCTCCGGCGCTTCGCGCCACCTCCCCATGAATGGGGAGGAGCAGCCGCTGTGGGTCTTTCGACTCGCGAGCGGCCTGGCGGCCAGGCTCGCGCCGCTCTCGCTGATCCTCTTCGTCGGCTCGAGCGCCTCTATCGGCGGTAGGCTAGCCGTGGGAGATTTCGTTCTCGCCGCCGTGACTGCCACCGGGGTCACGTCTCAGCCCGAGTTTCCTTCTTGCCGGCGGTGCCGGTTGCGGGCGTCTTGACGCTGGTGCTCACGCTGGCGGCGCGGAGACTTGTCGCCAGGATCCGCCGCCGGCGATTGAGCTGAAACCAAAACAGGTTCTGCCGCGTCTAAATGACGAGGGTGTCGTGCAAGAGCTGGTGACACGGTCGTGCGCCCAGGAGGCGGATTTTGATTCACTGATCGGACCACACCTGGAAGCGGGATATCGGACCGCGCTGGCGATCCTGCGCAATCCGCATGAGGCTGAAGATGCGGTTCAGGACGCGGCGTTCAAGGCGTGGCGGCGCATTCGCCAGCTCAACGAGGCCGCGTCCGCAAGGGCCTGGTTTCTCGCGATCGTCGCCAACCAGTGCCGCAGCGCCCGGCGTACCCGGTGGTGGTCGGTGCTTCGGGTTCCGCGTGTTGAGCCTGCTGAGGGGGACTTCGACACCGATCGCACCGACATCGATCGCGCCCTCGCTCGGTTGCCGGAGGAGGACCGGCTCGCCCTTTTCCTCCACTTCTACCTCGACCTCCCCCTTGAAGAGGTGGGCGCCGTGCTCGGCCTTTCCGCGGCGGGCGCCAAGACACGCGTGTACCGGGCAGCGAAGAGGCTGCGCCCGGACCTGGAGATGAATTGATGGACGACCTGCGCTCCGAGATCCGAGCGGCGTTCGAGAAGGAGCAGGCGCTGAACCCGCCCGTGGCCGACCTGCGGTCCAGGATCAGGCACAGGGTGGCGACGCAGCCGCGCCGCGAGACCGGTGTGCAGTGGCTCGCGGTCGCGGCCGCCGTGGTGATCGGCATCCTCGTCGTGGTCGGCCTGATGTCCACCCGGCAGGCGCACCGGTCGTCGGTGCCTGCGGCGCACCCCACGCCGAGCCCGATCGGCGACTACGGTCCGCCACCTGCCGGCGTACCGCTTTTCTACCTGGAGGACCCGAGCCACCCAGGCTGGTATGTGGGGTTCGACTGGAACGGCGTACCTCGGGGCACGATCAAGCTGGCGACGCCACTCGACCCCGGCATCGTCCTTCAACAGTCGCCGGACGGCTCATCTTTTGACTTGTCCCCGGGCGGCAAGGGCGGAGGCACCACGTTCCTCAATCGCCTCGGGACCGGTCAAACTGCAGGCACCCCCGGGATGTGGGCGGATGACAGCCTGCACACGTGTGCTGTGTCGTTCGACCAGCAGAAATACACGTGGACGCTGATCACCGGCGGACCAGGCCAGACCTCCTATGGGCGGCCGGTCACGGTGATCGCCACGGATTCCGCCATCGGGCAGACCGGCGTCAGCCTCGCCGCGTGCAGCTTCAAGAACGACCGCGCAATCGCGGTCCGGACATCTGTCTCATGGCCTTCAGAGGTCTGGGTGATCAGGCTTTCGGACGGCCAGGTCCTTTCCCACCGCGGATATGCTGATGCCGCGTTAGGCAACATCGTGGCGAGCCCTGACGCGGCGCTCATCGCCGAGAACTCACGATATTCAGTTGACGGGACCACGCCCGACATCACGGTCATTCGGAGCGCTGCCGACGGCCACGTAGTCGCCACCCTGGACCCGTCCGTGGGGGTCATCGGCTTCAGCAGCGACGACAAGCTGGCCCTGGTGACGACCTCGCCCTTGCTGCCCCGCCGGCTGCTTGGTCTCGCCGCGATCGACATCGCCCTCAACAAGGTCGTCTGGCGTTACGAAGGCACATCTGCGCTGGCCGGCTTCCTCACCCAACCTCTCGGGGCGGGGTTCGCGGTCATGCTGCAGAGCCCGAGCGAGCAGGGACCACATCCGCATGTGAGCGTCGTCATGGTCTTCGCTGACGGGAGGTCCCTGGGCGTCCCAGGCGAGTTCGTTCGCCCCTAACCGTTTCGCCTGACAATTAGGCCGTGCCGGTCATCACGATCGGGCGGCAGTTCGGGGCGGGGGGCGCGACCGTCGGCCACATGCTGGCCGAGCAGCTCAAGGCCGACTTCCTCGACTCCAAGATCATCGACGAGGTCGGGCGCCTGCTCCAGTTGCCGAGAGAGGAGGTTGAGGCGGAGGACGAGCATCCCGGCTCGCTCCTCGCCCGGCTGCTCGTCGCGCTGGGCTCGGCCAGCAGCGAGCCGCTGATCCCACCCGAGGCCACCGCCTGGACGCCGCCCAACGCCACCCCGACCTTCGACACCAGGAAGGCAGTCCTGCAGATCACGCAGCACGTCATCGAGGAGGCGGCCCGGGGCGGCAACGTCGTGATCGTCGGCCGCGGCGGCGCCTACATCCTCAGCAGCTTTCCGAGCGCCTTCCACGTTTTCCTTCGCGCCGCGGAGGCGGTTCGAGTGAAGACCGTCATGGCCCGGTACAACATCGCCTCGGAGGAGGAGGCCAGGCGCCGCCTCAAGCAGACGGACGAGAACTGGACGTCCTACATCAAGCAGGTCTACGGCCACGACCGGAACCACCCCGGGCACTACGACATGGTCCTGGACACCGGGCGGCTGGGCTACGACGCGACGGTCGAGGCCACCCTCGTCGCGCTCAGGCGCCGAAAGCCGATAACCTAGCCTGCGTGATCCACTCGCTCGGCTCGAGCACGTCCGGCGTCGACGGCTCGAGCGAGGGCGGGCGGATCAACACCATCAACCTGCCCGGCGCGCTCGTGATCTACGGCGTCGCCCTGCTCCAGTCGCTCCAGCGCCGCAACCCGAAGACCAAGCTGATCGTGGCGCCCGTCCAGGTGGACGGGATCTGGTGCCTCGAGCTGAGCTACGAGGGCGACGAGCCGGCGGGCGTGCCGGAGAGCTGGTATGGCCACCGGATGGTCCTGAGAAAGATCCAGCCGCCGCCGCCGCCGAGTGCCTGAGACGTTCGCCGCCAGTAGCAAGGTCCGCGATGTCGTCGAAAGGCTGGGCGAGCGCGGCCGGGAAGCGCTGCTGAGGCACGGCTACGACGTCGGGGAAGGGTTCGTCGACGTCCTGTCGCAGTACCAGACGCTGGAAACCGCCGCCCGGAGCGACCGGCTGCGCGACCTGGACGGCCTGCTGCGGGAGCTGAACGCCGGCGGCTGACCATGTCGCCAAACATTTACAGTCTTTTGAACGTTCCAATTCGAAGGTCGCCGATGTACCATGCAACGAATTCGGATTCAGGATCGTTATACAGATCGAGGTTTACGTCATTGCAAAGGTCGAAGCTGGAGTCGGACAAGGGCAAATGCATCTGTGGCCGTCGCCTGAAAGATGCCGCCATCTACACGTATCGCTCCCGCACCGACCGATTCCTGTTTCACCGCTGCGAGTGCGGTTGCGAGTGGACGGAGCATCTGACCGACATCGACCCCGCCGACCCCGTCTCGTCGGATGAGGTGATCGAGGTCCACAAACAGCTGGCCAAGTTCGAAGGTTCGATCGCGGAGCTCCTCCAGCCACACATAGCGCCATAAAACAAGAGCCCTCCCCTTGCGGGAAGGGCTCTAACTGAGTCTTCGATTCCTACGGAGTGGCCGCGTGCACCTGGTCGAGCAAGCTCTGTCCTGCGTCGATCAGGTCCTGAACGTTGCGGTCGTTGTGGTGCGTCGAGCCTCCAGGGGCGGTGAAGTCCAGCAGAGCGATCATGTCGGCCGCCAGCGCGTCGCGCTGTGACGTCCATGACTGGATCGTGAGGTCGGCGTTGAGGTAGGTCTGGTCGCCGGCGCTGTTGCTCTCAATCGCCGCTGTCGCGAAGGCGGCACTGTCCAGAGAGAGCTGTCCCACCGGGGCGTTGATCTGCTTGTAGATCGCGCCGAGCCGGTTGAGGTCCTGCCGGGTCTCTGTCATGACCTCGGTGATCGGCCGGCCGGCATGCACGTAGTCATCGTGCAGGCCGGTCAGGGCGAGAAGCGTCGGCCGGATGTCGGAGTGATCGGTCCAGATGTCGCCGGTAGCTCCCAGGTTGCGGACGTCCGGTCCCACCAGGCCCAGCCAGGTAACGTTGATGTCCGTTCCAATCGTGCCGTGGTTCCAGGCGAAACCGGGGTTGATGGTCACGCATGGCAAGTTGCAGTTGCGCGCGCCGGCGAAGAAGAAGTAATCGGGGTTCGCGAACCAGGTGAACGTCGGTGTCCGCGCCGGGTCCGCCGTGATCATATGGAGCAGCTTCATCTCGGCCGGGTCGGCGAGCGCCCGGGTTGGGTTCTCGGTTGCGCCTGTATAGGGGTTGACGGCCGTCAGCGCACCCGTCGCCCGCTCGAAGGTCCGCGTCACCGCCGCGTCGCGTGCCGGGTTGCCGGTGATGTAGACGGTAGGCGCGTCGTCCGAGTGAACGGCGAATGGTGTGGTCACGCCCTGCTCCGTCGCAAGCAGGCCGGCCATGTTGGTGTTGACTTCGCCGATCTGGTTAGTGGCGTAAACGCAGGGGACTGTTACGCCGTCGCAGCCTGTCTTCTGGACGCCGGCGAAGTGGTCGCCCTCGTCCGCGGTGACGACGAAGAGGGTGTTGCTCTTGTTGATGCCATCGGCCGCCAGCCTGTCGAAGAAGCCGGCGAAGGCGTCATCGTTCGCCTTGAGGTACGCCACATACCCGGCCTGTCCGGGACCGTAGGCCGGACCCGTTGGGTGCTTGTCGTGCGAGTCCGATATATAGGCGTACGTCACCGGCACGCCGTGCTCCTGCATGACAGCCACGTAGCCCAGCGTGTCGTTGGCGGTCATGCCGTCGAAGCCCGGAAAACCGGTGATCGGCGTGCTGTTGATGCCGGTGATGCCGCCGAGCGCCGGGGCGACGTACTTGTGCCCGAAAAGTCCTTTGTAGCCGGCATACCCGCCAGGCTCGTCCGGCAGCAGGTCCGACTTGCCGTTGTTCGCGGCCGAGCAAAGCGCGTTGCCCTGCGCGCAGTGGACGGCGATGCCGACGAAGTCATTGAAGGCCTGCCCTGGGTTGGACGTCACTTCTTGCGCTTCCGGTGAGCCGGCGCCGAACACGGTCGGGATGTCGGTGGCGATGTTCTCGAGCTCGATGTTCGCCGTCGCCACGCCGCCCACGTTGCAGCCCGCGCGCGTGAACGGCACCCACGGAGCCGGCGCGTTCTTGCCGGCAGCGGTCAGCATGTTGAAGTTCTTGTCGCTCGGGGTGGTGGTCGTAAAGTCGAAGATCGGGTCCGTCCAGTAAGCGAATGACACGCCCGGGTTGCTGGTGCCGTTGGGGTTGAAGTAGCGAAATGTGTTGCTGACCGGCACACCCATCTGGTCACCGTAGACTCCGGTCAGCGCGGTGAGGATGTCGGTGGCGGTGTGGGAGATGAGCGGCGTGTGCTCATTCGTCAGTACCGTGCCGTTCGACTCAAGGAAGTTGAGCAGGTGAGGCATCTGCTCGAGGTCGGACGGGACGTTGGGGTTGTCCCTTGTGAGGTGGGTGTTGTCGAAGACGACGTTGATCACGTGTTGGACGCCGTTACCAAGTTGGCAGCCCGACGACGCTACATTCGAGCTGGAACTCGGTGCGCCGGCGGCGTGGGTTGCGGGAACCGCCGCCACCTGCCAGCCGATCGAAAGCGCCGCCAACGCTGCGAGCCGGATCAGCCGTTTCATGCCATACCCCCTACATCGCTGAAAGACCGACTGCTTCTTTGCGAGCCCCCTTGCTCGCCACACCGACCATAACCCGTTGCCAGTTATGGCCTGGTTACGCGCGGTTTAGGAGATCGACCTTATTGATGACGGGCCGCGGTGTCAAGTCACACGGCGGTCGGGCCTCAGGAGCGCCATGGCGAGCGCCCAGTACACAAAGGTCAGCAACCCGCCGACCAGGAAGATGCTCCTGGGTCCGTAACGCGAAATCGCGGCCGCAGCGATCACCGGGGCGATGGGACCGACCAGGTACGAGCCGAAATAGTCGACGCTGGTCACGCGCCCCATCAGGTTGCGGGGCACCAGCTTCTGGAGCGCCGAGTCCCAGTGCGTGTTGGAGGCGACCAGGCACAGGTTGAACATGAAACCGCCGAGCATCACCACAGGCAGGAGCGGGGCGAGGCCGAAGATCGCGAAAGCCAGTCCGAGAAGGGCGCTGAAGACGTAGGTGCCGACCACCAGCTTGCGAAAGTGCAGGTTGCCGACTATCAGCGCGCCGACGACCTCGCCGACGCCCGCCGTCGCGCCGATGATGCCGTACGTCGCCGCTGTGCCATGGAGAACCATGAGCACGAGGATGGGCAGGGCGACCGTGAACCCGGCGAAGAAGAAGCCGTTGGTGGCGGCGAAGCCGACGATCGAGACCCAGATCCAGGTGACGGAGAACGTGTAAGCGAAGCCTTCCTTGATCTCAGCGAGCAGCGGCTTGCGCGGCGCCGGCTCGCGCTCGGGCTGGCGCGCGAACACGAAGACGAAGAAGCTGACCGCGAAGGTGGCCGCGTCGATGGCGAACGCCCACGGTGGTCCGGCTGTGGCGACCACGACGCCTCCGATGAGCGGCCCGACGACCTGCGCCGTCTGGCGCGAAAGCCCGCGCAGCACGTTGCCTGGAACCAGGACGTCGGCCGGGATGAGCTCGGGCATGATCGCGCTCAGCGCCGGCGTGTAGAACGAGAAGGTCGCGCCGAAAAACGCCGACAGCACGTACAGGTGGGAAATGTGCAGCTGATGGGTGAGGCCGAGTGTGGCGACGATTGCGACCACGACCGCGCTCAGGGCGTCCATCGAGAGGATGACCCGTCGCCTCGGCAGGCGGTCGACGAGCGCCCCGCCGAACAGGATCGTCAACAGCTGGGCGGTGGCGAAGATCGCAAAGCCGGTGCCGAGCTGGAGTGGGGTGCCCTTCAGGGCGAGGATCTGAAAGGGCAGCGCCACGGAGTAGAGCTGGTTGCCGACCATCGAGATGGTCTGGCCGGCAAAGAGAAGCCGGAAGTCGCGGTGGCGCAGCGGCGCCAGGATCTGGAGACGCACCGTCACCAGATGGTGACGGTTAGCGGATCAGTTGCGCCGAGCCGCAGGCCACCAGCGCGTGGGCCGCTCGAGGTCCTGGAGCCGCGAGTCGGCACCCCAGAAACCGCCGGCAAGGCACAGCGCGATGAGGATGAGGACTGTCATCAGAACCTCCATGCCATCAGTGTTCCCAACTTGAATGTCCGAAGCAACAGGAGATTTCCTGATAAAATATCGCCATTCCGAACAATTGGCAGAGCGTCGAGCTCAAGCACCTGAGGGCGCTGCGTGCGGTCGCGGAGACGGGCACGTTCTGGGCGGCGTCGGACCAGCTCAGCAGCTCGCTGTCCACGGTTTCTGATCACGTCAGTGCGCTGGAGGCACTGGTCGGGCGCCGTCTGATCGAGCGCTCGCGCGGGCGCAGGACGGTCGAGCTGACCGAAGCCGGCCGCCTGCTCCTCGGCCACGCCGAGGCGATCGAGGCCAGGCTCCGCGCGGCCGAGGCGGACTTTCGCGCGTACGCCGCGGGCCGGTCCGGCAGCTTGCGGATCGGGGTCTACCAGAGCGTCGCGAACAAGGTCCTGCCGGAGGTCTTGCACCGCTTCAAGTCGGGCTGGCCCGAGCTGGACGTGCAACTCACGGAGGCCGCCTTCGACGTGACGCTGGTGGAAAGCGTCGAGCGCGGCGAGCTGGACCTGACTTTTGCCATCGAGCCAATCCAGGAAGGGCCTTTCGAGGTGCGTCCGCTGATGAACGATCCGTATGTGGTCGTGGCCTCTGCCACCTCACCTCTGGCTCGGCGGCGGCTGAAAGCCTCCGACCTGGACGGGCTGCCGATGGTCGGCTACCAGCACGGCAAACACCAGGACCTGGCCGAGGACTTCCTCCACGGCCGAGGCGTGCGGCCGCGTGTGGTTTTTCGTTCCAACGACAACGGGACAGTGCAGGCGATGGTCGCCTCGGGGCTGGGCTTCGCCCTGGCGCCGCTGCTTGCGGTCGACGAAAACGATCACAAGGTGCGGCTCGTCGAGCTGGCCGAACCGGTGCCGCCGCGCGTGCTTGTCGTGGTGTGGCATCGCGACCGCTACCGGCCGCCGGCGGCGGCGGCATTTGTCGAAACGGCGATCGCGGTGGCCGAGGAGGTCGAGCGCGCACACGCGGCGTTCCTGGAGCGACGAGTCAGTGCAGCTCGTCCGCGCGGACAGCGAAGACGAGCTCCAGCCCGTCGACCTCGTCCTCCTGTGTCCCGACCTGCTTGAAGCCGAGCGCCATGACCACGGCCAGCGACGGTGCGTTGTCTGGCGCGACGCTGGCGTAAACCTCTCTTTCGCCCTGCTCGAAAGCCCACGTTGTGAGTGCTTTTGCCGCTTCTTTCGCGAAGCCCTGGCCGCGGAAGGCTTGGAACACCGTGTAGCCGATCTCGGCCCGGCCGATCACGTCTGGCGGACCATGAAAGCCGCAGTGCCCGATTGTTTGTTGGGCATTCGAAACCATCAGGTGCGCCATCCAGCCGCGCCGGTCGGGGGCGGCCTCCATGCGCTGCAGCTGGATGGGTAGAAAGCCGGCGATGTCATCGTCGGTGGGGAATTCAGGGGGCAGGGTGTAGCCCACGAGGCGCTCAGCCGCCAGGCGATCCCCGGCGATGAGATGGCGGATCGCGACGGGGTCGATGGGGATCAGCTCGAGTCGCGCCGTGCGGATGATGCGGGGCATTGCGGTGTAACTTTGAGGCGGATCGCGGGCGGGCGGCGGGGCGAAGTCACCACCTAGAATTCGAGGTCGTTCCGGGATAGCTCAATTCGGTAGAGCAGGCGGCTGTTAACCGCAAGGTTCAGGGTTCGAGTCCCTGTCCCGGAGCCAAATTTGAACTCGAAACGTCATGGGTGTCGAGTGACGATTGACAGCCTTACAGCAACCGTACAGCAACGCGTTGCCAAGTTCGGCCTCCTCGTTGCTTCGCCGGCACAGATTTGAAACTCAAGCCGTCGGGCGAATTCGCTGCAAAAGTGCCTCCTTGCGGTGCATAACCGCAAGGCTGCCGCTGCGCTGGGTGTCCCCAACTGAGCAGTGCGTTCGCGCGCGTCCTCATACATCTGTAGGCGGCTCTCAGGTCAGACGGCCCCGCAGTCCAATGACGTCCTGTCCTTGGTCCGGCGGCCCGATAGACAAGAGGAACGAAACGGTGCATAGTCGCCCGGTGCGCAAAAACGCATGCATAGGGTCTCTGCCCAAGAAGGAGATGAAATGGGGAACTTGTTTTCGTTCAATCTCATTACCCTCCTGCCAGCTGGCCTAAAACAGATTGCAGAAGAGTGGCTCGTCCTGGCAGCTTGCGCGATTTCAGGCTTTCTAGGAGTCCTGCTCAGTTTCAAAGTTGCGGGACTAGGTCAGTACAATGGCAACAGATTCTTTTTCGCGCTCTTCATAACTCTTGTGATGCTTGCAGTCAGTTACGCAGCAAAGGCTTCGGACCCTTCGGCCAGGATCCATTTCAGCACGCTCGATTTTTTGCAGTTCGCGGCGCAAGGTGCCCTCTGGCCAGCGGCAGTACCTGGTATCGCGACGACCTTCAATATCCCAAACATCAATCCCTCTCCGTCGCCAACCGTGTCGGTCTCGCCCTGAGCGTATCAAGCGCTACCGGTTGATACAGGCGGCGATCCTCGTGCCCGACCAGCTCTTGCGTTGTGAAAGTAGCCTGACTCGATCACAGCCCACCGCACCATCCGGGCCGCAGCAGTAGCATTCAAATTCCGGAGGCTTACGCCACTGCGAAAGATTTCCGAACTGCAACGCGGATGGCAAACAGCGCTACCAAGTGGTACTCGGGCGTGCTGTGCGAAATTCACCACCGCCATACCCGAAGTAGTGGCACTTACCTGTTAACTGAAACGTTCAGGTTCGAGTCCATTTCCCCGAGCCAAATCTTGCACTCGAAATCAAGGTCCGCGTCGACGCATACGAACCATCGAGTTCTGCGAGTTGCCTCGCTTGCGTCTGCAGGTGGCCCATTGACATTCGTTTCAGCCGAGAGCACAGTCTGCTGGGGCCTGTCCCGCGGATATACCAGTCGCAACTCGATCCGATGAGTCGCGCCGGTATCCCGGAGGAGTACAGGGTGGGAAACACGGGGCCTCGTCGCCGACGTTTCGGCTGGTTCGCGCTAGCCGCGATGCTCGGTGGACTCATGGGGAACCTTCAAGCCGGTCCAATTCAGGCGTTGGCGGCGAGCCCATACGCGTCCGTGGTGCTTACAGACAATCCCCTCGTCTACTACCGACTCGACGAAAGCGCCGGACCGACCGCGACCGACTCTTCTGGCAACCATCAAGATGGTCTGTACCAATCAGGAGTCACCTTCGGTGCCGCTGGCCCACTCATCGCTGAGCCGAACACGGCAATCACATCAGCTGGTCTGGCGGTTACACAGAGTGGATCAACACTTCCTGCTGGGCAGGCGGCACGCACAGTAGAGATTTGGGCACGAACCCCAAATCCCGCGGCGAGTGGGACATTGATCAGCTACGGCGGTATTGCCTCGGTCTGCGAGGAGCAGGAGTTTGCCCTCCAGCTCATTAATAGTTCGACGATCGCCATACAGACGGGCGGATGCAACGGCAGCGGCGGTACGTTCTCGCTTCAAGGCTATCCCGTCAACGATGGCCTCTGGCATCTGTATGACGCGACTTTCGACGGTACGACGCTCGCCGCATACGTCGACGGCCAGCAAGTCGGGTCTTCAAGTGCGGGCATCCATTCAACCAGCGTTCCGGGATTTGGCCTACAGATAGGCACAGCCGGCGACCTGGCTGAGGCGGCCGTGTACCCTTCGGCACTGTCGCCCGACCGGATCGCCGCCCACTGGACACGTGGCTCGTCCCATGCGACGTCGCTTTGTGTCAGCCCGCCTACCTCGATTTACAGCCAGGCAGTGCTCGCGGACTCGCCAGCCGTGTACCTCCGTTTAGGAGACACCGTCGGTCTATCCAACGACCCCAGTCCCGATCGCGTGGCGTTCGACTCATCGGGCTCGTGTCATAACGGTGCCTACAACCTTCGCAATGCGTACAAGCAGTCGGGGGCGTTGTTTGGCGACCCCGATGGGGCCATAACCTCCCCGACGCCCGCAGCCGGATTGCCCGTGATCGAGAGTGGCGCGACATTACCCGCGGGTCAGGCTGCTCGCACGGCTGAGATCTGGGCGCGCACGACTGATACCGGCGCGGGCAACCTCATCACCTACGGAGGGATCACTTCTGTCTGCGAGGAACAGGTCTTCGCGGTTGGGCTAGCTCCGAGCACCGTCAGAGTGGACACGGGAGGTTGCAATGGCAGTGGTGCCGCGTTCTCCGTGGCCAGTCCGCTCAACGACGGCCGCTGGCATCTCGTCGACGTCACCTTCGACGGCACCACACTGGTCGCCTATGTCGATGGCCAACCTGTCGGATCGTCGGCGGCCGGCATCCACTCCACGAGTGTGCCGGGCTTCGGCCTCCTTGTTGGAGGCATGGTGGGCGACGTCGATGAGGCGGCCGTCTACCCTACCGCGCTCTCTTCAGCTCGCATCTGGGACCACTGGAAGAAAGGCGCGAATCGCGCAGGGGAAACTGTGCTGGCCTGGGGCACCAACAGTTCGGGCCAGCTAGGCAATGGAACTACCACCGACAGCGGCGTCCCGGTCCCGGTCAGCCTACCCGTCGGCACAACGATCGCATCGGTTGCCGCTGGCGGAACATTCAGCCTGGCTCTTACATCGACCGGGTCAGTTCTCGCTTGGGGCGACAACTCATTTGGACAGCTTGGTAATGGAACCACCATAAACAGCAGCGTGCCGGTCGTGGTCAGCTTGCCGAGTGGAACGATCGCGACTGCCATCGCGGCCGGTGAGAATCACTCGCTGGCCGTCACGTCAACGGGATCTGTTCTGGCCTGGGGCGACAACTCGAGCGGACAGCTCGGCAACGGAACTACGACTAACAGCTTGGTCCCGGTTCCGGTCAGTCTGCCTCCGAGCGTGCCTCCCTCTCCTACGGTTTTCGACGTTGCGGCAGGCGCGGCTCATAGCTTGGCGGTGACTTCCAACGGCCTTGTACTCGCCTGGGGCGACAACTCGGCTGGACAGCTTGGCGACGGCACTACTACGAATAGCGACGTGCCTGTGTACGCCAAGATTCCAGCTAACAACTCCGTCACGGCAGTCTCTGCAAGTGGCTCAGCCGGATTCGACAGCCTTGCCGTGACCGACTCTGGATCAGTGTTTGCTTGGGGTTCGCTAGCCGGGAGCACCGTTCCCGTCGCCATCGGCCTGCCTGCTGGGACCGCTGCGATCGCGATCGCGATGAGCGGTTTCCCGGAGAACACCGGTTTCGCAGTGACGGCGACTGGGTCTGTCTTTGCTTGGGGCCGAGGTCCGAGCCCCATCCCTGTGCCCGTCAGTCTTCCTAATGGGACTTTCGTAACCTCAGTTGCCGCCGGCGGCACGCAGGCGATCTTCGTAACCATGGATGGGCACGTTCTCACGCTTTCGGGAACGAGCGCAGCGCCATTCGCCTTGCCTCTGAGCGCTACTGCTAACTCTGTCGCTGCGGGCGGAGCGTTCAATCTGGCGATCCTTGGTCGGGAGCTGCTTTCGGCCACAAGCCTCACGTCAACCCCTAACCCGTCGTTAGTCGGCCAGGAAGTAAGGCTCGGTGCGACCGTGACCGCACTTCGCGGAGTGACGTTAGACGCCTTCTGCGGCATTGAGTTCCTTGATGGCACCACCAGCCTCGGCTTCGCTAGATTCGGCGGGCCTGGCGGTGGCGGAACGGTTACACAAAACCTTTCTGTGGGGACGCACTCAATCACCGCAGTCTGCCTCGGAAGCGCGGATTTCCAAGGCAGTATCTCGGCCCCTATCAGCCAGGTGGTCAATCAGCTAAACACACCGACCTCGACCACGCTGAACTCCGGCGTCAACCCCTCGGTGTTTGGGCAACCAACGACGCTGACCGCAACCGTGCAATCGGCTTCTGGCATTGGCACTCCAAGCGGCAGTGTCCAGTTCTTCGACGGGACCGCGGCGATCGGCAGCGCAACGCTCGACCCTTCGGGCGCGGCCGCGCTAGCCACATCGAGTCTCGCAGTGGGTACTCATTCCCTGACGGCTGTCTACGCGGGCGACACAGCCTTCAACAGCAGCACTTCGCCGCCGCTCAGCCAGGTGGTGAATCAGGCGGCGACATCGGTTTCGTTGGCGGCTGATGCGAATCCGATTCGAGAAGGGCAAACGGCTACGTTCACCGCCACCCTAACGGTCACCTCACCCGGCAACGGCGCCCCGACGGGCACGGTTACCTTTGAGGAGGGAGCAGTCACGCTCGGTACAGCTCCCCTTGGCGTCGGCGGTAAGGCGACGCTGCCGTTGGCGACGCTTATCCCAGGTAGTCATTCGATCGTCGGCGTATACGGGGGTGATGTCAGCTTTGCGGGCAGCACCTCGCCCCCATTTGTTCAGGTCGTCAATGCCGCGGTGGCTACTGTGGTCGTTCTGCAGTCGAGTGCCAATCCGTCGGTCTTCGGCCAGGCGATCAACTTCACGGCCACAGTCACCCCCGCTAGCCCGAGCACATTAACTCCCTCAGGATCGGTTACCTACTCGGAGGGAGGTACGGTCCTTGGCAGCGCCAAGCTCGACTCCACAGCCCAGGCTGTATTGACCCTCTCGAACCTGACCCTTGGTTCGCATTCCATAACTGCCAGCTACGGCGGGGACACGGTATTTAATGTTGCCAGCTCGACGCCACTGACCCAGGCAGTGAATCAGGCTTCAACGACGACCGCGGTTGAGGCTAGTCCGAATCCCGATCTGGTGAATCAGGTGGTAACGATCACCGCCACGGTCGCCCCGATCAGTCCTGGAAGCGGCACGCCGACCGGCATCGTCACATTCGTGGACGGCCCGAACACGCTTGGCACCGCCGCGCTTGGCACCAATTTCTCTGCCAAGCTCTCGACAACCTCGCTGGCGGTGGGCAACCACACGATCACCGCGACGTATTCGGGCGACGGCAACTTCACGCCGAGCACTTCCGTTGGATTCATCGAGACAATCAACCTCGCGACAGTCACCTTCACGAACATCGCATCGGACCTGAATCCCGCTGTACTTGGGCAGCCCGTGACATTTACGGCAACTGTCAGCTCTGCCGTATCAGCCGCCGGCACCCCTGTCGGCACGGTCAGTTTCTCGGATGGGTCGACGTCCCTAGGCACGGGAACCCTGAACAACCTCGGGGTGGCGACGCTGACAGTCACTACTCTCGGTGTCGGCGCTCACTCAATTACCGCAAGCTACTCCGGAACTACAGCTTTCACCCCGAGCAGCTCTAACGCCCTTGTAGAGAATGTAACCGCGACGGCGGCCTCGACCACGACTCTTACCGCCGACAACAATCAGGCGCTTTTCAGTCAAACCGTGACGTTCACGGCGACGGTCACATCGCCGCTGGCGGGCACACCGACCGGAACGATTATTTTCCGCGATGGATCATCCGTCCTTGGCACTGTGGCCCTCGACACTGGTGCCTCGGCACGGCTCAGCGTAAGCACGCTCGGTGTCGGTAGCCACAATGTCACCGCCGGCTACAGCGGCGATTCGAAGTACAGCGCGAGCACCTCAACCGGACTCGCCGAGACGATCACCCCAGCCGAGAGCCTGGTCTTCGTGACCATTCCAAACGCCTTCATTGCAGGAACCACCAGCGGGCTGATTACTGTGCAGCTGAGGGACGTTACCGGCGCGCCAGTGGCGGCCGGTTCTGGCGGGCTGAATGTGCTCCTCGACCACAGCTCTGGCCTGGGTCATTTCCGGGATACCGCTGACGGCGCGGACATCACCGACGTTCTTATGCCAGCCGGCACCAGCACAGTCAGCTTCCGCTACCTGGATACATTCGCGGGTCAGGCTATCCTCAAGGCTGCTTCTGACCCGGCGACTGGAATCGCGAGCGCCAGCATCACGGTGACCATCACTGCCGCCGCTCTAGACCATCTGGTGCTTGCCCCGGCTACAGCCACAGCGAGTGTCGGCTCCGGGCGGACGTACACCGCCGAAGGGTTCGACGCGCTTGGCAATGATATCGGTGACCAAACAACTTCTGCTGTATTCACCATTTCACCAGACGGCAGCTGCACCGCGAGCTTGTGCACGCTCGCCAGCATAGGCCCGCATATGGTGACAGCCACCGCGGGCACCGCCACTGGCTCGGCGACCCTCATCGGTGATATTCCGCCCGTACCGAACCTGGTCGTGGTCAACGGTGTGGGTGTCGCACCACAGGTCGTCACATTCGATGTCTCAGCGGCTTACACCGGCAGCCAGCCGCTCACTTACACGCTCGACTTCGGAGACGGTTCTCAAGCCACGGGTTCTCTACCAGTCGCCGCAATCACTCACACCTACGCGTCCGCCTGCCAAGGCTGCACGGTGATCCTCACCGTCAGTGACGGCATCGCGTCGCCCGCCCCAGACGCCATCTCCAGTGTTGAGATCGCCCCAGGGATCCCGCCGAAGTCGATTCCCGGCGACCCCGTGACAATCGTGCTTGGGACGGCCGCCCATCTCGATGGCTCGAGCTCGGTGCCGGCGCCGCCCGGAATCACGACCTACCACTGGGACTTCGGTGATGGGACATCGGCGGAAGGTGCGGTACAAGATCACATCTACCCCGGTCCGGCCCCGAAAGACTGGACGGCCAGCTTGACAGTCAGTGGTCTGGCAGGGTCGAACACCGCCAACGTTCTAGTTCATGTCATTCCGCCGCCGGCGGTCAAAGGGCTCGTTGTAAGCGTCACTGGCGACGGCTTGCCTTTGACTGGAGCGCTGGTGGCTGTTGAGGACGCGAACAACAACACCTTCCATGCCGTCGAGACAAGCGGGGGCAGCTATCGCATCGACGGCTTGAACGACGGAGCCTTCACGGTCTACGCATACAAGGCTGGCTTTGTTCCCAATGTTGGCTCTGCGAAAGTGCTGGCCGGCAGCGGTACAGCGACCATCGCACTCACGTCTGGCCAGTTCGCAACCTCTCAGATCGTCGTCAATAGGCTGACAGCCCAGCAGGCGCAGGCGCTGGGGATCGACACCACTCTGCCAGGAAACCAGAACGTGTTCCAGTTTGAGATCCACCTGGCGTTCATCCCCGATCAGCCGGTTGTCGTCGGCGGGATCATTGCTCCTGCCATTGGACTGATGGGGATCAGTTCGAACGGTTCCGACTGGCATTGCACAGCGCCCTGCCTGTCTCCGATTCCACTCGGAAACGGAGCTTTGGCCTTTCCACGCGTGGCGACAGTGAACAACGGCACCACCCCTGTGCTGATCTGGATGATCATCCCAGGCAAGGCAAAGTGGCTGAAGGAATTCTTCCAGGTTCAGTTTGCAATCACGAACCTGGCTCCTACACCAATCTCGTTCCAGGACGGCTCGTCAACTCTCAATCTGCCATCCGGGCTTAGCCTCGCTGATCTCAATCCAGGCCTGTCTCCGCAGTCACTCACCCAGCAGATGCCAGATATCCCTGGCATGAGCACCCAGACGGCTAACTGGCTGATCAGGGGTGACGCAGAAGGCTTCTACAACTTGAGTGCTGACTACCGCGCCGCCCTGCAGCCGTTCGGATTGCCAGTCCAGCTCCATGCTGAGACTGCAACTCCACTTCACGTGTGGGGTGGCTCCGCGTTGCACATGACCGTGGACGCGGACGATCACGCTTATTCGGATCCACCTGCCTCGTGGCCATATCACGTACGGGTCAGCCTCACCAACGTCGCGGACGTGCCGGTCTACAACCCGATGATCGAGCTCATGCCGTTGCCTGACGGGGACCCGAGGCGGAACTACCTATTCCAACCCAGAGAGCAGTTCGATCAGTTCACCGATCGCATCGATCCGGGGCAGACATTCACCAGTCGCGACTACATCGTCGCACCCAATTTCGTTCCGGCCACACTCGATCTCGCAGATACGTTCGTCCTAAAGACCGGCGGCAACACTTTCATTCCGAGCACGATCATCAGTCATCCGGCGACGCCGCCCGTTGACGTGCCACGACTTGAGGCTTTGACCCAGGGCGGGAGTACACAACTCTTCTGGGACCCAATCCCAGGCGCAATCGCCTACCAGGTCTTCAGCACGCCCGACTTCCAACACAGCTTTCCAACCACCTTCCTAACTCAGGTCGATGGAACCCAGGTAGGCACCGCGCTCCCGGCGACACCCTTCGGAGAGATTGCGCTCTCGACAGTGATCCTGGGCAGCGACGGCGCGATCCATAACGTCATGTTCCACTACCTCACGCAGGCACAGGGGTTTGGTCTCCCCGATCCCTGCACCGCCTACGGTTGGGACCCATACGGCGGTACGATCGGAAACTTTGTCTACAGCACCACAGACCAGAGGGTGAACACGCCCGGGCCGCGCCTCGAGCTGACTCGCACCTATAACAGCAATGACACGCACGTCGGTGCGTTCGGGGCTGGCTGGCACTTTACGTATGAGATGAGCTGGGAGCCTGGCGCCAACGGCAGCGTGGTCGTGCACTATCCCGACGGGCGCTGCGAGGTCTATCAAAAACAAGCTGATGGCAGCCTCGCACCGCCGCCGGGCTACACCTCGACCCTGAAGCCAGACGGCCTCGGGGGATATGTGCTTACCCAGAAGGATCGGGTCGCCTATACATTCGCGCCGGACGGCACCTTACAGTCGATCGCCGACTCCAACGGTCGGAACCTCGTGCTCAGCTACGACACCGCGGGCCATCTCGCCCGAGTCACGGACACAGCCAGTGGCCGCTATCTCGCGTTCGGCTGGACAGCAAGCTCAATTACCTCAGTCGCCACAAATCCAGTTAGTGGTCAGGGCTCGCTCACGTGGCGCTACTACTACTCGGGCAGCGTGGTGACCAGCGCCTGCGACCCACGCAACAACCTGAGCACCGGATTCTGCTCGAAATACACCTACACGGGCGGGGTCCTCACTTCTGTGACGAAACCTGCCGGGAACTTCGACATCAAGGTCACCTATGGATTCGACGGCAAGATGAACTCCAAAACTGACGGCTCGGGCAACACGACGCTTTATGAGTACCCGACGCCGACTGTGGTTCGCACGATCAATCCGCTCGGGAACGCAACGGTAACCGAATACGACGGGCTGTACCGCGTGGCGCGCCAGGTCGATGCGGCCGGCAACGCGAAGTCCTACGTCTATGACGCGAACGGATTTCGCACTGAGGTCATCGACGCGAACGGAAACCTTGCGAGGATGACCTATGACGGCACTGGCAACCTGACTTCCAAGACTGACGGCGAAGGCAACACGACCTACCTCACATACGACGCATTCGGTCAAGTGACCGTTTCACGCGATCCCCGGTCGGCATCCGCGACCGACAACACCTATGCGACCACCTACACATACGATTCTGCGGGCAATCGTCTGAGCGAGACCTTGCCGGCGACCCCAGGCTTTTCGACTGGTACGACTCGGCGCTGGACCTACTCGACGGGCAACGAGATTGGTGTCGATGGTGGCAGGCTTCCTGCGGGACTTCTGCTCACCGACACGGATGCCGCCGGCAACCAGACAACGTATTCGTACGATTCGAAGGGAAACCTGCGGCAGGTGGTCGATCGCGCCGGACTGAAGACCACCTATACATACGACGAGATCGGGCGGCGGATGTCCAGCACCGTGTTCGATTCGGATTTGAGCAGCGCTGGGGCGATAACGACTTTCGCCTACGACAAGATCAGTGACCTCGTCAGTGTTACCGAGCCGGCTGTGCTGAACCCGGTGACCGGAGTCACCCATCAGCGAAGGACCGTCAACACGTTCGACGCCAACCGGAACCTGGTCCAGGTGCGCGTGGAAGACGCTACCGGAGCCGACGGCGCACGGCTGACCACCTATGCCTATGACGCTAACGACCGCCAGGTCAAGATGACCGACCCACTGGGCGGAGTCACAACCCGGCACTACAACTCGGTGGGAAAGGTGGATATGGAGGCCGACGCGAATGGCCGCATCAGCACCACCAGCTACGACGTTCGAGATCTTCCAGTCGCGGTAACGATCATCAATTTCGTCGACGACCCGACCGTTCCCTCGCCGCCGCGAAATGTCGTGGTCGCGCGCTACACGTATGACGCGGCAGGTCGGCTATCGACCCAATCGGACGCTCTCGGTCGATTGCACCGTTTTGCATACGACCGCGCCGATCGCCAGATCAGTGAGACTCTGGTCGGATTTCACAACCGGGACGGTTCTCTGCGTGACGTGGTGCTGTCGCAAACCAGCTATGACGCTGCCAGCAACCCGATTTTGCAAACGACTGGCAATGGAGAGAAGACTGTCGCCAATCAATGGGACGCTGCGGGGAAACTCACAAGGACGACGCTGGATCCGGGCCGCCTTAATCGGATTACTTCCTACATGTACGACGCCAATGGCAACGTAACCGGCCGGAGCGTGACTGATGGCGTCCGAACCGAGACCGCGGGCTACACCTATGACCCAGCTAGCAGGCCTCTCTCTGAGTCAATCGACAACGGCACGACCACCCTGACGACGACGTACGCCTATGACCTCCGCGGGAACGCAATCACCGTAGTGGATCCGCGCGGCAACCTGACCGGAGCCACCGCGAGCGAGTTCACGACGTCATTCGCCTATGACGCGGTCAACAGGCGCATCAGCCAGACCGATCCGCCTGTGCTCGTACAGCAGGGATCCGTCACTTCGATCCAACGAAGGGTCACCGAATACGGCTTTGACACTTTCGGCAATCAGACGCAGGTCAAGGATCGACGTGGCAATGTGACGACGACGATGTTCGACGCGCTGGACCGGATCATCAAGGTTGCTTGGCCGACCTATGTCAGGCCCGACGGCGTGACCATAAACGCCGCTGAGACATACGCGTACGACGCTGTTGGCAACCGGATCCGGGTGACAGACCGTAGGGGAAATTCAACGAATTATGTGTATGACAGCTTGGACCGATTGGTTGTGCAGATCGACCCGCTCGTGACGGGCGAAGCTGCACGAGGCACGATCCACTACGTCTACAACGACGTAGGCGACCGCACTTCTGTGACTGACCAGGTCGGGGCAACTACTGAGTTCACGTACGACGACTTCGATCGTGTGCGCACGACAACCCAAGTGGTGAGAAACGCCAGCCCACTCGCGGATCGCTTCACCACCACCTATGACTACGACGATCTGGGCAACCAGACTTATTTGGCAGATCCACTCGGGGCGATCACGCAGAGCACCTACTCGCCGGCCTCAGAACTTGTACGGCAAGTTGATCCCTTGGGCAGGGTCACAAGCTTCAGTTATGACGTCGGCTCCCGGTTGGTTCGCCGAACGGATGCACTCGGCAGATTCACCATCTACACCTATGACCTAGGGGGGCGGTTGATTGCAAAGACAAACAACGACAGTGGTGGTACTCCCGTCGCGACAACGAGTTACAGCTACGACGCCGCTGGCAACCAGACGACGGTCACCACGCCGCTCGGAAATGCCACCACGCCCTCGTTCTCGACGACCTACACCTTTGACCCTGGCAACCGCCTCACCCAGGTGGACTTGCCGGTGTCGGCTTCCGTTTCGATACGCACTTCATATCAGTACGACGCCGAGAACAACCTCACCACTGTCGTAGATGGACGCGCGAACGGGATCCAGTACACCTACACATCCTGGAACCAGCTGCAGGACGCGATCGAGCCGAGCACGCCCGGGCAACCAACCCTAGCCGACCGGACGTTCACCGAAATCTATGACAGCGGCGGCTTGTCTCAGACAGAACTGCAGCCGGGTGGAATTACCATCACGCGAACCTACGATCAGCTCGACCGATTGCGCACCGAGGTGGGGTCTGGCGGTGCTGTCCCGGGCGCACGGCGCACTTTCGGATATGACCTGACAGGGAATCTGACAGCTGTTAGTCATCCGGTGGCGACGATCAACATCGAGCATGACAATCGAGGGCTCATCACTGCTGTAACTGGCGGGGCTGGTGCTTCGTCTTTTTCCTACGACGCGGCAGGTCGCTTGGTGCAGAGAACCGACGGTGCGGGAACGTCGGCGTTTACCTGGACGGCTCGAGGTGAGCTTGCTTCAGCCACGGATCCACTGACAGGTGTGACGCGGGCCTACGGTTATGACGCGGCGGGACAACTCACGTCTGTCAGCTATGGCGCGGCCCCTGCGCCGAACCGGGCGCTCACCTACGACGCTCTTGGGAGGCTTCTATCTGACGACCTGAAGGGATCGTCCGGAGCCCAACTGGCTGGTTATCAGTACGCCTACGACGCAAACAGCAACGTGACCTCCGAGGCCATCGCGCTCCCGGGTAATCTCCAGTCGGGAACCCACACCTTCACCTACGACTTCGCGAACCAGCTGACCTCGTGGACATCTGCGTTGACCGGGACAACTACATACGAGTACGACGCTTCAGGGAACAGAACCCGTGCCGGTACTGCTACTTACACATTCGACGCACGCAACCGGCTCGTCTTGGGCGCCGGCGCACTTTACAAGTGGTCGCCCAACGGCACATTGCGAAGCGTAGCGACGGGTGTTGCAAAGCCGATCAGGTACACGTTCGACGCGTTGGGTCGACTAGCGAACTACAACGGGCAGGTGCAATTCACCTACGACGGCCTTGGCCGCATTGCGCAGCGCGGAAACTCCGGCTTCACCTACGAAGGCACCGAATTGAACGCAGTCACCGACGACACGTCGACTTACGCCCTCGACCCGAGCGGAGCCCTCATCGCCGCTCAGACGGCCGGCTTGGACGCGATCATCGGGCACGACCGCCATGGCGACGTGTCCTACACGTTCTCTGCTAGGGGAATCGTCAACGAAACAACTGTCTACGATCCATTTGGCGTCCCCATCGGCCACAACGGTGGGATAACAGTGCACGCCGGTTTCCAAGGAGACTTCACTGATCCGTCAGCAGGCACCGTTGACATGGGCGCCCGCTGGTACGCACCCGGCATCGATACGTTCCTTTCTCAGGACGCGGTCTCTGGCAGTAACCGCGATCCCCTCGGGCGTAACCGCTTCACGTACGCGGTCGACAACCCACTCGCCTTCTATGACCCAAACGGTCGCGATGCCATTCCGCTAGGCAGCCAGTCCTTTGTCGAGAACGCCCTCAGCGAATTCGCCGCGGTGGTCGCGAACGCCAAACTGACACTCGGGTCAAACCTCTCCACTCAGTCAGCTCAGCAGCTGGCCACACAGTCCACGTTGGGTACAGCCCTCCGCGGAAATGTTCAGGCGTCCGACGCGGCGCGTCAGTCGGCACTGTCTGCGGGCACAGCGCGTGCGGCGTGCGTCATGAACCCCAATTGCTTCTATCACGTGCCGGTTCCCCAGCCAGAGGTGATCCTCGGATCCCCTGTGGCACTGTTCCGTGCCATCGAAAGCATTCCTGCCGGGATCGACTCAGCCCTGTTGAGCGTTCCTGGCATAGGCGGGGCCTTTTCGGTAACGACTGGTGTGCTGGGCTATGACCCTATCCTCGGACGAGAACTCAGCCAACGCGAACAGATCGACCGTCAACGACAAGGGGTCGATGACTTGATCGGATTCGTTCCGATTGTTGGCTCCCTGTACCAAATCGGTACGGCCGCGTGGGGATATGACCCAATCGTTGAACGCAACCTAACTGCCGAAGAACGAATTCAGCGAGCGGCTTTCAGTTTCCCTGGCCTGAGGTCGCTCTTCCCGTCGGTAGTTCGGCAGGAAGCCCGCACCGCCGAACAGGGCGCGTTCAGCAGCACACGGGCAACATCCACGGCGCGGTGGTCCGAGGCCCCGCGCTTAGCCGCGCCCGCCGAGTTCCCGCGTTTGGCTGCGCCAGCCGAGTTCCCGCGCTTGGCTGCGACCTCCGAGCTCAGGCCGGTGCCCGCCATTGGAGCTCCAGGCGCCGCGCCACAAGCGGGCGGCGACTTCGTATCGGTCTTCCACGGTAGCCTCGATAATTCCACGTCGATCCTGGAGAATGGGCTGGAAGCATCGCGAGGGTCGACCATGGTGTCTCGGGACATCGAGGCTGCTCGGGATGCCATTGGTCCCAACCACGTAGCCTACCCGGGACGCGATCCTGGGATCATCGAGTCGCGTATCCCCGCTGCCGAGTTCAATCGAGTTCTCCTTCGGGCGGAGAGGGAGTACCACGGCTTCTACCCGTACGAGCTCGAATCAACCGAGATTGTCCTTCGCACCCAGGAAGCCTTTGATCTATTCAACAGGTACATCGTCCGATGACACGGTCCGAGGCTCTCGACCTGATTCGCCGCGCGCTCGTCCGGAGCATCACATTTGATCCTGACCGGGCTCTGTTTGTCGACGAGGAGGAGGTTGACTACAACTCTCCGGGTCCGATCGTCGTCCGAGGGTCGGCCCTTCGATCGCTGGCAACTGAAGAGGATTGGAGGCCTTACCTGGAGGGCCCGCATTCGTGGCTGCACGCCAACGTCCTTGGCGAGGTAGCTGGCACGCACGTAGTAGCCTTGAAGCTGGGCCCACCCGCCCCCGGTCCTCGCCACGCCGTGGGCGGGCACACAATCAACGTCAACGCTTCTGTCGAACGTCGTCCATTACGAGTAAGCGAGTGAACGCCGCCCGCCTGGGATGGCGGAGAGCCCACTTTCGGGTACACCTACGAATCTGAACGGCAAGCCCAGCGTCCGGGACCACTACGGCGTGGGTCGTCGCCGTGCAAGACGGCCCTGCTCTAACCAAATTTCCCGTCAACTCCTTTCTTGGAGTTGGCATCCAACCCGCTCCAACCTGGGGACAAATGGTCTACGACGACTCCGAGGCGATCTACTCGAATCGACATCAAATAGTGTTTCCAGCGCTGGCGATCGGCTTTACGCTGCTCGCGTTCTCGTTTATCGGCGATGGGTTGCGCTATTCCCTGCCGAGGATGCGTCACTGATGTCGGGCGGTGTGGCCGTGCGGGTGCGCTGTGAGCGCTGTGGAGCTGCACTGCGACTTGATGATGAGGCCTATATCTGCTGGTATGAGTGCACGCACTGCCCGGCGTGTTTCGAGATCGTCGAGTATCGCTGTCCAAGGTGGGGAGGGAACTCTCGCGTAGCCCGAGAAGGATGACAACGCTCGAGGCAACGGAGGCACGCCGCGGGGTGCCCTGACGATTCGGACGCACAGTCAGTGGTTGTACAGCAACGCCGGTGGTAAGCGATCGCATCTGGCGGCACTCAGCGGTACTCAGTGAATTCGAATCGTCATTTCTTAACGCGCCGCAGCGATCTGTTAACCGCAAGGTTCAGGGTTCGAGTCCCTGTCCCGGAGCCAGTTTTCGTATCCAAAACGGCTCTTGAGCGCCGCCTTGGAACGAATACTGGAGCGAGCTTACGGCGATCTTACGGCAGTTGCTTGCCGCAACCGACGAGCTTGGACCTAGCGGTCGCGCTTGGTTAGCAGCTGTTCGATGCGTCGCGCAGCATCGCGGCGCAGATCGTCTGGCGCCGAAAGTCCAACCGACGGCCTCATCAGACGCGAGTTCAGCGGCTCGGCTTGACCCAGACCCCGCGATCCTGCAGCAGCTTGATCTGGGCGTCGATTACCTTTTTCTTGTACTCGGCGTGCTTCATCGGCTCCCGGTCCAGGTACAGGTTCTTGGGATATATCGGCTGCTCGTAAAGGAGCTGGTAAAGCTCTGTGCGCAGATCCTTCAGCCAGTTGTCCCATTGGGCGCGAGCGCGGTGGTCGCGCAGCGCTTCGATGTCGATCACGCCCGACACGTAAGTGGAACCCG
>WNFB01000126.1_pt1 | contig 49290 bp, 49 predicted proteins | sample 5400501 | NCBI WGS metagenome assembly WNFB01 (sample SAMN13153341, study PRJNA577476) | soil metagenome | isolation source: 200 cm saprolite under Douglas fir tree site 2 hole 1 | place: USA:California | collected 2015-04-18 | reverse complement strand
GTGATTACTCGTCCGTTGCTGGAGGTTCACCTGCCCGTCGAGCTCACTGTCCGCGCGGGCCGACTGTTGCGCCGGGTTCTGATTCTTCCAGTCTCCAAAGAAACAGTATCTAGAAGTTCCTGATCAGGCTTTGATCGTCAAAAGCGTCGTATGCTCGCCGATACACTGGTCACCTATCACCCCCATCATCTGGGCGAGATTTGCCTGGCATGCTGAGCGAGGATTTGGTCCATTCCTGTCCTGCTGAGCGAGATTTGTCCATTCGCTTACGAATGGACGAATTGAGTCGAAGCATCCCTACTGCGGCTAACCCGCGTGTTTTGGTAGATCTTTCTGCGTCATTGACCAGGCCCTTCAGGTCCAAAGGATCTACCAGCAGCCAGAACAGTCTCGAATCTTAGCCTTAAGGCACGTGAGCTTTCGACGTTGAATGCTCACCCCGCGAATTCTAGTCATCGGTCGCAATCTGAGACTGCCGCCCCAGCGACTACCTTCCAGTGGTAAAAAAACCACACTGCTTCCGCCTATCCTGCTCTGATAATTAGAGCTAGCGTTCTTACATAATTATAGGAACTAATCGAAAATGTTCCACGTGGAACACTAGCCAAATTGAACGCGCCACCTTGGTGCTCCTTCGTGTCCTTTGTGGTTAAATTTTTCCGAAGAAATGCGCGCTGCGGCTATCCTCGGGCTCGGGTCGTCCCCACGCGACCTCAAGCCTTTTCAAAAGATCTCAGATGCAAGTTGGCTGATCGGCTTGCCCGCCGCCCCGAACGAGGCCGAGGTAATCCTCATCTTTGGTGGCGACGGTACCGTGCACCGGCACCTGGCGCAGCTGGTGAAGTTGCAGTTGCCGGTGCTAGTCGTACCTGCCGGGAGCGGCAATGACTTTGCCCGAGCGTTGAATTTGCACAGTGTCCGTGATTCGGTTTCCGCGTGGAAGAAATTCACGTCGAGCGCCGCCAATGTGCGGACGATCGACCTGGGGGTAATCATACCGCTCGCGTCGCGAGTCGCCATTGCTGAAGAAGCGGACCCTGCCCGGCACCCCGTTCTAGGCACGAGTTGCTACTTCTGCTGTGTGGCCGGATGTGGGCTGGATGCCGAGGTCGCGCGCCGGGCCAACCAACTTCCGCGATGGCTGCGTTCCCATGGTGGATACGCCCTAAGTTTTCTGGGCGCGCTCCGAGATTTTGCGCCGTTGCCTATGAACATTCTTCTCCCAAAGGCAGAGCAGTCCGGAGAGTTTATGGGTCATCAATCCAAGCCGACAGTGTTGCTCGCGTGCGCCAATACTCCGACCAACGGCGGCGGCATGCGTATTGCACCGCACGCGAAATTGGACGACGGCAAGCTTGACATCTGCCACGTCACAGACATCGACAAGTTCAAACTATTTTGCCTCTTTCCTACGGTCTATTTTGGGCGCCACCTCAGCATCCCGGAAGTGGAGTATTTCCAGGCAGCGCGCTTGCGAATTCAGACGGGGCGGCTGCTGGATGTTTACGCCGACGGCGAGTATGTGTGCCAGACACCGGTAGAGATCGCGGTTCGGCCCAGAGCGTTGCGAGTCGTAGAGCCTTGACCAAGATCCAGTCACGGCCGAACTGTGCGCGGTATGGATGGGGCGAGGGCGCTCGTGCCCACACACGAGTTTCAAGATTCACAGCACACGCCAGCAGTAACGAGCCGCACCACCAGAAACCAGAACTGGAAACTCGCATTACAGTGCTAAACTAACCCACCAGGTATGAGTGACGAGAAGCGATCGCGAACCTTGCTCTGGATCCTGATTGGCGGAGGGGCATTCTTCCTCTTCGTGCTGGCCGTCTTTACTCTGGTCTATCTCACCCTGCACACCGGCGAGCGGACCTCCTCGCTCAGCAGCTTTGGAGACAAGATCGGTGTCGTGGACCTGGAAGGTGTCATCATTACGCCGAAAATTGTCGTCCCCCAGCTCAAAAAGTTTGCCGATGACGATTCGATCAAGGCCATCGTCCTCCATGTGAATTCCCCCGGCGGCGGCGTTGCGGCATCGGAAGAGATTTACCGTGAGGTCAAGAGGATCCGCGACGAGAAGAAGAAGCGCATCGTGGCCTCGATTGAGAGCGTGGGAGCCAGCGGTGCCTATTACATCTCATCCGCGACAAACAAAATCTATGCCGACAAGGGTAGTGTGGTGGGCTCGATTGGGGTCATTGCCGAGTGGGTGAACTATGGTGACCTGTTGCACTGGGCCAAGCTGAAAGACGTCACGCTCAAAGCTGGCGAATTCAAGGATACTGGCTCGCCCACACGCGACCTTACCCCTGCGGAGAAGGAGTACCTGCAGAGCCTGATTGATGACATGCACACTCAATTCATCCAAGCAGTGGCAGACGGAAGAAAGGTAAAAGCCGAGGATATTCGGGCAATCGCGAACGGTAAAGTCTGGACCGGGGGCCAGGCGCTGGGATTGAAACTGATCGACCAGGAAGGTGACTTCGAGACTGCGGTCAAGGACACCGCCAAATCGGTGGGCATCAAGGGTGAGCCGGTCCTGGTGCGTCCGGAAAGAGAGCGCAAAACGGTGTTAGATCTGCTGTTCGGAGATGTTTCCGAATGGCTCCCGACGCGGGAGAAGCTGCTCGACCAGCAGGTGGGATTCTATTATCTGTGGAAGTAGGGCTTGATTTTCGATTATTGATTTTGGATTGCATCTTGCAGATTGCGGAACTGGGATAGTAAATCGGTCCTGCCTGGGGCGCGTGTGAGTCGCGGGATCATTGCTCCTGCTGTCCATCTGGAACTTGCGCGAAGTACCCGAAATCTGAGAAGTTTATGCAGGCCCCCAGGGTGGCCGGGGCTGCTGAGGCAAATCCACAGCAAATAGAGTATAAAGACTCGTAACGCCTAAACAGGGAGCGAAGAGAGCGTATGACAAAAGCCGATCTGATCGACGAAGTGTCCCGGCTGGCGGAACTGACTCGCAAAGATAGCGAAGTGATTGTCGAGACTATTTTTGACAGCATCGTGCGCTCGCTGCGCGTGGGCGACAAGATCGAAATTCGCGGTTTCGGCAGCTTCCGCACCCGCCAGCGGAAACCGCGCGTCGGCCGCAATCCCAAGACTGGCGACAGAGTAGAAGTCCCCGCCAAGAAGATTCCCTTCTTCAAGCCCAGCAAGGAACTCAAGGATCTGGTGAACAACGCGGCTGCGGAGCAGGTAGCGGTGACGCCTCCCGCGCCCGCGACGCCCTCTGTCCCCCCAACGCAGTGAACAGCGGGCATGGGCGCGATGGCGACTTTTTCACCATCACGGGACTCCGCCTGACAAGGCCACAGTGAATTCACGTACATCGTCGACGTCGATCGATCGTACTTCGCCAGCAAGCTGCGACTCGAGGGATCGTGCAATCCCTGCGCACTGAAAAGTAAATTCGCACACACACCCGTCAACGCTGCGCGACTAAATACAAATCCGCCACCTTCAAGGCCAACTCTCGCGGGCTGACATCGGTTCGGTTACAGAGCACGATGATCGTTAGGTCGTCGTCGATGAACCGCTGAATTGCAGTTCTAAATCCTACTGTCTCGCCGTAATGCCACATCCTGGCATGCCCTTTGTAGGGGTTCAGGAACCAGCCAAAGCCATACTCTGCCGGGCTGCCATTGGGCTCCTGCGGAGGACTATCCGGTACTTTCACCGGTGTGATCGCGGAGCGCATCTCAACCTCACTTAACAGGCTGTGGCGGCGCAATGCCCGGTCCCATTTTTCCAAGTCTGCCAGGGACGAATAGATGCCGCCATCGCCCAGAACGGCCGAAGTCGGACTCTGGTCCGCCTCGTACCAGCCATATTGCTTTTTAGTATGCCCGTACGCGCGATGTGGGACTTCGTTCTTACTCTTCTCGTAGGCAATGGTTGTGTTCATCTTTAGCGGCGCAAAAATCCGGTCATGCAAAAACTGGCCGAACGGCTTGCCCGACGCCTTCTCCACGACCAGTGACAGAACGGCATAACCGGAATTGCTGTAGTCCCATTTCGTCCCCGGCGGGAATTTGGTTCTGTTCTGTTGTTTTAGCAACTCAAGCACGCCGGCGTCCTTGATCTGCGGGATCTGCTCAAGTGGCGTGTTGCCATGTTGCTTCATCAGCAAGTCCTCATAGTCCTCCAGTCCTGAGGTGTGGTTGAGCAGGTGGCGGACAGTGATCGACTTCCCGTACTGAGGAAAATCGGGGAAAACCTCGGTCAAGCTATCTTCGTAATGAAGCTTGCCATCGTGTACGAGCAGCATGATCGCCATTGCAGTGAACTGTTTGCTGATGGAAGCCAGCCGGAAATTTGTGTGCTCGTCAATTTTCTTTCGGTTTCGCAGGTCCGTGACTCCATAGCCGCGCTTGAAGATTTCGCGGCCATTTTTGATGACCAGGACCGCAGCGCCGGGCGCGTTATTCGACTTCAGATCAGCAAGGACATTGTCGATCTGCCTGGCAGGAACCGGGTCAGCCACGGCTGCGAATTGCACGATGCCCGGGAAAATCAATAGCAGAGCCCAGTTTCTGTTCAAGGAATGGTCCTCCTCTGGGGCATCTCTGTGCCGAACGTGCGCTGCGGCATGCACGGGCGAGACGCCCGCGCCTACATCGCTTTTCTCGAAACCACATGCACGGGCGAGACGCCCGCGCTACATCGCTTTTCTCGAAACCACACGCACGGGCGAGACGCCCGCGCCTACATCTCTTTTCTCGAAATCACATGCACTGGCAGACGCGCGCGCCTACCTTCTTACGCCCAGATCATGGTCGAATTCCCACTGCGCCCATCATGCGCCCGGTCACGCCTTTCTCCGTACGAAAGGAAAATAAGAGATCCACCCGGCACGAAGTACACAGGGGAACAGCTTCGATATTTTTCCCCGAAACTCCAGCAGCCAGTAGCTGGCGGCGGTTCGCCTCGACCAGGTCGAGGAAGAAACGGCTGGGCAGATCGCCGTGGCCCGGGGAACGCGCGCTGAGGAAAGGCAGCGGGTATTTCTCGTGGACCGAGTCGGAGTCTTTGGTTTCGTGGAAGAGTGCTCCAGCATAAGGGAATTGGGACGCGAATTTGTCGCGCACTTCAGGTCCAACCTCGTAGCAGCAGTCATGGATCCCGGGACCGATGGCCGCCTTCAGGTCGCCCGCCAGTGTGCCGAATTGGCGGCGCATTTCGCCCACCCCCTTATCGATGATACGTCGCAGTGTCCCGCGCCAACCGGCGTGAAACACGCCGACAGCACGGCGTTTCGGGTCGACGAGGATGATGGGCAGGCAGTCAGCGGTTTGAATGGCGAGCAGCAGCTTGGGCGTGGCGGTGATGAGGCCATCGCCCACAAGGGTCGTACTCGGAGGCGATACGACGAGGTGAATCAGATCGGAGTGGACTTGGCGAAGCATAACCAGGGGCCAGAGCCTGCCCTTGTCGTTAGCGCCCAGTTCTTTCAGGAACGCTGCGCGGTTGCGCTCGACAGCACTTTTTGAGTCATGTTTGTTGAAAGCGAGGTTGAGTGATCCTTCGCCGTAAACTTGAGAGGAGCCGCCCTTTCGCGTGGAAAACCCGTGGGCAAGCCACGAAATCTTGTGCAGATTGTCCGCTTGAAGAATCTTCAGTCCGGAGGATTGGCGAGAGCGCGCGGTCGGCACAAAAATATGATATCCGACGCTCAGAGAATTCCGGCAGTCGCCCCCGTGTGAACTGCTGATCTTACGATTTCCAAGCCAGATCCCCTAGCAGGCTGCGGAAAAACTCTAAAAAGCAAATTCCTCGCGGGGCTGAAGCTCGCTCGGAATGTCAAAAATAAACGGACTTAACGGCACCCTTCGGCTTCGCTCAGGGCAGGCTCGAAGTCGTGCCCTTCCCAAAACAGAGGTCAGATCGGGTTTTTCCGCAGCCTGCTAGACTCCACAAACCCCGATTCGCTTAACAGCGATGTCAGGGTCTGTGGCTTGCCCCTCCCGAAGTTCGCGCGTCAGGGAGTTGCCCCGGCAGCGACTTCTCCATGAACGTCACCAGATCTTTTTTCATCTTCGCGTGCGAGTTGGTCTCGATGTAAACCATGTGTCCCGAATCGTAGGTCGCGAACGAGATGTTCTTCCGATAATTCGGATTCAGATCGAGATGGTCCATGGTGTAATCGGCGGCATAGAAGGGGGTGGCCAGATCGTAGTACCCTTCCATGACCAGCACCTTCAAATACGGATTCTTCACGATAGCTGCCCGCAAGGCCGCCGCAGTATCCGGGAACCCTTGAATCGCCGAACCCCAATCCCACTTCTCAAAGCCGCCCTCCTGGAAAGCGAAAATTTTGTACGGCATATCCGATTTGTACCCCAGTTCGGTTCGCAGGTAGTTGTTGAAGACCGCGGTATACGGCGGCAAAATTGCCGACCCGGTTGGATCATAAAAGCGCGTATCCAACAGTCCTTCCGGATCAGGCCCGGTGAAGCGCCCATCCAGGCGTCCGACTCTCAGTTTTTGATCGAGAAGCAGATTGTGCGTGAATTTCTGCACGTCAATACGCAGGTTGGCATCATCAATGAGCTGTTTACTCAGGCCCGTGTACCGAGCCATTTGGTCGATAATTTTCTGACGCTCCTCGGGTGTGAGCGCATCTCCCTTGGCCAACGCCTTCGCGTAATCTGTCGAGACCCATTGCTCCACCTCCTGGCGCGTTTTCGCCAAGTCCTGCATGAGGTCGGGCGGCAACTTCTTGTGATATGCCGCGATCATGGTGTAAGTGGGCACCAGCAGGACGTACGGCAGGTCATTAGACTTGTTCCACTCCAGCGTCTGGAAACTCAACGCAATCGAAAGCAGCGTGATTCCGTTGAACGCAATGCCGTGGTCAGCCAGATAACCGGCCACGCCCGCGGCGCGCGTTGTCCCATAGCTCTCGCCCAAAAGGAAGAGTGGTGAAGACCATCGATCATAGCGCGTGATGTAGAGGCGGATGAATTCTCCAAATGCCTCAATGTCGCCTTTGACGCCCCAATATTTTTTCGAAAGTTCTGCGTTCGCCGCACGGCTGAAGCCTGTGCCGATCGCGTCCACCATGACGATGTCACTCTTATCGAGCAAGCTGTTTTGATTGTCGGCTATGCGGTAGGGCGCCGCGGGCATGAAGCCTTGGGGCTGCAGTACCACGCGCTTTGGTCCCAGTGCCCCCATGTGCAGCCACACTGATGCGGAACCCGGACCGCCATTAAAGGCAAAGGTCAGTGGACGTTTGCTCGCATCCTGCCCATCCAGCGTATAAGCAACGAAGAACATCTCCGCTTCGATCTTGCCGTCATCGCGCTTGACCGGTAGCCGGCCGGCCGTGGCCGTATATTTCAGCAGCTTGCCATCGACGGTGATCTGGTGATGTGTGGCCACGGGCGGCATTTCCGTCACGTCGTGGTGCTCTTCCTTCTCGGCCGCCTCCTTGGTGGTTTCCGGTTTGGTTTCTTCCGCGACTTTGGCAGGAGTCTCCTGTGGCTTTCCTTCCGGCACTTTCGGCGGAGCAGATGGTTCTTCGGGTTTGGTCTTGGTTTGTTTCTTTGTCGAATCCGGAATTTTTGTCGAATCTGGCTGTTGTGCCCAAACGGCGGCTAGTAGAGCGAGTATAAGTACGAACGCGCCTGCAAGAGATCGCATTGCATCTCCGATCATTCTTGGTTTCGCAACTCTGGTGCGAGGCATTATATCCCCATGAAAAACAACAGCACAGATTGCCTGCCTAACGCACAGCTTGAATTTTCTGCTTGGACAACGTCTCTACCTGTTCTACAATTCATATCCACCGGGAAAAATACCAGTTGTTGAACCTCCCCCGGGCAGCAGTATCCGAACAAAAACTTCAAGGAGAGTTTGGACTATGAAGAAGCTGCTCACGTTGTTATTTGCGGTTGCCCTCACATTCTCGCTGTCGTCCGTATCGTTCGCGCAAGATGCGGGGACGGCCGACAAGAAAACTGAGACCAAGAAGGAAGAGAAGGCAGAGAAGAAAGCTGCCAAGAAGAAAGCCAAGAAGGAAAAGAAAGAACAGAAGAAAGACGACGCAGCGAGCAAAGACCAGCCGAAGTAAGGGGTCTTTCCGGTTATCAGAAAGAACCCCGGCCCACGGTCGGGGTTTTTCCTTTTTGTGGAAGTAACCGGGTTTGTGGGTGAGGAACAACTGTGGCGTCCAATCCTACAGGACGCTACGGTTCATGTTGGGCTTTGCTTCAGCCACTGGGACAGAGTTCCCGGCATGCTCGAGGCGTCGTCTACTAACAACCTTTACGCCGGTGCGGCACCAACGCAAATAGCCTGTTAGAATCTCGCGTCCAACCAAATTCAGGGGGGAGCAATGCGCGGCCTGACGGGCAAGCGTGTCCTCATCACGGGCGGCGGTAGCGGGATCGGCGCCGCCACGGCGGCTCGTTTTCTGGAAGAAGGCTCAGCCGTCTGTGTGCTTGACCGCGACGCCAAGGGACGGAAGCAAATCCAGCGCCAGTTGCCGGGTCTGGCTGGGACGGTCGACGCCGATGTCTCGAACCTACAACAGGTGCAGGCGGCGTTTGCCGACGTAGTGCGCATCTTGGGCGGCGTGGACGTCGTCATCAACAATGCCGGCATCAGCATCCGCCACAACTTTCTTGAGATCACACCCGAAGAATGGGACAAGGTCATCGCCGTAAACCTCACGGGCGTGTTCTACGTCGCGCAAACCGCGGCACGTCATATGTGGGAGCGGGGCAGCGGCGTGATTCTGCAAACAGCCTCCACCAATGGAATCGTGGGCTACCCTTACTACGCCGATTACAATGCGACCAAAGCAGGTGTGATTGAGCTGACGCGATCTATGGCGCTGGAACTGGCGCCTAAGATTCGGGTCTGCGCAGTCGCTCCGGGGTATGTGCTCACGCCCATGCAGCGCGCCGAGTATACGGACGAGATGCTTGATGAGGTCAATCGCAAAATTCCTTTGCAACGACACGCCAAGCCTGAGGAGATCGCGGCTTTGTTTGCATTTTTGGCATCGGACGACGCTGCTTATATGACAGGGCACGTATACACGATTGACGGCGGGGAAACCGCGGGTAGTCTGGCGGGACGGTAGTTGAATTGGTGTGGGACGGGCGACTTCAGCCCTGCATGGCAGTGTAATTTGACAAATTGCGGCGTTACACGCTGAGGTCACCGTCTTCGGCAAAGAATGGCTAGCACGTCGATTCGGGAAAAAACTTCTCTCTGCGGCAAAGTAGCCCTGATCACGGGCGGCGCTTCCGGTATCGGGCGCGCGACATCACTGCTATTCGCTTGCGAAGGTGCAGTGATAGCCATTACCGACATCAACGAAGATGCAGGCCAAGCTGTCGCCCAGGAGATCATCAGCGCCGGCGGTCGCGCCATTTTCGAACGCGCTGACGTAAGCTGCGCGGCCGACTGTCAAAGAGTAGTGGAGCGTGTGAGACGCGAGTTTGGCGCCATCCATATCCTCTTCAACAACGCGGGAATTATCAGGCGTGCTTCGCTAGTCGAACTGAGTGAACAAGAATGGGACCGCGTCATGGAAGTCAACGTCAAATCCATTTTTCTCCTCTCCCGCCTGGTGATTCCGCTGATGTCCAAGGACGGAGGCAGTTCCATCATTAATATGGCTTCCGGTTGGGGATTGGCGGGTGGGCCTCGTGCCGCCGTGTATTGCGCCTCCAAGGGAGCCGTTGTTCTCCTCACGAAGGCGATGGCCATCGACCATGGCCCGCAGAACATTCGCGTAAACTGCATCTGTCCTGGCGATACTGATACGAATATGCTCCGGAACGAAGCTCTGCAGCTTGGCGAGTCGAGAGACCGCTTTATGGCGGAGGCAGCGCGACGGCCGCTGGGCCGGGTCGGGCGGCCCGAGGAGATCGCCCAGGCGGTGCTGTATCTGGCAAGTGAAGCGTCATCGTTCGTGACTGGCACCGCGTTGGTGGTGGACGGCGGCGGACTCGCAGGGTCGGTTTGAGCTCCCAGTTATGGTTGTCGTTCCGGGCGAAGGGAGGAATCTGTTTTTTGCTAACAGCAGTTTCCTCACGGGCTGAAGCGCGTCGGAATTACAAGAGTTAAAAGCCATGCGTCTAGCCAACAAAGTCGCGCTCATCACCGGCGGAACCTCTGGCATCGGCCAAGCCACGGCTCTTCTATTCGCGAAGGAAGGCGCGAAAGTCGCCATCACCGGGCGTGACGAAACACGAGGATGTTCGGTAATCGAGCAGATGGTAAAGGAGAGTGGCCAGGCGATCTTCGTCCGCGCGGACGTGCGTAACGCCGACGAATGTCGTCGCGCCGTGGAACAAATTCTGAGCACCTTCAGCCGCGTCGACATTCTGTTCAACAATGCTGGCGTCTTCTATCCCCACACGACGCTCGACTGCTCCGAAGAAGAATGGGACTTGCAGATCGACATCAACCTGAAAGGTACTTTCCTGATGTCGAAACAGACTCTGCCAAGCATGATCGCGCAGGGCAGCGGAGTGATTATCAACAACAGTTCTGGTTGGGGCATTGTGGGCGGCGACGCGGCTGTGGCTTACTGCGCCTCGAAAGGTGGTATCGTGCTGCTCACCAAAGCGATGGCCATTGATCACGGACGGCAGGGAATTCGCGTGAACTGCATTTGTCCCGGTGACGTGGACACGCCGATGCTACCCGAAGATGCACGTTTGCGTGGGCTGGACTGGAAGTCGTATCTTGCCGGTTGCGCCAATCGGCCGATGGGCAGGATCGGTACTGCGGATGAGATCGCGAAAGCGGCGCTTTTCCTCGCCTCCGACGATTCTTCTTTCATGACGGGCGCCACGCTGGTGGTGGATGGTGGAGGCACAGCCGATTGAACGTGACCAATGACGCAGACGCTCACAACCCGTAGTCGCACCCGTTCACAGCAGTGGTTCCAGCGGGCGCAGCAATCGCTCGTCGAAGGGGTGAACTCCCCCTCGCGAGGCGCGGCAGTCTACCATCCTGGCCCAGTTGCGCTGGAACGCGGACGCGGTTCGCATGTTTGGGACGCCGACGACAACGAGTACGTCGATTTCATGATGTCATTCGGCGCGCTCATCCAGGGGCATGCGCATCCCAAGCTGGTTGAAGTGGTTTCGCAAGCCGTGGCGGAGGGCTCGCATTTTGCGACTGCCACCTCGGCGGAAGTGGAAGCCGCGGAGCGTTTCCGTCGCATGGTGCCGTCAGCGGAACTCGTGCGATTCACTAACACGGGTACAGAAGCCACGATGTTGGCATTGCGTTTGGCGCGCGCACACACCCGACGCACCAGGTTTCTCAAGTTCGAGGGCCACTACCACGGCTGGTACGATTCTTACCTTCTGAACGGACATAGTTATTCGCCGGAGGAAATCGGCCCACCGGAAAATCCCAGGAAGATCCCCGACTCGGCAGGCATTCCTCCCAGCACTTTTGATGAAGTTGTGCTGGCTCCTTGGAACGATGTCTCCGCCCTGGAGCGAGTAATGCGTGACCATGGCCGAGAACTGGCTGCAGTGATCACCGAGCCAATCATGGCGAACATGGGGTGCATTCTGCCGCGGGATGGCTATCTCGAGCGTCTGCGCGAACTGACGCGCGATCACGGCGTGCTGCTGATTTTTGATGAGGTCGTTACTGGGTTTCGTTATGAACCGGGCGGATGCCAGGAGTTCTACGGCATTCGTCCTGACATCAGCGTCTTCGGGAAGGCTTTGGGCGCGGGATTCCCAATCGGAGCCGTGGCCGGGCCGCGCTCAATCCTAGATCGGATGCGTTGGGGCGAAGACATGGTGCTGCACTACGGCACCTTTAATGGACACCGGCTCACGATGAAAGTAGTTGCCGCCAATCTCGACTTGCTCTCAGCCGATGGAACCTACCGCAACCTGCACGCCATTGGCAATGCTGCGATTGCCGGACTGCAAGATGTGTTTCGCAAGCGAAAAATCAAGGCTATCGTGCAAGGCTTTGGTCCGATGTTCCAGATCTACTTCACTGATCGTGACGCTATCCACGATTACCGCGATTACTGCAAACACGTTGATACCCTTCGCTACTCGCATTTTGTCCACCTGCTGCTCGAACATGGCATCTACATGACTCCTTCCAACGGCCTGCATTGGATCATCTCTACTGTGCACACTGAGAGTGATGTGACCACACTGGTGGAGGCGGTCGACCGGGCGTGCGCTGAACTCGCGTGAAGGCCACAGTTTTTCTTGGCGGCGGCCGCATCACGGGTGCGCTGCTGGCCGGGCTCCGCCTCGCTGGATACAAAGCGCCAGTTGTGGTACACGACCGACATCCGCAAAAGTTACGACAACTCCAGCGAGAGTATGGGGTGATTCCGGAAGCCCGCCTCCGCCGCGCCGTTGCCCAGGCGCATCTACTGATCGTTGCTGTTAGGCCTGAGTCAGTCGCAGACTTGCTAGCAGAGATCGGGGAGCTTCGCCGGCCTGTGATTTCCGTGAGTCTTGTGGCTGGCGTCCCCCTGGAAAATCTTCGCGCGCGACTTGGTTCGCCGGTAGGCTGGGCCAGAGCAATGCCGAGCCCGGTTTGTCGCAGTGGTCGAGGGTTGACGGCGTTAACGTTCGAACGAGCTCTGCCCCAAGCTGCGCGCCAGGAAATCCGAAATTTTTTTGGCAAAGTCGGCCCAGTACTTGAGATTCCGGAGAGCAAATTCGATGCCTTCACCGTGACCTATTCCTGCAGCCACGGCTATCACGCGCTTGCCACACTGGCTGGGGCGGCCAAAAAACTGGGACTGGATCGAAAAAGCGCACTCACAGCCGCCGCGCACGCGCTCGCTGATGGAATCATCTCCTGGCGTGAGGGGAACATCCCCTTGGATCGATTGCTGCATGAAGCCGCGACTCCCGGCGGAATCGCCGCGACGGTAATGGCTGCAATGGATAAGAGTGGCTATCCAAGGGTCATTGAACGAGGATTGCGAGCCGGCAAGGCCAGGGCGGTAGAGAACGGGAAAAAATCAGCCTAACTTTTCCTCTTAGTTTTTAGACCTCTTCCTGCAAGCCGCAGCAAGCGCACCACTGGATAGAGGGAAAAGAGCGGTGGGGGCAATCTTACTGCCGACCATTCTCCCGTGCTGGGCGTGGTGGCAAGTCTTACCAGGAAACGAATCTTGTCCTGACGTCGCTCTCGGAGGCGCAGCATCAGCCGGAAATAGTCCGCGGATTCCGTGTCGTACTCGGAAGTCTGAACCAACATCAGCCGAATTTCCTGTCCCAAACGTTCGGCCTCAGGGTCGTTACCCCGATACTCATCGAATTCAGACGGAGACGGCGATTCCAATAGCTCATCCCCAAGCCAGAGAGCTATGGCAAGGATTCGTTCAATCCCCAATGCGTGGGCTTCCTGCCGAACACGGTCACAGTCGACCGCCTGCGACCGCATGGCTTCCGCGATATCGCATACCCACGAGAGCCGGCCCCAAACGTGTTTGGCGGCGTGAACGCAAAGCACCAGCAGCAGGTCCTCTGGTGACAGCGTGCGAACCCTTCTTCCTCCTAATTCGGCAATGCAAGCTCGGTGAAAAAACCCGTCCATGTCGAAGTCGACAGAATAGAACTGGGGCAGGATGCGCCATTGCATCTCGAGCAGGTTCCTGCCAGCAGGTCCGTCAAAAGTCCACTCATATCCTGAGGCAAGGTAAGCGCGTTCCTCGGCCTCACTCAGGTGGATGGCGGACGCATAATCCAACTCGCGCAAAGCCGTCCTGGCACAGGCCAGATCCGCGGCACGAATCAGGATGTCCAGATCGGAGAATTGTCGTAAGGCGAGATCCTTATAGACGGTTTCAGCCAGCACCGGGCCCTTATAGGGAATTGCGGCTATGCCATGGGATTTCAGGCAATCCAAAATTCTGATCAGCTCATACGTGAGCCGGAGATTTTTTTGCGCATTGCACTGATAGGCTTGCCGCAGGCGCTCCAGCGTCGGTTTCGGGACATGTTCGGTAAAACCACAAAGACTTCGATAGACGAGGGGCATAACGGCATGGTATTCCGTCAGACGTGAGAGTTCGGCCCAGTCGATTGGGCCTCGCAGCAGCGATTGTATGCGCTCGGAGCGACCAGGACCGACTTGTACGGTGCAGCAGGCCAGCAGCAGGTTAAATTCGTTGCCCACGCCCAAAAGCTTAGGAGTTCCCTCAACTGCGCCCACGGGCTGTGCCGATGCGACTTGCGGCATAAGAATACGAATTGCTGGCGTGCTGTCTGAAGTGCCAGTAAATATCGAACGGAATGTTGGTGCTGCCCACTATAATACAGAGACTTTCATCTAGATTTTTGAATGGTGTGCGTGTGCTGTGACCCAGTACACGCACCACTCGATTCATGCACAGTGTCGTACTCGAGTCCGTCACTAAACGGTTTCGTCATCGTCCCGCCCTGTTCAACTGGATGGGCCGTGAGCGAACCGGAGAGACGTGCGCTCTTGAAAATCTTTCCCTAAGCATCCCTGCCGGAAAAGTGCTGGTGTTGCTCGGCCCTAACGGTAGCGGCAAGACCACAACCCTTAAGCTCATATCCACAATGTTGCTGCCCGACTCGGGGCGAGTTCTCGTAGAAGGCGCGAATACGCTAAAGGAAACGGACAGCGTGCGCAGGCATGTGGGGTTTGCCGTTTCGACGGAGAGGTCATTTTTCCCGCGACTTTCGGCCAGGGAAAATCTCGATTTTTTCGCCACTCTGGACGACGTCCAACGAAGTGATCGCACGCAAAAAGTTGACGAAGTGTTGGCGCTAACTGGTCTTACGGAATCTGCCGACACATTAGTTATGAAGTTTTCCAGCGGCATGTATCAGAGGCTGGGTATGGCTCGCGCCCTGATCAAGAAGCCTTCCGTGATCCTGCTCGATGAGCCTACGCGCAGCCTGGATCCCGGCTCGGCAGTACATTTCTGGGAACTGGTTCGCGGTTTGTCGACTCAAGGCTCGACGGTAATCTTGGCAACGCATAATTTCAATGAGGGCGTGGCAGTGGGTGATCTGGTAGCTGTGCTCTATCGAGGAGTGCTGACTGGCCTTCGACAGCTTGCCTCCACCAGTGTTGACGAGTTGCGGTCTTTCTATTTTCGAAGTACCGGCGAATTGGAGGAAGTTCCCGAGATGGCGGTGAGGAGCGTCAGTTGAAACTTTCCTCGCTGTGCGACAAATTGGCAGCGATTCTTCGGCGCGACCTCCTGACTGCGATCCGGTATCGAACTGGATTCATGCTCGCGGCGGCCGGAGCGCTTGCGGAGCTGGCGGCGTTCTACTATCTCTCTCGCGCTATCGGGCCAGGATTTCGGCCAGAGGGAATGGGCTATTTTCCATTCTTGCTGGTTGGTACTGGCTTCTACACTTTTCTGGTGATGGGAGTTCATTCGTTTTTGGCCGCAGTTCAGGAGGCGCAGCAGAACGGCACTCTGGAAGTTCTGATGACTACTTCGACGCCTCCTCCTGTGCTGGTGTTTCTGAGTGCAATCTCAGCTTTTGCGGGAAACACTGTGAACCTGGTTTTCTATCTGGTGGTTGGGCTGCTGGTATTTGACGCGCCGTTGCGCCCCAACCTGGCGGGATGCATTGTGATCTTCGTGCTCTCAATGGCGGTCGCGATCGCAATTGGAATTTTTGCGGCCGCAGTGCAGTTGGCGATCCAGAAGGGTTCGGCTGTCGTCTGGGCTCTTGGTTCCGGAGCTTGGTTTTTGACAGGGACGATGTTCCCCGTGGCTGCGCTGCCGAAGGCACTTCGATATTTATCGGGACTGATACCGATTACACATTCGCTGGATGGCATGCGCCTGGCGCTGCTTCAAGGCGTGTCTTTTTCCGTGCTGGCTCACGAAATTCTGATCCTCGCATTGTTTTCAATCGTTCTTCTGCCATCAAGTCTCGCAATTTTTTCGTACACTTTGCGTCGTGCCCGGCTGCAAGGCACCCTTTCTTTTTATTGAAGGTAGTATTAGGAAGTACTTTCGATTCGTGCGAGCATCTGAACAGATAACAGCATCTCGTATTTCTCAGAGAGTCTGTTGTACACTCCGTCTAAACTGCACATATTACCGGAAACGAAATCGTCGTTGAAACGACGCCGAGGACTTGGATTGCCTATGACTCAGAAGAATCAGGCTTCTGCAGAAGACCAAAGCAGGGCAGAAAACCGCGTCGAGAACAAAAAGCCTTATGAGAAACCCGAATTTCGCTACGAGCGCGTGTTTGAGACTAGGGCATTGGTCTGCGGTAAGATGACCGGGGGGGGCCTGCATGCGCAATGAACAGGAGAGTGTCCTAGCGCCCAAATGAGCAACTTGTCGCACGGACGCGAACAGAGCAAGTTAAGCATGGCGATCGAGGTGCTACAGTCTTTTGGAGAGGTGCGTCTGCAGGCTCTGGGTGTAAGCATGCTACCAACCCTCTGGCCGGGAGACCGAGTCACTATACAAGCTGCGGGATTTGATCGAGTTGGGCCGGGCGACATCGTATTGTGTGCCCGCCAAAATCTTTTTTTTACTCATCGCGTGACGCAGAAGTCGGAGCAGGCTGGTCAATTCCTGATTACTCAAGGCGACGCAATGGTGCAGGAGGATCCACCTGTAAGTCCCGACGAATTGCTGGGCAAAGTCATCACTGTTTATCGTTACGGTAATGCGTTCGAGCCGGCTCGAGAACTGTCGGAAACTCGCCGCCTGGCTGGAATCTTACTTTGCCGGTGGAATTTGTTTCGGAGTCTGGCGCTGCGGCTCCATGCGTGGAGGGCAAATACAAATACCCGCCAAAAAGGTTTGAAATTTGGGGAAACGACATCCGTGATACCGCAATGAATAGCGCCTATCGATGATTCCACGACCAGGTATAAAGCTCAGGAACTACGGATGACAGGTATGACCCAAGGCACCCAAGTCATAGCCATTGACATTGGCGGCACGCCCGTCTTGCTTCGCACGCGGAATGGACGATTCCACAAGCTCCTGGAGAGCCGTTATGCGGGGTTTGTCAATGCCAGGGCACGGGCAAAAGTCGAATTTAAGGTGGATCTTATCGCGCCCGGCGTTTCGTCCGACGAAGATGTGCAAGTCAAGATGAAGGATGGAAAGTGGTCGTTGCGGCGTGGCGATTTCAATTCCGAGTGGGATCCAAGGGCGGGAAAGGGCTGGATTCGCCAGTCGGCTAACCCGTATTCGATCGATTCCGTTTTGCGCATCGTGCACAGCCTGATATTGGCACGCGAAGGCGGATTTCTGGTGCATTCAGCGAGCGCCATCCGCAACGGCCGCGCTTTCCTGTTCTCGGGTGTATCGGGAGCCGGCAAGACCACGATTTCCAGGCTGGCGCCCTCCGATGTAACCCTGCTCACCGATGAAATCTCCTACATCCGCCGGGACGGTGAGGGCTACCGAGCCTGTGGTACGCCATTTGCCGGCGAGCTGGCGCGACTGGGAGAGAATTGTTCCGCGCCGGTCGCTACTTTGTTCTTTCTCGAGCAGGGGCCGAAAAATCAGATCCGACCAATCTCGTCGGCGGATGCGGCGCGACGCCTGCTGCGGAACATCCTGTTTTTCGCAGACGACCCAGAACTGGTGAAGTTGGTATTCAGGTCGGCTTTGGATTTTGTGACCATCGTTCCGGTGCGCCGCCTGACATTCTTACCTGATGAGCGGGTCTGGGAGCTTGTCGATTAAGCCGTCGCGGAAAGCCCTCAGGAAAACTCGATGACAGAAAGGTACATTGCCCGGAGCTCGGCCATTGCGGCCCGTATGCTGGGCGGCGAAATGATGATCATGTCAGCAGTGGATTCCACGTTCTTCACCTTGAACGAAGTGGCCACCATCATTTGGCAGTCGGCCGACGGCCACACTTCGCTCTCCGAGATCGTCGAAAAAGTGTGCCGGGAGTTCGAGGTGGAACCCGACTCAGCCCGGCGCGATGCGGAACAGTTTGTGGATGAGTTGTCGCGCCATGGAATTCTGCTTATTTCCGACAAACCAATTGACAATCCATCAGCCAGACCCACCGAGGCGCTATGAGCCTGATGTATGAGATGAATCAGAAAGCTCTGGAGCTGGGCGTCCCGATCAGCGTGCATCTCGACGTCACCTATCGCTGCAACGAGCGCTGCGTCCACTGCTATCTCGATCACGACGATCACGGGGAAATGACAACTGCGGAGATCAAGGGCGTTCTCGAGCAACTCGCGGACGCCGGTGTTTTCTTTCTGACATTCAGCGGCGGTGAGGTCTTTATGCGCCGCGATTTTCTCGAACTGGTGGAGTACGCCCGCCAGCTGCAGTTCAATGTCAAGGTGAAGACCAACGCAGTCATGATCCGTGAGTACGAGGCGCAGCGCCTGCGGGCCCTGGGAGTGGAGCAGATACAGATCAGCGTGTACTCGCATCGGCCTGAAATCCACGATGCCATTACCAAGTTGCCCGGCTCACTAAAGCGGACGATTAAAGCTATTCGGTTTCTCAAATCTCAAGGACTAAAGGTCACGATCGCGAATGTGTTGATGACTGCCAACATGTTTGAGCACGCGGGCGTTCAGGCGCTGGCCAAAGAGCTGGGCGTGACGTACACGCTTGATCCTACGATTACACCGAAGATGGATGGAGACACGTCCATTCTGGAGTTGCGCATTCCGGGAAAGGAGTTGAACAAGGTCTTCCGCACGGAGTCGCTCATTGGCAATGTCGAGGAATTCTGCGCGCCGCCCCCGCCGGCAGGTGAGGACGAAATGGAAAGCTATCCTTGCAGCGCCGGCCACACGGCGTGCTACATCTCTCCTTACGGAGACGTTTTTCCGTGCGTGCAATTTCCTCTGCCGAGCGGCAATGTGCGCCGGCAGAATTTTCTTGATATCTGGCGCAACTCTCCGCAGTTAGCGGACGTGCGCTCTATCCGAGCGAAGGATTTGCCAGTCTGCTCCACTTGTTCTCACGTAGGTAGTTGTACCCGATGTCCCGGTTTGGCGTACATGGAGGGCAATATGCGCGGGCCTTCAAGCGCCGATTGCGAGAAATCCTTCCAGCGCACCGGTATTCCTTCCGCCAACATGCTTCGTAAAAACGGATTGGTCTCAACGGCACCATTGATCCAGATTCAGCCACTTACTGCGTAGCTCCGGCAGCATTCCCTTCCGGCAGGCTTTAATCTGTCAACGTGGAACAAAAGCCGCCTAAGACCTTCCATCTCGACCATTTAAAACTTTCTACTGCAATTTCGATGCGAAACTGGAGCGACCCGGCCCCCGACCTCGAATCGACGGCAGGGCTTCTGGGTAGCAGGCGCCGTCAGTGCCGGGTCGTTCCTTGCAATTTGCTACACGCACCTCACGGGCTGGGCGGAGCTCCCTTTTTCTGATCACTGCTGCTCTTGCTTTTCTTTCCGCCCAGCTTGCAGGTCTCGGAAACCATCTCAACCTTAGTCACTGCGATTTCTTTATTGCCGCCCGCAGCACCTGCACTGGTCTCCGTCTTGCTCATCTCGGAAGCGCCGCCGCCCGAAACCGCGCCATGAATCACAACTTCGTGACCCACGTGTGCGGAGAGGTCTTCCGAAGTGTTCAAGGTGTAGGTGTGTCCCTTTGCGTCCTCCAGCGAGTACTTGCCGCCTTCGGAACGGATGCATCCCTTTACCTTATGTTCGCCTTTCGCTTCGCCCTTTGTCTTAGTTTCGGCGCCCATGGTTGTGCCCTGCGTCCCAGGAGCAGAGCTTGGCTGTTGGGGCGCCGTGGAGCCCTGCTGCCCAGTTGTGGAACCTTGGGAAGCAGTAGAACCCTGTGAACCGGGCGAGCTTTGATCGTTGGGGGAGGAGGTCTGGGCGGTTGCGACTAGAGCAAACGCCAAAACCAGTGCAAACAATATTGATATCTTGCTCATGGTGTGAACTCCTGAGTGGATTGGTATTGCCAATTGCAATTGCGAAAACTCTTTAGGTGCCGAGGATTCTTTGAGTTGCCGATATGCAACCAACCAGTGCGCTTTCGTTCGCTATCAATCAGCCTCTCCGCGGCATTTGCTCCTCCCTGAGGTAGCGAACTGTTCTTGTGAACAGAGGCTCAAGAGACTACACGACTTCCTCTACTTGTCCGCGGTACTAACCAAATTAGCCCCTCTGACGAGTGCCACACAATGGGTACAAACCTGTAGGAAGGCTAGGGAATGTCCTGTAGAAGCATTTTCCCCGCGAAGGCTTTCAAGGTGCCACCTTTTCCAAAATAACGGCCAGCGAATAGATATTCAAATCCAACCCAGTCCATCTCCGGACAAGCGGCCCCTTAGACCTCGAACAGTCGGTAGACTCCGGGAGGTTTCTGCTGCTGGAGAAGCGTGATTGCGACGTTATGTACGGGAATGCCCGCCGTCGTTTTGCCATCCAGTGTGCCACGGTGAGCATGGCCGTGGAGGACGAGATCTGCACCATGGCGATCAACCACCTCCGCCAATCGGGAGGTACCAAGGAACGGAAATATCTCTGGCGCTTCCCCCATCACCGTAGAGGCGATTGGTGAATAATGCAGAACGACAATCCGTTTGTTCGTCCTAAGTTGAGACATTGCGCGTTCCAACTTCACCGCCTCGTCGATGGCCGCCTGTACAAAAGCTTTGATTTCCCGCTCACCAAACGCGGTTAGCACGCCACGGCCGAATCCCCCGATAAAGCCTTTAGTGCCGGCAAACCCGACTCCGTTGCGCTCGTATCCCGTGCCGTCCAGCACCTTGATACCGGCAGCCGCCATCATGCGCTGCAGTTCAGCTTCCTGCCCGCTTTCGTAGTCATGATTTCCTAATACTGCAACAGTCGGTATTCTTAGGCGAACTAGTGCATTCAGCAGCATCTCCATTTCCGAGGGCTGCCCGTAGTTGGTCAAGTCTCCAGCAATGAGCAGGAGGTCGGCTTCGTCACGCACCCTCACAAACTGCTCCTGGATATTGGTGTAGGTTTGGGCCGAGAAATGCAAATCGGCGGTGGCTGCAATTCTCATAGGCGGTCGGCACAGTTTTCGGCTGAATTCATGCTATTTCTAGCCCTCAGTTACATCAATGGGCTTAAAGCTGACAATCGAATTCTTTCGGCATACGCCGCGCGCGGTGCTCTAGCAAGAGATCCTCCAAACCCCACTCTTTGACATCAATCGCGAACATGTTCTCATCGATAAGGCTGCCGCGGAACTTGGCTTTCGAATCGGTTTTTGCAACTAGACCCATGTAACGAGTGAGAAGATCCTGCCAAACTGAAAATGGCACGTAATCGGTTTGAGCCGGGTATACGTACCGAAAGAGTATCAGTGCCCAGAGCAAAATCTCCCAGTTTTCATCAACGATTGCGAGAATCCGTTCCCAATCGAGTTTTCCCCGAGTGCCATAGATAATGTGCGCGATGTCTGCACCATCGAAGCGCTCTCGCCGAGTGACAAAGAGTTTGGAACACAAGAGTTCCTCAGGCGCCAGTACTCGGGTTGCGACCTCGGCGATAATCGCGGGCTGTGCTCTCTCAATCCACGAAGCATCCACGGTAATCACACCGTTGCTCATTCCCGTGATCAGGTCGACGTAAAACTCGTCGCGATGCGCCTTGGCCAGCCATACCGGGTCGCGGACCTCGCATACATAGTTGCGCTCCCTTAATAAACGCAATGCTGGCTGGACATCCTCCTGCGTAAGGAAGACATCAAGGTCCTTCGTGTAACGCCAGATGCCAGTGTGCTGCTGGAGTGCAAAAGCTCCCGAGACCGCATAACGCACGCGGTTTGCATTCAATAATTCGAGCACCTCGCGGAAGAGAGCCCTCTGGTGTTCCGGGAAATCGGGGGAAACAGACGACGTGACCGGCACCGGCTTGTCATTCTCTTGTGGCACAAGGCGTTGGATGTCGTCTTCCATCCGACGGTTGTAGACATATACTTCTGCATGAACAACTTGGGAACGCGCGGTTTTCCATCGCTTGGACACACATGCCGCGTTCGGATGGGAGAGCCATGGGGTCCGAAATTCGCCATCGGTAGGAAATGGCGGCACGCGGAGGAATATGTCAACTCGCCAGAACACATTCAAGGCTGCTGTGTAATCACGGCGACGTTCCCCTGGTTTTCCAGGACGTGGACTCGAATCATGTCGTTGCGCCGCTCCAGGAACAGGTCTACACGTGAACCCACGAGATCCAGCCCTTTGATCCACAACTCATTAACATTATCGGGTAAATAAGGACTGTCAAAAACAATCTGCCTCCGACGACCATCGATTGAAATTCCCAGACACGCTTCCAGCAGCATAAACACGGAGCCCGCTGCCCAGGCTTGCGGCGAGCAGGCCACCGGATAAAGGGTCGGGCCGTCGTCTGCACGTCGATGAAGGCCACAGAACAGCTCGGGCAGTCGGTGAAGGTCTACCAAAACGCTAACGTCCAGCAGTCCGGAGAGAATGCGGGACGCCAGGTCTTTGAAACCGTATCGGGAGAGACCGCTAGCGATAAGCGCGTTATCGTGAGGCCACACCGAACCGTTGTGATACGAAATTGGGTTGTACCGGACCTCCTTGCAGCCCACGGTTCGCACACCCCAGCCGGAAAAGAGATCCGGCCCAAGAAGGCTTTGCGCAACCAGGCGTGCCTTCTCCGGGCTTGCGATTCCAGTGTAGAGGCAATGACCCGCGTTTGAAGTGCGCACCTGACACTGTCGCTTGCGCCCGTCCAACGCGATTGCATAGGTGCCAAGATCGCCGCACCAAAATGACTCCTCAAATTTTGCCTGCAAAGATAGCGCCTGTAATTCGAGCGCACTCGCCTGTTCGTTTCTGCCGAGCGCCGCTGCCATCAATGCAGCTGCGCGCTTGGCGGCAAAAACATATCCTTGTACTTCACAGAGCGCGATCGGCGCCTCGGCCAGACTTCCGTTGGCGTGAAACACTGAATCGTTGGAATCTTTCCAGCCTTGCTGAACCAGGCCGCCCGAAGAGTGGCGCGCATATTCGACGAAGCTGTCGCCATCCGGATCCCCATAGTTGTCGATCCAGTCCAAAGCGGCTTGAATGTGGGGCCACAACGCTCGAATGAACTCGAGATCCCCGGTGCGTTCGTAATACGCTGCAGCGAGAGTTAGGAAGAGCGGAGTCGCGTCCACGCTTCCGTAATAGAGTCCAAAGGGTACTTCTCCCAGGGCCGCCATTTCCCCCTTGCGCATTTCGTGCAAAATCTTGCCGGGCTCAGCATCGGATTCTTCATCAACCTCAGTAGCCTGGTTGGCGGCCAGGAACTGCAGCACACCTTTTGCCATGGAGGGGCTCAGCCACAAACATTCCAGAGCAGTAATGATCCCATCCCTGCCAAAGACGGTACTGAACCAGGGCACGCCGGCGTAGGGATAACCCACTTCAGGGTTGCCATGAATCATCATCTGAATATCAGCGGCAGACCGGCCCACCCAATCGTTAAATTGTTCGTTGGAAGTTTGGATTCTCCAATTGCCCGGAGAATCGGCCTTCAGTTCCTCCTTTGCAGCGGCGAATGCCGTTTCCCAATCAACAGGAGAGTCATCACACGGCTCGCAGCAAACGGTCACATGAAAAGTCAATTCTTCTTTGGGATACAAAATAGGGCTAAAAACCACGTCAGAGGAAGAAATTCGTTGCGGTGCCGGCATACAACGCAGGTAACTTCGCCGTATCTCTCCGTCTAAGCCTTCATAAGAGAGCACTACAGAGTCCGCCCCGGGCGAGGGGTCCAGGCCTCGACCTCTCCTCTCACGCCGCGTACCTCGAACTTCAAAAATGTCGGCAAAGTCGGCCTTAAAAGTGAGCCGGAGCGGAACCGTGACAGCACGCAAACCGTAATTTGAAACTCTGAATTTTTCATAACAAACACCCTTCCATAAGAACTTGGAACGAGCCACATGAAGGGTGCCGCGGGGGATCGCGACTTGATCATCATCCAATATGTCGACATTTGTGAGGTCGGCGGTAAACAGAAAATTGTCTCTGCTGATCGTCGAACTTAGAAAGAGGGGGCGGGATTTGCCGATGTAGAGCACTAACTGCGAAAGGAAGCGAGTTCCATCGTAGAAGAGGCCTTCTTCTCCGAGACCGAGGGGTTCGATGTCCCCGTAGCGATCAAATACAGCAAACAGGTTGCCGTATTTAAGAACTCGAGGCCGATCCTCGGAGCGCGGGGACTTGGTGGTTATGTAAAACTGTTGTGCGACGTTTACTTCATCCAACTGGCACTCCATCCGTTACCGCTATCGGTTCGGATTGCCCGTTTACGAGTCGCTCGTAAAGGGCCAAATAATCCTCGCTCATGCGCCTGGCGCTGAAGCGTTCTTCGAAACGGCGCCTGCAGCTTCTTCGCTCAATCGCAGCAATTCCTTCCACGGCTTTCGCGGCTTCTTCAGCATTATGGACCAGGAACCCTGTGATGCCGTCATCAACGATCTCCGGAACCGAACCACGGGGATAAGCGATTACCGGGGTGCCGCATGCCATCGCCTCGATCATGACCAGTCCAAAAGGCTCCGGCCAATTAATTGGGAACAGAAGAGCCGCAGCATCTCCCAGGAAATCATTTTTCTCAGGATACCCAATTTCGCCCGTGAACTCTATCAGTGGATCATTCAACCGCGACTTAATGCAGGTCTCAAAATACTCCTGGTCGGCCCGGTCAATTTTGGCCGCAACCCTGAGAGGCATTCCGACAAGCTGCGCAATCTTGATGGCTTCGTCCAGCCCTTTTTCCGGCGAGATCCGCCCCAGGAACGCCAGGTATTCGCCGGTGCCGGGCCGGAAGGTTAACTGATCTTCGGGTAATCCGTGATACACAGTTCCTTGCCAGTTTGCCCAGGGCAGAGGATCGCGTTGCGCGTCGGAGATAGAGACGACTGGCATGTCTCGGAAGACCTGGTACAAGGGCGCGAGCTCGGGAATGTCGAGTCGTCCATGCAGGGTTGTGACATTCACGATCTGCTCGCGGCGGCTCAGCGGGAAGTGCAGGTAATCGATATGGAAATGAATGATGTCGAAGTTACGCCGTTCACTGAATACATGCTCCAACATTAGGACATGATAGGCCAATTGATCGATGCAGTTGGGAGCGAGGCGTAGTGACTCGGGGCAGACGGGCACAAGCCTCGCCTGGGTCATCGAGTCTCCGCTCGCAAAAAGCGTTACCTCGTGTCCTTCCCGCACAAGTTCTTCAGTTAAATAGGAAACAATTCGCTCGGTTCCTCCATATAGTTTCGGGGGAACACTCTCGTAAAGTGGCGCTACCTGGGCAATTCTCATCATAATAAAGGTTATTTGCGGTCTCCAATACCGTTCTCAAGCAGAATTGTTGTCTCGGTGGGAGCACGAATGACTACCCTGGACTCCTGCAGTCGGCCATGCAGTGCAGGGAGGCGTCTCGTTAAAATTGCTCCTTCAACTCACTCACGGCTGGTCGTGCGCCAGCATCGGTCAGATGTTCCTGTCACGGAAATTGACGTTAAATAACTGATATTAAAGTACAACCAACCTTATATCTGTGTCCAGTGAATGCTGTATCCGGTGAATACTGTAGTTCGCTTAAGAGATTTACTGTAGTCGGGCTTTTCACCGGAACATAAGCGGGAAGGTGGAGCATGCTGTGAGGAAATCTTGGCACCCGAGGAAGTGTAGCGATTCTCCTCCCATAATCCCCCGATTCAGGAAGAAGCCCGTTGCGAACCGGCTCCCGACTAGGCCGCAGCCCCAATGCCCATAAATTGTGGCGCCGGCACGCTGCCCACAAAAATTTCCTTATCCTGATGCGTTTTTCCACTGCGCTTGGAAGGATGCCAGGATGCTTGTGGACCCGCGGCGGAGGCTGCAATTGCTCGGGCCGCACTCAACCGGCGCTGCGTGGCCAGGTCCTGTGCGTCCGTCGGCATTTCAAGCCGATTTTTACTGCGATAGCAGAGTATCTCGCGCATTCTAACTCGCGCTTTGTGCAGTTGCGACTTTGAGTTGCCAACAGAGCACTTCAAGAGCCGTGCGATCTCCCGATGCTCGTAGCCTTGTACTTCATGTAGTAGGAATATGGTTCGGTACCCATCGGGTAAATCCTTAATCGCCCGAGCCAACGTTATACGATCAATGGAGGTCGCCAAACGCTCATCGTCGCTTCCGTACTCACGTTTTCTTGTTTTGACTTGCTCATTGCACGGCTCATCGAGGGAGAGCTGGGGACGCCCGCGTTTCCGGAAATGCATTAGCACCGTATTTACGGCAACCCGGTACATCCAGGTGGATAACGCTGAATCGCCACGGAATGTCGGCAGTTTCCGGAAGACCTGCAGAAAGGATTCCTGCGTGAGGTCTTCTGCTTCAGCGATGTTATTGGTCATGCGGAGACACAGTGAATAGATTCTTGGCTTGTGTGTGTAAAACAAGCTTGCGAAAGCATTTGCGTCGCCATGCTGCGCGCGCCGTATAAGCCCGGCTTCGGATTCCACACGACCGATCAAATGAGTATCTGGGCTCACCTGGGTCTCCTTTCAAAGAACCGGAATGTAACATACAGGTTAGAACTCTATGGTTTGGGTCTGATAAGCGTCTATCGGGGACAGCCCGTAATTCTCAGACTGAGTTGCTGTACTGTCGCGTTGTTTCTGGCGTGCAAGCCTTAGTACACAAGCCTCGGCATTCACACTGAGAACGGGATTCTCAGCTTTGGGGGTGATACGCCGCTTACAGGAAATCCCGAGACGGAAATACAGCGTCCAGGGGATTGTTCCGGTCGGTCAGCCGCCCTAGAGTTTGTCCACGAAAACGTTCAACTCTCCGAGATCCGCCAATCAAGCAGGTGTCAGGTGTCGTAGTACTGGCACCTGCTTCTCGCCCTCAAAACTCGCGGTGAGTCGTGGGGCAAACACAACAGGGAAGGGGTGGCTGCCGCTACGACGGGAAGGGGATCGCCTGTCTTCCATCAATTCTGAGCTTGCGCGATCTGCACGATACTATTGCGGACAGCGTAGAGTACCAACTCGCTTATCGAATGCAATTGCAGCTTGCGCATTACATTCGAGCGGTGCGTTTCGGCGGTCTTCACACTCATACCGAGGGCTAGCGCCGCCTGCCTGGTGCTCTTACCTTCAGCCAGCAATTGCACCAGTTGACGTTCGCGAAAAGTCAGCCGGGTGCGTTTTGATGCCAGTAGAACCGGCTCAGTATTCTTCTTTAAATAGCCGTCGCGCACCATCTCCGCCACTTTGGATGCGAAGTAGGTGCCACTACGCCTCAGCGCTTCCACCGCAGCGACGAGGTTGCGCCCAGCATCAGACTTCAACAGAAACCCTCGGGCTCCGGCATTCAAGACCTGCTGGATCATGTCATCGGACTCGTACAACGTCAGAACGAGGACCTTGGTTTGTGGAAGTGCATCGACAATTTGGCGAGTCGCATCAAGACCGTTCAAATTCGGCATGCCAATATCGATGATTACGGCGTCGGGCTTGAGTCGTTTCGCTTTCTCTACGGCGTCTATTCCGTCTTTTGCCTCGCCACACACCTCCCATTCCGTTTTGTCTTGCAATATGGCGCAAAGGCCGCGCCGCACGACTTCATGGTCATCTGCCAACAAGATTCGAAACGCCATACGAGGTACCTCGCAGAAATCCCCAGCTCTTTGCGCCGAGCACTTCAACCGTCATTGGAACTCCGCTGAACCGCATTGATATAACACAAAATGATAGTCCGTGTCGGTCCGAATGGGGCTAAAGGGGATTTCGGATACCTGATTGCGCAGGCCTCGTCTTTGCGATTCCTGTATAGCGCTGATGCGGCAACCGGCATCGGCCCTCTTACATCACAAACAGGTGCGAGCCAAACCATCAATTTCCAAGCCGGCGGCCCGCGTTTCAGGAAAAGTAGTGTCCCTATCAACTGGTGAGAAAACGAGAAATGGCATGGTAGCCGAGTTACTTCGGCAAAACCCCACACTGGACGACCTGCGCCAAGTTGCTGCCCATTGCAAAGCCTGCGATCTGTGAAAGACGGGCACTCAGACCGTTTTCGGTAAGACCTGCTTAAGCGGAGAGCCAGAACGCAAGACGCCAGAACCAACACTCAAAGGCTTGAACCGTCGAGTTCCGTAGGGAGCACACTCAAGCCGGCAGACTTCGGCGAATTGCACCATTTCCCCCAACTTCATGGACAGGTTGGATGTCTTGAATTCGCGACGTGACGATGGGTGCCCCATACATTGGATGACGGAATTCCAGGCACATGCCTCGACCGATATACCGAGGCTTCAGCATGGAGCCGCCCCAAGTCGAACCCTCGAGCTGCACCAGAATGGGTCGAGGACAGTACTGCGGATGTCCGGAAATCAAGGCGCGACCATCTTCCAGGATCACTACCGTATAGCAAGTGTGCTGAGTGTGCACCAGTAGAGTAGTCTCTGGCGCAAGGTCCATGACAGAAACACCGCCCTCAATCTCCGACTGAATGATGTTGTGATTCACTACATCGCTCAGGTTGCGATGCGGCCTGAAAAAAAGTGGCAACTGGGCCAAGAAATTGGTTTCCGATGGGAACATCCCGGTTGAGTATAACCGTGATTTCCTCCTTTAGGGGCGCGTTCTACAGGGAGCTACTAACGGAAAATACAGAGTTTTCTGTATTTCATAGTTAAGCTGTTGATGTTACACGATTTAGAGGGTTGACAAGCGTGTTCCGGTTGAAAAGTCCGCCATTCCCCCAATCACGAACCTGCTCCACGGAGCAGCGTGCAACAACTCTAATCGCGGAAGAGAGCAAGAATCGCGAGTGAGAGGTCAGCTTTCCACCTGGAGCGCAAGAACCATATGGTGATACGCATTCTTCTTGTGGATGATCACCCCGTTTGTCAGACACGGGCTGCGGGCCTTGCTTGGCTTGCAGCCTGACTGGGAAGTGATCGATGAAGCAGAGGACGGATCGGAAGCTGTGGATAAAGTACAGCGCCTGAATCCGGATGTGGTGGTGCTCGACATCAGTATGCCAAAGATGGGTGGACTGGAAGCTTGTCGTCTGATCCGCGAAACGGCTCCACAATGCGAAATCCTGATTTTGACTCAGCATGATTCTCCGCAGATGCTGCGAGAGGCACTCGATGCGGGGGCAAGAGGCTATGTGATGAAATCACACGCTGCTCGCGATTTGCTCGATGCTGTGGAAGCAGTGAGTCAGCACAAATCTTTTACCGCACTGGGCAACGGGGACTAGCCGATTTTCCCCTGGGCAGGGTGCCCGGTCGGCCGAACGGGTTGCCGCAGACTGAAGCAGTTAGGTACAGTAGAACCATTGGGGGCAGTAATGGAAAAGCTTCGCATATTGATAGCTGATGATCACGAAGTGGTGCGTCAAGGTGTACGCAACCTTTTAGAGGGCCGTCCAGGCTGGGAAGTGTGCGCCGAGGCCGTAGACGGACGTGACGGCGTGGAGAAAGCGGTCGAGTTGAAGCCGGATATTGTGATTCTGGATATCGGTATGCCCAACCTGAACGGCTTGGAGGCCACTCGACAGATCCTGCACAATCGCCCGGAAGCCAAAGTGCTGATCCTGACTATCCACGAGTCAGAGCAAGTAGTTCGCGAGGTGCTGGAAGCAGGGGCAAGAGGGTACTTGCTGAAATCGGATACTGGGCGCGACCTGGTTTCAGCGATAGAAGCCCTGCACAAAAACCAGACCTTCTTTACTTCAAATGTTGCCGAGATGGTGCTGGAAAATTATTTGAGGAACAAACCAGAATCTTCACCGGGCACGAAAAACGAACTTACCCCTCGTGAACGCGAGATCGTACAGCTCCTGGCTGAAGGGAAAAGCACAAAGGAAGTTGCAGTAGCTTTGGGCCTGAGCGTCAAAACCGCGGAGACTCATCGTGCCAATATTATGCGCAAGCTGAACCTGCACTCCATCAGTGAGTTGGTGCTCTACGCGGTGCGCAACAACATTGTTCAAGTCGTCCAGCCAGGCCTGGAGTCACAACGACAAAGTTGAAATCCCAATCCCGGCCTGGAGTCACAACGACAAAGTTGAAATCACAATCCCGGTGTCTGAGCTCTAGAGTTTCCGCTAGAGTTACAAAAGACGCTTCTGGCAATTATCCGGGGCCCGTAGCTCAGCGGTTAGAGCAGGGGACTCATAATCCCTTGGTCGGTGGTTCAAATCCATCCGGGCCCACCATCTTTGACCAGGATGGTCACAAGTTCGCTGATCGCTTGCATCAGCGTGTGGTTACGCGGTTCAAATTCAAAGAAGAGGAAATCAGGTTTTCATGGCGACGGCACGGCTTGCGTCCGCGTGGCGCCGGATTCTTGCAAGTCAGATTTGGCGAGACTCAGCCCGACCGCCCCCCGTATGCCGTCGTCGCCCGCCCCACGCCAGAACGTCGACTGCATTATCGCCACAGTGCCCCGTGGTGCAGCTTATGTAGTGGCAACCGCGCCGCCCATCAGCGGTGGGATTCATAAGGGCTGAAATCGGGGCTTTCTGGATAATGCAGGTGGCATATCCTGTATGCTTCCCGCGGCCTTGGTTTCCACGGTTTCTTCAGCTGCCGCGTCGTGACAAGGCTTACATAACTTATCGCCTTCCGTAGCTGGAGATGGACACGGCAAGGGATGTCCATGCTGCTTGCTGGTACATCGGCAATTCTCCATAGGTGCCACCCCGTCCGTGAAGATTCTTTTCGCCCAAGTATGATATCCCAACGAGGGGAATTCGGTTGTGAGTAGGGAGGTATTGCAGATCGGGCAACCCTTTTGCGCAACTTGCGCTCCGCTCTCAAGCCTGAAGCTGCCAAGATAGGAATCATCGACCGTAACGGCAACGGCGAAAATCATGGTGTAAATCGTGATGTGGTGATCAAAGAGGCAGCGGAAGCCGGCTATCGCTTGCTGGAACAGGACGATTTCGTCAAGGCCGACGGCATGGATTATTTTCTGGTCTTTGCTCCGAGATAGAAAACCCAGCTACTCGCTGATTTCAGCAATTTCAGCGTCCAGCGGACTGCCGTGCCGCGTCGGTCTGGGCTCGCACCCAGCGGCTTGCACCCAATTGTTCAATCGATGGGAAAGATGTAGGAACCGTCAACTTACATTCCGGCGGTTTGGTGTTGCCATGCATCGCCTGGACCAGCATTTCCAAGGCATGGCCGGCGTTCGGCGGTACAAAGATGGTTGCGGCCAGTAAGCCGCTCCGAACCCAGGCTTGTCCGGTCTTGGGAAGGCCGTCGCAACCGGTAAAGGGTAGGTGAAGCCATCGTTCCCGGTCCGCCTCCCGGGTGAGCTCCTGAAAGGCTTTTCTGGCACCCACAGCCATGGAGTCATCCTGAGCGGCGATGAGGTCAATGCGTGCCTCGCGAGAAGTGGACAAACGCAGCCATGAACTGACAACCTTGAATGCGCTGGCTTCGGTCCAGTTCCCGCGGAGGGTCTTTATTTGAATATCTACGCGCTTGGTCTCGTACATCCCGGCGGTGCGTTGCCGGGCCGCGGAGCTCTCGGCGGGTCCCTGAATATATAGGACACAACCACCTTTGGGGAGGAGTGCGCCAAGTTGCCGCCCTTGAATGCGGCCGATTTCCTCGTGATCCGAGCTGATCGCGAAAATCGGGACGGGGTAAGTGCGGCGAAGTTCAGTGAGGTAATCGACGTCGCGGTTCAGAACAACCCACGCGATGCCTGCGGTTGCCGCGGCACGTGCCACGTGCGGCAAGGCGGTTGCACCCACTGGCTCAAACACGATCGCGTCGGGATGAGAACTGGCAGCCGATTGAATGACCTTCAGCAATTGCTGGCTTTGACCTATGCCATCATTGTCAGCATCGATGACTTGTACTTCAATCCCAAGCCGGCGCGCTGCTTCTTCCGCGGCTGCCGCTTGCTCGAGCTGATAATCGTTATCGCTGTTGGTAAGCGCGACTAAGACTTTGAGCTTTTTCATGAAACTACCGCTGCCTGAATCATAGCGTGACTCTCGTGCGTCGCTTTATTACCGAGGTAACGGGCACAATCCCGTTCCAGGATCTGGTAGCGCCCTCAAATTCAAATTAGGACACTACGCAGGACATGGCGTTTGACACTAAAGTCCCGACAATGTTAGCGTTAGCGTTTAGAAGCCCTCTTACTGCTGGTTCTATCCGCACAAAATGGATGAGACGCTCAGACAACTAGGCGGATTACTGCTCGGATCCATACCGACGATTATTCTGCTCACTTTGCTGTATGTAATCTATAAGGCAGTCGTCTACCAGCCGCTGAGCAGGGTGCTGGCGGAGCGGCGTAGCAAGACTGAGGGCGCTATCGAGAGGGCGCGCGCTGATATTGCTGCAGCCGAGGCGCGCACCGCCGAGTACGAGCAGCGCTTGCGAGAAGCGCGTATGGCGCTGTTCAAGCGCCAGGAGGAGCGTCGCCAGATGGCATTGCAGGCACGCTCGGCGGCCGTGGCGGAGGCTAGGGCCAAGGCCCATGCACAAGTCAGCCAGGCGCGAGCCGCCATCGAGCAGGACAAAACAGCCGCCCAGACGGCTCTCCAGGCCGAGGCGGGAAGATTGGCTGCTGAGATCGTCCGCACTGTGCTGCAGCCGGTCAGTGCGGCGGCACAGACTCCAGTGGGTGGAGGTCTATGATTCCAGCTTTCAGCTTTCGCCGTTTCTGCATCTGCCCGCGCGGTGTTCTCTGCGTTTACTTTCCTCTCCTTATTCTTCTATTAGCGACCGCGGTCGCGCAGGAGCAGTCAACCGGTTCAAAGGCGGGCGATTCGTCATCCACACAGCAACAACAAAATCATAAAGCAAACGATTCGCGGAGTAACCGAAACGATCAGCCGAAATACCGAGCGCAGTTGGCGAAAGAGTCGCGCGAGGCCGCCGATGAGGACGAGACTACCGAGTTCAAGCAGTCTGCATCGGTGGCGTTCCTGGCTCGCATCACTGGAATGAGCCTCAAGCACGCCTACTGGCTCGCGGTGGTGCTGAACTTTGCAGCGGTTTCCATCGCAATCTTCTGGTTTGCGAAAAAATTTCTGCCGGGCATGTTCCGCGACCGTACGGCTGCGATCCAGAAAGCGATCGAGGAAGCGCGCAAAGCGAGCGCGGACGCCAATCGTCGGCTGTCCGAAATCGAGGCGCGGCTCTCAAAGCTCGACGTGGAAATCGGCAGCATGCGCGCAGCAGCCGAAAGAGAAGCCCTGGCGGAAGAGCAGCGCATCAAGGCCGCAGCCGAGGAAGATACGCGCAAGATCATTGAATCAGCCGAGCAGGAAATCGCTGCCGCCGCCAAACAGGCACGCCGGGAACTGACTGCATATGCCGCAGATTTGGCCGTCTCCCTCGCCCAGAGGCAGATACACGTGGATGCTGCGACTGATCAGGTTCTGGTGCGCAGCTTTGCGGACCAGCTTTCGGGGATGAATCCCAGCGACGCCAAGCTAAAGACTGGGACAAAGAGGGGTCAGTAAAAGATGGCCTCCGTGACCAGCACCTACGCGCGCGCCTTTGTGGATGTAGTCCTCGATAAAAGGCTCGACGCGACCAAAATTCTGCAGGAACTGCACGCATTAGACGCCTTGCTGGCCGAGCACAAGGATCTGCGCCGCATCTGGGAGAATCCGGCGATTCCCGCCCAGCAGAAGCGCAATCTGCTGGATGCGATTGTGGCGCACGAAGGGATTTCCTGGCCAGTGCGGAATTTCCTGGCGGTGCTGATGGATCACCGGCGCGTTCAGTTCTTCGAACGGATCATCGATGCTTTCGAACAGGAATTGAATCAGCGCCTGGGATTTGCCGAAGCGGAAGTCACCAGCGCTCGCGAGTTGAACGATGCGGAAAAACGTGCGCTGGAAACACAGGTGGAGAAGCTGACTGGCAAGAAGGTCAGGGCGCGCTACTCGCGCGACAGATCAATCCTGGGTGGAGCGATTATCAAGGTCGGCAGCACGATTTATGATGGCTCCGTGCTGGGCCAGCTACACAAGATACGGGAGCAGTTGGCGGGGAGTTAGCCGTTAGCTTTTCGCTTTTAGCGGTTAGCTTTGGGGTCACTTGCGGGCTAAAGTTACTGGAGCTAATAGCTAGTGGCTAACGTCCGCGAGCCGACTCGGAATCAAAAAACAAATTGCGACTGGCAAACTGAACTTATGGCGCAAATCAAAGCAGACGAAATCACCCAACTGATTCGTGAGCAGATCGAGAACTACGAATCCAAAATCGCCGTTGATGAAGTCGGTACCGTCATCACCCTCGGCGACGGCATTGCTCGCGTGTATGGCCTGGACAAGGTCATGGCCGGCGAACTGCTCTCCTTCCCGCACGGCGTCGCGGGCATCGCCATGAACCTGGAAGAAGATCAGGTCGGCGTTGTGTTGCTTGGTGAATACACCGAAATCAAGGAGGGCGACGAGGTCAAGCGCACTGGTCGCATCATGAGTGTGCCGGTAGGCGACGCCCTAATCGGTCGCGTGGTCAACTCGCTCGGCCAGCCGATTGACGATAAGGGTCCAATCGCCACCGATAAATTTATCCCGCTGGAGCGTCTGGCGCCGGGTGTCATCGCTCGCCAGCCGGTGCGCGAGCCCATGGCTACTGGACTCAAGGCCATCGACAGTATGATCCCGATCGGTCGCGGCCAGCGTGAGTTGATCATCGGCGATCGGCAGACCGGCAAGACCGCAGTCGTGCTCGACACCATCATCAATAACAAGGGCAACGACCTGATCTGTATCTACTGTGCCATTGGCCAAAAGCGGTCTTCAATTGCGCAAGTGGTAAAGATCCTCACCGACGCCGACGCCATGGATTACACCATTGTGGTCGCCGCATCGGCATCGGAGCCCGCGCCCATGCAGTACATTGCACCGTATGCGGCGTGCGCCATGGGCGAATACTTCCGTGACAGCAAGCGTCACGCGCTCTGTATTTATGATGACCTCTCGAAGCACGCGGCCTCCTATCGCGAGATTTCGCTGTTGTTGCGGCGTCCGCCGGGACGCGAAGCGTATCCTGGAGACGTTTTCTATCTCCACTCGCGTTTGCTGGAGCGCGCAGCCAAACTTAGCGACAAAAATGGCGGCGGTTCTCTAACCGCGCTGCCCATCATCGAAACCCAAGCAGGTGACGTTTCGGCTTATATTCCGACGAACGTAATCTCGATCACCGACGGCCAGATTTATCTCGAAACCGACCTGTTCAACTCGGGCGTGCGCCCGGCAGTGAATGTTGGTCTCTCGGTCAGCCGCGTAGGCGGCAACGCTCAGATTAAGGCCATGCGCCAGGTTGCCGGCACGTTGAAGTTGGAACTCGCGCAGTACCGCGAACTGGCTGCTTTCGCGCAATTCGGTAGCGACCTCGACAAAGCCACGCAGGCCCAGTTGAACCGTGGCCAGCGGCTGGTCGAAATCCTGAAGCAGGACCAGTTCTCACCTTTGCCGTTTTCCAAACAGATTCTCATTATCTTTGCTGGAACCGGTGGCTTCCTGGATGACTTGCCGGTGGAGCAAGTTCGAGCCTTTGAGATGGAGTTGTACAAGTTCGTCGATACCACAAATCCTGGACTGTTGCGCACGATCATGGAAAAGAAAGTCCTGGACGACAGCTTGAAGCAGGAGATGACGAACGTCATGCACGAATGCAAGCAGCAGTTTGTTGCCGCGCGCCAGGCGGCCGCGACAGCGAAGTAGCCAGCCGGCATTTAGCCCTTGGCACTTGCATTTAGCCATTACAGGTTATCCCGGAATCCTTTAGGCTGAATGCTAACGGCTAATTGCTAATTGCTTAGCAAGGAGCGCAGACGGCCAAACAATGGCAAATGTTCTCGATATCCGCCGCCGCATCCGCAGCGTAATCAACACACGGCAGATCACCAAGGCCATGAAGATGGTCTCTGCGGCCAAGTTGCGCCGTGCCCAGGAGCGTGCCCTGGCCGCACGTCCGTATGCGCAGATGCTCACCAGTGTGCTGAAGTCGCTAGTTTCGCGAGCGGAGATCTATGATCCGCAAACGGGCGAGCCGCGGCATCCTCTGCTGGCGCAGCGCCAAGAGAACAATATCCTGCTGATCGTCGTCACCGGCGACAAGGGTCTGGCTGGCGCCTTTAACACCAATATCCTGAAGGCCGGCACGCGCTTTCTAGACTCGAAAACTGAGAAGAACGTGGATATTGAAGCGATCGGCCGCAAAGGACGGGACTTTCTTCGCCGCCGCTTCCCGCTAGTTGCGAAGGACGTCGAGCGGGGAAGTGCTGAGGGTTTGCAGCATCCGGAAGCAGCGCAGCCTCACGAGCGACCTCATTCACGGGAGCGCGCCGGTGCAGTGCAGATCGTGGGGGAGCACGTCGGCGTTCTGAGCAAGCTGGAGTTCAGCCAGGCGAGCGACTTGGCCGAGAGCGTCATCAAACGCTATAGCGAAGGTGGCATCGATTCTGTGTATCTCGTACACAACGAGTTCAAATCCGTCATCGCACAGCGCTTGGTCGTGGAGCAGATCCTGCCCATCGAGCAGATCGGGGCGGCAGCGGTTCGCCAAGCCGAAGAACTGAGCCAGAAAGAACGAGAGCAGGCCATCAAGGCGGCGCAATCAGCAGGGGTGGGAATGCGGCGCACAGATCGCTCAGTCGACGTCGAGGCAGCCCGGTTTGGTTCCGCGCCGGTGGACTACATTTACGAGCAGCCCCCAGGTGAGCTGTTCAACGCGCTCCTGCCCAAGTATGTAGGTATTCAGATTTTTCATGCGCTGCTTGAGTCCGTAGCCGCCGAGCACGCGGCCCGCATGACTGCCATGGAAGCCGCTACGAACAATGCGACCGACATGATTGACTCGCTGACCCTCGCGATGAACCGCGTGCGCCAAGCAAAGATCACGAAAGAAATTATCGAAATCGTGAGTGGAGCGGCAGCACAGTAGAAACAAGTCGTTAGTTGTTGCCATTAGCTTTTAGACGGTCCGGAGCTGAGCCGGAGACGTTAAGAGCTAAAACCCAAGAGCTAAAAGGCTACTGAGAACTGACAATCGAGAACCGAGGGCTGATTCTTATGCCAGAAAACATCGGACGTGTAATTCAAGTCGCCGGTCCCGCCGTGGACGTTCAGTTTCCCGAAGGTGGTTTGCCCCCGATTTACGAAGCCATTCGCGTCGTGAGCGACGGCTTCCAGGTGCCGACGCCCATCAACGTCATCCTGGAGGTGCAGCAGCACTTGGGCGAAGGCCGCGTACGCTGCATTGCGATGCAGCCCACCGACGGCATGGTGCGTGGTATGCAGGCGATTGATCAGGGCGGTCCGATTTCCGTACCCGTCGGACCGGGCACGCTAGGCCGCGTGATGAATGTGGTCGGCGAACCGGTGGACGAGCTCGGCCCCATCCAGTACAAGCAGAAAATGCCTATTCACCGCCTCGCTCCGTCATTTGAGGAACAGGCGACGTCTGCGGAAATGTTCGAGACCGGAGTCAAGGTCATTGACCTGATTCAGCCCTTCCTAAAGGGCGGCAAGATCGGCCTGTTCGGCGGCGCGGGCGTCGGCAAAACCGTAATCATCATGGAGCTTATCAATAATGTCGCCAAGCAGCATGGCGGCTTCTCCGTGTTTGCTGGTGTGGGCGAGCGTACCCGTGAAGGCAACGATCTGTGGCTGGAAATGTCCGAATCGGGCGTGATCAAGCCGGGCGATCCAGAGCACTCCAAGGCAGCCCTAATTTATGGCCAGATGACGGAGCCGCCCGGAGCGCGCCTCCGCGTCGCCCTCACTGGGTTGACCGTCGCCGAGTATTTCCGAGATGTCGAAGGCGCGGACACGCTGCTCTTCATCGACAACATATTCCGATTTACGCAGGCGGGCTCGGAAGTCTCCGCCCTGCTGGGTCGTATGCCAAGCGCGGTGGGTTATCAACCCAACCTGGCAACCGAAATGGGTGAATTGCAGGAGCGAATCACTTCGACCAAGAAAGGCTCAGTGACTTCGGTGCAGGCGATTTACGTGCCCGCCGACGACCTGACCGATCCTGCTCCGGCAACCACATTTGCCCATCTCGACGCAACTACGGTGCTCTCGCGCGCGTTAACAGAAATTGGAATTTATCCTGCGGTCGATCCCCTGGCTTCGACCTCGCGCATTCTCGACGCGCGCATTGTGGGCCAGGAGCACTATGACGTTGCTCAGTCCGTGAAGAAGGTTTTGCAGACCTACAAAGACCTGCAGGATATCATCGCAATTCTGGGCATCGACGAACTGAGTGAAGATCAAAAAGTGATCGTGGCCCGCGCCCGCAAGATCCAGCGCTTCCTCTCGCAGCCGTTCTTCGTGGCCGAGCAGTTCACGGGAAGCCCGGGCCGCTACGTGAAAGTTCAGGACACGGTGAAAGGCTTCAAGGAAATTGTCGAAGGCAAACACGACGACATTTCCGAGCAGGCCTTTTACATGAAAGGCACGATTGACGAAGTCCTCGAAGCCGCCGAGAAACTGAAGAGCGCGGCGGCAGCATAAAGAAAGCTATCAGTCTGTCAGCCATTGGCTTTCAGCTTGAATTCAAGCGCGGAGCTGAGAAATGACAGCTGAGAACTGGGAGCTCAGATGCCTGACACCTTCCAACTTGAGATCGTCACCCCTGAGAAGCTGGTGGTGAAGGACGTGGCTGAGGAGATGCAGATTCCCGGTAAGAACGGATATTTGGGTATTTTGCCCGGCCATGCCCCGCTGATTACCGAAGTGGCAGTCGGTGAGATCAGCTACCGTAATAACGGTTACACCCATCACCTTGCCGTAGCCTGGGGCTTTGCCGAAGTTCTACCGGATAAGGTCACCATTCTTGCGGAGACGGCCGAACGCCCCGAAGACATCGACGTGCAGCGGGCTGAGAAAGCCAAAGCACGTGCCGAGCAACTCCTGAAGAGCGGCAATACGGAAACCAATTATGCGCGTGCCAATTCAGCTCTCCAGCGGGCCCAAGCCCGGCTGCAGGTGGCGACGGAAAAGGGAAAGTAGTCATGGGTCGTTAGTCGTCGGTCGTTGGTCAAAGAGACTTTGCCGGCCAACTCGGTCTGGAATTGCAGTTCTGATGTTCAGGCAAGCCGCCGGAATTCCAGCGGCTTTTTGCCCCAACGGCACTAATAACTCCCGACTAACGACCAACCACCCGTCTACCCTCAGTACCCGCGCCGATGGCCGAACACTGACTCGTACCCGGCACGGTAACCGTTGGCATATTGCGCCTTGTATGCGTTCTTGTCGCCATACTCGCGGTGATAGCCATGGTCTTCATCATCGTAGCGGCCTCGCGGATTCGGGTTATAAGGCTTGCCCTTCGCTATGTCCTCGCGGGCGACCGAAGAACCATCCTGGTAGCCGAAGTTGTAAGCGCCATTGTAGCCAGCGCCGCCAAACCACGGCCGATTATTCCCGTAGCTTCCGCTACCGTAGTCGCCGTAGCCACCGCCATCATAGACGCCGTAGCCGCCGCGATCATACACGCGATCATCAGCATCGCCGTCTCCATCACCCCAACGATGATGCACACTCTGGTAGCCGGATCGAAAACCAGCGCGGTACCCGTCACGGTATCCTTGCTGGAACAGACCAAGTGGACCCATCCAGCTTTGATAGCCTCGGCTCGCACTATCCCACTCGCGGCTGCGAAAGTCGCCGGGGTCGTTTTCTCTACCTTCATGTTTGCCTTTATGGAGCCCATCCCGATAGCCATTCTGGTATCCGTACTGCCGGGCCTGCGCCCCATTATCGCGGTTGTAATAGTAGTCGTCACTATCGCGATATTGCGCCAGCGCCAAACCGCCCAGCACCAGTGTCACCGCAACCGCGAATGCAGCGGTCCTCATTTTTCGCAACATGATTTCCTCCCACCGGGCCCCCTGCGACCCTCCAGGAGGAAGGCGGGCATCCCTCCGAATAGCCTGCCTTCCTCCCCCCGTGCACTCCCCCGGTATCTACATGCGTGTGATGCAGGCAGGTCGCAGCCGTGCTGCCTTACTGAAGTGAAAGTGAGATTCGAACGGACAATTCTAATGTGACCTGTGGATCGCGCAACTTTCCTGATGATCTGGTGTTTAATAGGATCGCTATTGAATGCGGACGAATCATGCGGCGCGCGATTGGTGATGGCCAATTTGCGGCTTGCTGATTCGCACTGCCCGGACCTTTTCTCGCTCCATCCTTGCGTACCAGTGTTTCTGTTAGACTTTTTTGCTTTCCTACGCGCCCAAAAAGCAGCCTGAAAAATGGAGAAGCCGGTATGGAGGTCAAGAGAGTCGGGGTCGTGGGCGCGGGCACCATGGGCAACGGCATCGCCCACGTGTTCGCACGCAGTGGCTATCAAGTGCTCCTGTGTGACGTAGAGCAGCGTTTTTTGGACCGTGCTCTCGACACCATTGGCAAGAACCTGGACCGCGAAGTCGCCAAAAACGAAATCACCGCCGACGATAAATCATCTGCACTGAAGCGCATCGAGCCCATGCTGGAGCAGCGAAAACTCGCCAACTGCGACTTCGTGGTCGAAGCTGTGACCGAGAAATTCGAAATCAAATCGGAAATTTTCCGCGACCTCGACAGAATCTGCCCGCCCGCAGCCATTCTCTCTTCGAATACATCTTCCATTTCGATCACCAAACTCGCGGCCCTAACCCAGCGTCCCGAAAAAGTGATTGGAATGCACTTCTTCAATCCTGTACCGGTTATGAAGCTGGTGGAAGTGATCCGTGGGCTGGCCACTTCTCAGGAAACCTTCGAACTCGTGCGCGACCTCGCGGTCAAGCTGGAAAAGACACCGGTAGAGGTCAACGATGCTCCCGGCTTCGTATCCAACCGCGTGCTCATGCCACTGCTCAACGAGGCCATGTACGCAGTCATGGAAGGCGTGGCTACGCCGGAGGCGGTTGACCAAGTGTTTAAACTCGGCATGGCGCATCCCATGGGCCCACTGACACTCGCCGATTTTATTGGTCTCGATGTTTGCCTCGACATCATGCGCGTTCTGCACGATGGCCTAGGCGACCCCAAGTATCGCCCTTGCCCGCTGCTTATCAAGATGGTGGACGCGGGTCGCCTAGGAAGAAAGAGCGGCAGAGGATTTTACAAATATGAATGATTCACCTCGGCGGTCGTAGAGGCGTTGCTTGCAGCGTCCGTTATGCGCTCGTGTGCGTGAAAGACCTAGGAAGCCGCGTCTCTATAGTGGTCCGTTTGGGAGAAAGGTCGGATTTCGAGTGCAATGACAACCGCTCGGGGGCAAGTTAAACGAGAAGACGAGTGCTGATTTGCAAGATTTATATTTGTACATTTTCGCAATGATCGCCGGCGCTTTCGCCGGATGGGTCGGCATAAGAGTCGGCGACCTGCTCTTTACCGCACTCCTCGTGCTTGCGCCTTGCATGTTGTTGGGAGTTCTCGGGCCCAAGAAACCTTGGCGCTGGGTCGTGCTGGTTGGAATCTTCGTGCCGATTGCGGAGTTGTTTGCATACGTCGCGATAACGCAGAAGCCTTATCGATCGCAGATTTACGAATCGTTCCTGGCCTTCCTGCCTGGGATCGCCGGCGCATACGGCGGATCGCTTATGCGTGGGGTAATCGATAACCTACGCGCAGGAAAGTAAACCTGGCCGCACCGATCCGTCACCCCGCTCACAATGCGGCCGCAGATTTCACCCAAAGGTCTTGGATAACCAGAAAGTCACTCCCGGTTCCGCAGCTTTGCAGGTATGCTGCGAGGCTATGAGTGTGTCAGTCTCGCTGTTGGCTAGCGGCAGCCGTGGTAACTGTGCCATTGTCGCCAGCAGTTGTACCCGCATTTTGGTGGATGCCGGCATTTCCTGCCGTGAAACCTTCAAGCGCATGCGGGGGCTTGGCGAAGACCCGCACTCTCTTTCCGCTGTCCTCATTACTCACGAGCATTCCGATCACGTCTACGGGTTGCGCGTCCTGGCTAGAAAAGTCAGAACTCCAATCTTCATGACTGGGGCTAGCCATCAGGCTTGGGCGAAATCGGTGCGCGATACCGATGGCGAGCGCCCGAAACTGGAAAAGCTGGAAGTATTTTTCTCAGGCAAGACTTTCCAGATCGGGGACATCGCCGTCACGCCGTTCACCATCCCTCACGATGCGGCGGATCCGGTGGGATTCACGTTTCGAGCCGAAGGGGTAAAGGTTGGCTTTGTCACCGATTTGGGTTACATTCCGGCCAGCGTGTGCGACAACTTGCGCCGCTGCGACCTGCTGGTCATGGAGTCAAATCACGATCTGGAGATGCTGCGCGGCGGCCCCTACCCTTGGTCGGTGAAACAGCGGGTCATGAGCCGGGTTGGCCACCTTTCTAACGAAGCACTCGCGGAATTCTTCGCTAGCGACTATGATGCAGAAGCAGCCTATGTGGTACTGGCGCATCTCTCGGAGCAGAATAACCACCCTGAGATTGCCCGGGCAGCGGCAGAAAAGGCGTTAGCTCCCCGGCGGAATCTGCTCCGCAATCGCGTCATGTTGGCTACGCAGTCCGAACCTATGGAGCCGATTCGACTGTAGTTCCATATGAGTCAGCAGTGCGTTGACCCTATCGTGGGCAAGATTCTGGCCGGCTGGCGTTATGATATCTCCGGACTGGCGCCAGAAATGCGCGGTGACTACGAGCATCACTTCGCAGCTTGCGAGTACTGCCGCTCCCGCCAGCGCCTGCACCGCATCATCGATGTCTCCTTGATTGTTCTAGCTTCGGTCTCGGCTGGAGTGTTCCTGCTTGCCTTCGGTGTGATTCGGCATTTTGGGCCACGGCATACTTTCTGGCTGGAAATTGCCGCGCTGGGCGGCTTCGCGCTTTCCGCTCTGATCTGGCTGGCGGTGGCGGTGGCAACTCCCGCGCCAATGGCCGTCGTGGATGCGGCCAAGCTTGGGGCACGCCACGTACATGACCGCTTGCCCCAAGAAATTCGCGAACGTCTTCCCGAAGACCTGCGCCTGAAAATCACGGGATCGTAGGCTCGCCGCCACTTCGGCTTTGCCAACTCGGGCACCGCATCGGATATTTGACATTCGGCAAAGCATTCGGATGATGCAGCATCTCTGTAATGGAATCTGCGGTCAAAACTGTGCGCATCCTCCAAATTGCAATGCTGGTGAGCATCGCGATATATGTGTTCATCGGCGAGCGGATAGCTCCGGGACCGAGATCCGCCAGCCCCGTGTTCTTCTACACTTTTTCTTTGGTAGGCATGACGCTCGTGGGCATAATTCTGCTTGTCCGGCGCACTCTGATCCTGCAATCCGAGGCAACACTCAGGACAGGTGCCACCGACGTCGGGACGCTGAATCGCTGGAGGTCTGGCTACATCGTCACCTACGCGCTCTCCGAATCGCTGGCGCTGTTTGGGCTCATCCTGCGTTTTATGGGTTTCAACCTCGTGCAAGTGGTGCCGTTCTATCTGGCAGGCTTTATCCTGATGCTTTTTTTCGGACCGCGCCAGCCTTCTGGTGAACTCAGTTAAACTGAAAAATAAAGTTTAAGAACGAGGCCTGGAGCACTCTGGAGATCTCTCTGACGACTTATGATAAGAGAGTCTGTACGGGAGGAGTCCGTGTCCATTAGCGGCCCCGAAGAACTCGAAGGCATGCGCGCGGTGGGAGCAGTGGTGCGCCGCGTCATCGAAGCCATGAGGGAGAGTGTGCGTCCAGGAGTCACCACCGCGGAATTGGACGCGATTGGCGATAAGGTCATGCGCGACCAGGGTGCGCAATCCGCACCGGCACTGGTCTACCATTTCCCCGGAAGCTCATGCATCAGCTTGAACGATGAGGCTGTCCACGGCATCCCGGGGGAAAGGATTCTGCGCGAAGGTGACCTGGTGAAGCTCGATGTAACCGTGGAAAAAAATGGGTTCATGGCCGACGCCGCGGTTACCGTGGCCGTGGGCGCCGTGTCCGAAGAATCCAAGCGCCTCATTGCGTGCGCCGAGCGAGCATTTGCCAAAGCCATGTTAGTGGCCCGGGCCGGCTTCCGCGTTTCTGAAATCGGACGCGCAGTCGAACGTGAGGTCCGCCGCGACGGCTTTTCCGTGATCCGCGATCTTGGCGGACACGGCATCGGCCGCACTATTCATGAAGCACCGCGAGTGCCCAACTACGCTGATCCCCAAGCCAATCAGATCCTCACGGAAGGAATGGTCATTACTGTCGAACCAATCATCGCTGCCGGGAGCGGCAGAGCGGTGCTGGCAAAAGACGGCTGGACGGTGCAGACTGCCGATCACAAGCCTTCCGCCCACTACGAACACACCATCGTGATCACGAAGGGAACACCCATGGTGCTGACGGCGGCCTAGGCGATTCTCGTTGCTTGGTTCTTAGCGAGAACAGAAAAATTCTTAGCGAGAACGGAGAACTGAGAATTCTTACTTGATATGGCAGCTCGCCAGCCCGCGCTTCTCGAGATATTGCTGGTGGTAGTCTTCAGCCTCGTAAAACGTCGTGGCCGGGACAATCCGAGTCACGATTGGCTTGCTGAAGCGGCCAGACTTCCCCAACACTTCCTTTGAAGCATTGGCAGCCGATTCCTGCTCCGGTGTATGGAAGAAGATCGCGGAACGATATTGTGTGCCCCAGTCCGGTCCCTGCCGATTAAGCTGGGTGGGATCGTGGTTTTCCCAGAATACATTCAGCAACTGCTCGTAAGAGATCTTTGCGGGATCGTATTCAACTTCCACCGCTTCAGCGTGTCCGGTCCGGTCAGTGCAAACATCTTTGTAAGTCGGATTGGGAAGTTGTCCGCCGGTATAGCCGACGCGCGTCGAGATCACTCCCTGCAATTGGCGGAACGTGGCTTCCACTCCCCAGAAGCAGCCCGCAGCAAACGTAGCTTTCTCCATGTTTAATGACTCCAGATCGCAGTTTACCGCTACTTGTTGGATGTTGAGAACCGGAGAAAGTTACGCGACGGCTGCGGCTATCGCATCTTCGCAGTTGACTGCAATGATGTTTTCGGCATAGATTCGCTGGGCTTTCCCGCTCCCAGGGAGGGGTTGTGCGTTCGCGCCACTTGGGCCCTAGCTATCATCCGATCGCAATCATAATCCTGTTGATATTCCTGCTTGCCCCAGCCGCTCTGGTTGCCAAGTCGAGGTTTTCGCCGCAGAGTCGCGTCGGCTTTACAGACGGCGACCAGTGGGAACCGGCCATTGCTGCCGATGGCTATGGCCATGTCTACATCCTCTATCCGCAATACGTTACTGTGCCGAATTGTCCCACTTGCTCGCTGCCCAGTATGGTGCTGGTAGTGAGCAATGACAATGGAAAAACCTGGCAATCGCCGCGGCTGATTTCGCCAGTCGGTTCAGGGCAGTTCGATGCTCAGATCGTGGTGGACCCGCTTGATCGTCGCACCGTTTACGCCTCCTGGCTGCAAAACAACAAGAGCGACACGGTCGTGGCCAAGTCCCTGGACTTTGGTCAGACCTGGTCGATCGTAATGGCCGACAGCACAAACGCCGGTGTGGACAAGCCGATCCTGGCGGTACGCGGCAAGGATGTATACGTAGGTTTCAACCGCGCACAGAAGGTTTGGGTGTCATCGTCGCACGATGCAGGCAATACTTTCACCTCTGTGAATGTAAATTCCAATGCGAAGCTGGGATGGTCGCTTGCGGGCGGGGCGGCAATCGATCCGGCCGGCAACGTGTACTTTTCCTGGGCAGGCTACACGCAGAGCGGCGGCGCCAAAGGACCGGTGAATCTCTACATCAGCAAATCGTCTGACGGCGGTCAGACCTGGACTACCACGCTGCTCGACGTTTCGGGCTCACCGCCCGACTGCTCAGTGTACCAATGCGGTTGGGCGTACCTGGGTGCTCAGATCACAATGACGGCCGACTCGGCTGGTACGCTGTACGCGCTTTGGAACGCGGGCCCTGCGAATAAGCAACCCGAGCGCATCTATTTCTCGAGTTCCACCACAGCCGGCGCCACCTGGTTGCCGACGCTGGACGTGTCCGCTGCGCCATTGGGAGTCGAACACAGCTTCCCCGCAATCGTGGCTGGCTCGGCTGGCGACGTACGAATCGCTTGGATGGATTCGCGCCAGAACCCCCTCTGGAACACCTACTACCGCAGCTCAACCAATGGCGGCGCGACCTGGTCGAGCGAAGCACAACTCTCCACATACTTTCCCGGATACAGCTACATCCAACGTAACGGCTTCAGCTTTCCTTTCGGCGACTACTTCGAAATGGACATCGACAGCCGCGGCCAGACGCAAGCGGTATGGGGCGAAGGACTGAACTACGACACTCCGGGTTCGATCTGGTACACCAGCGGGCGATAAACACTCGGTCCAATGACAATCTGTGAATGTGCATGTTGGGGGACGCTGAGGCCCTTTCCTCATACCGATCGCAAGTTCCAGCACCCTGTCTTGGCCGCGAGGAATCTGCATTTCACAAAGGCGAAAAAATAGACCCTCGCTCGCAGCCGGAATGACCGTCCTTTGGTTCACTCCATTACCAACCCGCCCGTCAGATCCGTCAGCCGCTCAATGTGATGTTCCACGCAATACCGCTGCAACTCATCCACAATCTTTTCCGTAGCGCATGGATCCCAGTAGCTTGCGGTCCCAATCTGCACAGCGGTAGCCCCCGCGAGCATGAATTCCACGACATCCGTTGCCGTCGAGATCCCGCCCATGCCGATGACGGGGATCTTTACCGCGTGCGCCGCGTCGTACACCATGCGCACCGCAATCGGCTTGATCGCCGGCCCGGAGAGCCCTGCCGTTACGTTTGAAATTCTCGGCTTGCGGGTTTCGGTATCAATGGCCATCGCCACGAATGTGTTCACGAGAGAAATGGCGTCGGCGCCGGCATCCTGGGCCACACGCGCCATCTGCGCGATGCTGGTCACATTGGGCGAGAGCTTCACAATCAGGGGGCGCTGCGTAGCGCGTTTCGCCGTGCTCACGACCTCATCCAGCTGTCGCGGGTCGCTGCCAAACTGTATGCCTCCTTCCGCCGTATTCGGACATGATACGTTCAGTTCGTAAGCGGAAATCCCTTCGCCTTCGTTCAGAATCTGGATCGTGCTCTCGTAGTCTTCGCGCGTGTAGCCGAACACATTGGCAAAGATCACGATATTTCTTTTCCGGCGCAGAGCCGGAAGTTTTTCCTGTATGAATGCGCGCGCACCAATGTTTTGCAGTCCAATCGCATTCAGCATGCCAGCAGCAGTTTCGTAGAGCCGTGGTGGCGGATGGCCCGCCATCGGCTCCCTGGATAGCCCCTTCACGACAAAGCCGCCCAGCTTGTCCAGGTGAACGACATCTTCGAACTCGATTCCGTAGCCAAACGTACCACTGGCGGCGATCACCGGATTCTTAAGCTGAATACCGGCAACCGTGACCCTCATACGGGATGCGCCGCGTGCTCCCCTAGCAGGAGATGCCGTCACCGCTCACCTCCTTGCACTGAACTCAAATCCACCGGCTTTACTTCCCCAGAAGGTTTGGAATGTGGATTTGATCTTCCCGGCGGGCTGCCGGAATCCTCCGCTCGATGCGCAGGAGCCAGTGCCTCGGTCAGCACCCGTCCCACAGAATGCGTCGGCCCATTGATGCCGAGCAGGGAAGCCAAAGTTACGGCGAGATCCACGGGTTCGGCGTGCGTGCGGTATGTTCCTGTCTGGAAGGGAAGCCCATAAAAAGCCAGTGGCACGTGCGTGTCGTAAGTGTAGGGAGAGCCATGGTCGCTACCGTTCGGAATGCCTAGTGTGTACGGCGCAGGAACACCCATCACATACCAGCCGCCTTGCGGCGAATAGCTGTGCAGATATTTACGCCCGATCTCCGTGTTTGGCACCGCACCCTGCGCTAACTGCCAACGTGTGTAGTAGCCACGCATACCGATCTGCTTCATGGCCTCGCCAACATCCCGCTCGGCTTCTTCTTCTTTGATCTTAAGCGCGGCAAACGCTTCTTCATTAACCCAGGCCACTGGATATTTGAGGGTCTTTACGTATTCACCCTGATGAGCCGGGGAAAGCTTGCGGTTGAGCGCGGCATTTAGCTGTACCTGCAACTTGTCAGGGGTGAAATTTGCGGCAGGGATACGCAAACTTTTGGCCACACTCGGCAAAGGCGACACGCCATGATCCGCGGATAATGCAATCCAGATATTAGCCAGTCCGATCTGGTGTCCCAGATAGTTGAAGAGGTCAGCCAATTGGCGATCGGTAGCCAGTATCATTGCCTGTGATTCAGGCGAGTCGGGGCCGACTGCGTGACCGAGAATATCGTTCCCAGATAGGCCGATAATCAGCAAGTCAGTCGCAGGGCCGTTACCCAACTTTTCGTACACGACCAATTCTTTCGCGAACTCAAACTCGAAATCATTGGCGAACGGAGTTGCCCCGACAACTTCATAGAATCCGGCCACCGATCCGTCTTTAATTTTTCGCGGCGTCGTCGTGCGCAGCGTATTGCCGCTGCTGTCTTTCCACTCCCGGTTCCAATACTTTTCGGCGCGATTGCCGGAGTTGAAGTCCTGTGCCCACTTGGGGAGTTCGTTCCGGTAATACGTGGAAGTAATCCAGGCGCCGGTCTTCTGCTCGATCCAGTAAGCGCCATCGCCAGCGAAACCCGCGGACAGGATAGCGGCCCGATCTTTCAGTGCGATCCCGAAAACGCGCGCCTTGCCTTGCGTGGCCAGCTTGAGTTCGTCCCCTAGAGTGTCGGCGAGCAGATTGTGGGGAGATGCGCCCGGACCATTGCTCGCGGCGCCGACAATCTTTGTGCTTTCATCTTGCACCGAGGTGACCATCTTTTTCTTCTGCGGGTCCCACCACTCATTAGCCTGGATGCCATGCCCGCTGCTGTACGTGCCGGTGAGCAGGGTAGCGTGTCCCGGGGCGGTGCGCGTATTGGCGTAGTCGTAATTGCAGTCACTAAAGTAGGCGCCGTGATCGAGGAATAGACGAAAGCCGCCTTCGCCGAACTGATCGCGGTAGCGCTCCAGATAATCACCACGAAATTGGTCGATGACGATCACCACGATCAGCTTCGGGCGAGCATTGTAGGCGGAGCCGAAACTAAAGCTCACCACGCCCCAGCAAACGAGCAGTACAGCGAACCAGCGCAAGCGGAATTTCATGGCGATGTAGTTTACCGCCTACCGTCTGCCATGCCAAAAAAGACGGCGTTCAACAGCGTATTCTCCACGCTTATAGTATTTTTGGAAGTTGTTGCAATTGATTCCCGGAGGACTCACCCATGAAACTTGGCGCGCATGCCTTCGGACTCGCTCTGTTACTCATTTTCACCCTCTGCAACATTCCGA
>WNFB01000675.1_pt1 | contig 49299 bp, 42 predicted proteins | sample 5400501 | NCBI WGS metagenome assembly WNFB01 (sample SAMN13153341, study PRJNA577476) | soil metagenome | isolation source: 200 cm saprolite under Douglas fir tree site 2 hole 1 | place: USA:California | collected 2015-04-18 | reverse complement strand
CGGCAAGCTGATCGATGAGGGACTCAGGGGTACGGCCAGCCGAGCGCGCAACCGGCCGTACTCACGTGATCTCTGCTCACAGTCGCTCCAGTTCAACTCAGTGTCGGACCGGAGGGAGCCTAGCAGCATCTCCATGAAGGCAGACGCAGTGGCGACAGGATTCTCGCCTCTCTCTTCGCTCTGCATGACGAGCGCAGGCGATCGCCCGCACGGCACTTTGAGCGCCCTCTTCCCGAGCTCAGTGGGATCTACTAGCTCGTCAATCAGCGCGGAGAGGATGTCGCCGGCGCGATCCGATGTAGGACCCTTCTTCTCTGTAGAACGCTTTCCCCGCTGTCCCGCACCAACAGCCACAGGCTATAAAGCATTGCCTGGCGACAGATCCCGTGTCGACGGCGAAGCGCAGAGTGCAATGATCATGGCGGCCCCGGTGAATATGAAAGGCGCCAGCCGGAAGGATTCGTTGGGGTCATTTGTCTTCTTCAAACCTATGAAACCGCCACGGGCGCCTGGGCATGAGGATGTCGGCGAGGATGTCGACCGTTTCGTCCCACTCCTCGGCCGTCATCGGAACAAAGGTTGCAGGGCCGAGGACGATCTCATCCTGTTCCGTGGCCGGCCCATAGGGCTTCTTGTCCGACGCATGCCGCGTCCTCGGCGACTGCTCGCTTTGTGGCGTCATCGTGCCGACCGGAACGCCGGGTCGAGCGAGACGAACCCGAGACGGTCGAGCGAGCGGATGAACGGCTCGTCCGAGGCGACGTTGATCGTGTTCGGTCCATCCCGATCGGCGATCTCGATTGTCCGTTCAGCGATCGCTGCGATGAGCGCAGCGTCGTCGGCCACTCGAAGGCGGTGCATGAGCCGATTTTCGACGCCTGCCGTTTCGTAGCTGGGGTCGTCGACCTTGGCGGCGACCAAGCCGCGAAAACTGTCGGCCTCGCGTGAGGATGGATCTGCTGGAAGTGACCGACACCGTGACGCATTGCCCCTACAAGGGCGATGCCGGCTACTGGAACCTGCGCCTGGGTGACAAAACATACAAGGACTACAAACGGGCTCGCTGTAATGACAGTCGTAGTTGAGCGGCATGGCCGATCCGCGAACTGCTCTTGCGGCAATCATGGACCGCGACTCATTGGCCGAGCTGCGCGCACCCTCAAGCGATTCTGGCCAGGTCCCGACTCGGTCAACTCCTGCCGTGGCGAAACCGTGATCAGCGCCTCCTGCGCAGACTCGCTGCGCCGGTGCTCCAGCTGGATACCGCCGATCGGCTGATCGGCGATACCGCGCCGGGCGACGGGGTCGCGAGACGTCGGAGTTTTCCAGACAAGATCCAGACCCTCTGCCAGCTGCCGGTCTTTGCGGGCATGTCGCGCAAAGAGTTGGAGGCGATCGCGCGAAACCTCGACGAAGCCGAGGTTGACGCCGGTACGACCGTAATCAATGAAGGAAAGTCCAACCATGCCTTGTGGATAGTGAGGGTGAGCTCGAGCTGACGTTGCGCGGCAAGCTCCTGGAGCGCATCACCGCGCCTGGGCTGGCGGGCTTGCCGAGCATGCTCGACGGCCGGCCGGCTTGGGCCACCGTGACCGCCGTCACCTCAGTCCGCGCCTTCGTGGCGAGCGAGGAGCAGTTTCGGTTGCTGCGCGCGGATGACCGGGTCGCGCTGCGGCTATGGGCGGCCACAGGGGCAAGGCTTCGTCACCACATCCTCGAGTCGATGGGGGAGGCGGGATAGCTCGACCTCGTGTCTGTCTACCCAGCTGCGGGTCACCGTGATTATGTGAGCGCGTCCTGCGGACTTGCAGGCGTCAGCCTGACCACCGGGATCTCGCGGTCGGTCTTCTTCTGGTAGTCGGCGTAACGCGGCGCGACCGCGGCCACTCGGGCGAGCGCTTCCTCCCGCTCTTTTCCTCTGAGCAGCTGGGGCGACACCTGCAACCTGCGGTTGCCGACCTCGATCCAGACCTTGTCGGGTTTCTTGGCCATGTTGATGAACCACGCGGGGTGAGTCGCCGCACCTGACTTGGAGGCGACCACGACCCAGGCGTCGTCGCCGTCGGGGAAGCCGCCGAGGACGTGGGTTCGCTCATGGCCTGTGCGTGCTCCGACGGTGGTGAGGAGGATGATCGGAAAACCCATCATTCGTGGCGCGGCCGGCCCCGCGGTTCTTCGGTAGCGGGTTATCTGCATGTCCATGATCGGCTGTGCCAGCCTCATCACCCAGCCACCCCATGCGACCCTGGCGCCTCGGGTTCCGCGAGGTGGGATCTCCATCGACTTCGCGGAGCCCATCGGTGACGAGTATCGGTGCCGGGCGCCGGATGTTCCACGGGCTCGCCCACGCATAGGGATATGAGCTAGGACGGGCGCCCATCTCATCCGACCTCGCCCATTGGCATCCGTTGTGGCCGGGCACAGGATGAGAGTCCGTAAAAGGGAGCAGCAGGCTGATGTGGCGCCTGCAGCCGTCAGGAGGCCAGGTACGTGTACGTGCGCGCGAACAACCCTGCTGCTCCCGCCACCCTGGGCGATAACGCAGCCGGCTCATGATGTTGGAGCGTCCTCCGGCGCCGCCCGAGCGCTGATTACCTGCCGCCGGCGGATCGGTGTGCATACCGAGGGGACGTCGACGGCGAAGCTGGGCTCGACGGCGGGGTTGAAACCGCGGGATGCGTAGTTGGAGGAGCAGCCCGTTGTCAAGCAGTAAGGAATCACACCGAGCCTGATTCGTTCCCTCATTAACAAATCGCACCGAACGCGGGGCTCGTTTAGGCACTGACGGCAACCTTGATGGCAGCGGGCATGGCCGCGAGACGGCGATCGATCTTGCGTTTGAGCGATAGCGGCCTGACCTCGGTATAGAGCCTGACCAGCTCGCCGATCTTCGAGGGGTCGGCCGCGCCGGCGTCGAGGACGCGACGCAGCGGTGTGGCCGGTCGGTCGTAGACCTTGCGGGTGCGCTGGCCGTCGGACTCCTTGCGGAGCAGTTTCATGACTGGCTGGAAGCAGTTGTTATGTGGCCGCAACAGCTCGGTGTAGAGGCGATCGAGCCAGGCCAGCTGCTCCGGAGTGTCCAGCCGCTGATAGCCGATGAGGCGGCGGACCCGAGTCCAGTTCTTCTGCTCGACATGAGCGTTGTCGTTCTTGTGTTCTGGCCGCGAGCGCGAGAGCAGGACCGGCGCGCGCTGATCGTCACCTTCGCAGTACTTCACCAGGTGGTAGTTGAGGAACTCGCTGCCGTTGTCGGGATGAATGCCCAAGAGAGGGAAGGGGAGTTGAACACGGATTCGCTCCAGTGCGGCCACCACTCCGATTTGTCCGCGACCTATGACCGGCACCCGCTCCGTCCAACCGGTGCTGAGATCAGTAGCGCACAGCGTCCAGATCCATTCGCCGACCGCGAACTCGCCGCTGTGCGAGACCAGGTCGACCTCGAGGTAGCCCGGCTGATCGAGTTCCTTCCACTTTCCGACCACCACCGGGATCTGCTTGCGGAGCAGCGACCCGGGCTTGGTCTGGGACATCTTGCGGGCGACCAGGCCTCGCCGCAGCTGGGCCAGGTTGCGCTCGATGGTGGCCACGCTCGCGCTCCCCAGCAGCGACTCGGTCGCGGCGTCGACCTCGAGCTGGCCGTGACGCTTTAGCAACCGCACCACTTCAGGTAGGTAAGGTTGCAGCCGCTCCGAGCAGATGTAGCCAGCCGCTTCCCATGCTACCTTCAACGCCTTTTGGAACGCCAGTCCGTAGCGCCGCCGACGAGGTCGCACAATGCTGACCGCCGACTTGCGCCGACGACCCCCGAGCACCTTGATGGCGTGCTTGCGCCCGTACCCGCTGGCCAGGCAGAAGGCATCGAGTATCTCGCCTCGCTCACGCTTGGTCGCCTGCCGGTAGCGGTCCTTGAGCTCCGTGGCCAGCTCGTACCTCTCTCGAATCCGCATCCGATCCCCTCCCTCGCCTTGGGTGTGATTTCCAGGTGAGGGAACGTTGGGGTCATGGTGTGATTTTCGCTGAGGGAATACGCAGCCTAGACGACGGGTCTGGGACGCGCTAGGCTCCGATCGAGCGGGATCGTGATTACGGGAGGCTGCGATGCCAAACCCTAACGCCCTGGTTTCGAATGTCCTTCGCGTCGAGCCGGCCCCCGACGCCGGGCGAGACCGCTTCGTCGTGCTCGAGGGGGAGCGCCGCGTGCGGCTCGATGCGGGCAACCCGCGGTCTGCGGGCTATGCGCAGATCCTGGAGGGCCTCAGCAAGCTGCGAACTCCGGTCTACCTGGAGGTGGATCCGGCAACCTCGGCGGTCACACGGCTCCTCATTCCGCTCGTCACCAGGGTGCTTGCCCTACGCGAAAGCAACGACGGCGTGGAAGTCGAGGTGCAGTACTCACATGGGCGCCACCTGTTACGCGGGGGCGCCGCCGACTATGAGGAGCTGCTGGCGGCAATCCGCGAGTCCGAGCGCACGGGCAACCTGGTCACCATCACCGAGAACGACGCACATGAGATCTTGGATGTCCGCATCTACACGCCGGGGCCTGAGGGGCCGCCAGTCCCTTTCCCTAAGGTCGGGCGGCCGGGGAGAATCACCAGCAAGCGGCCCTGGTACCAGCTGATCTTTGGGTGGTTCTGGTGGATCTGCTGGTTCTTCTGCTCGTGGTGGCGCTGCATCCGCCTGTCACGCGCGGAGCAGGCCTTCAACGCGATGGCGCTGACCACATGCGACCCGCTCACGGTTTCGGCGCCGTGCATCCCGTTCCTGTACCCCGATGACGGCTGCTGGGCGCGGGCGCACGAGATGTGCCGGCTCATGATCAACATGGGGCTGACGCCGCGGAAGGTCTGGATTTCGGCGAACACCCGCCTCCACGTCAACACGCGGAACAATCCGGCGTGCTACGTGGAATGGGGTTGGCACGTTGCGCCGACCCTTTGCGTGCGTGGCCCGGGATGGTTCCAGACCCAGGACATGGTGATGGACCCGTCGCTCTTCACGTCGCCGGTGGACGAGCCGACGTGGAAGGGCGTGCAGGGCGATCCGCTTGCGACGCTCACGCCCAGCGACGCGTCGGATTACTTATGGGGCCAGACAGACCCCACCTACAGCCAGACCAATTACTACCTGAGCTACTACCGGCTGCAGCTGCAGAACCGCGCCCTTACCGTCGGGCCACCTCCCTACGCCGCCTGCCCGTAGGAATAGCTGCAGGCACCGCGTCACTTCCGTGGGTTTCTGCGCTCCAGCTTGAACGGGCTGGCCCGGGCGACTCGGTCGCCCGGGCCATTTAAACCCTCGGTTAGTGCAGTTCGATCAGGAGAGTGGACAGCCGCCGTTGTTCGCGTTGTCCAGCTGAGTGGCCAGGTTTGTTATTTGCGTTCGGTCACCGCTGTTCAAAGCCGCATTGACCGCGGTGATGATCTGGCTCGTCGTCATGGAGTAGGCGACATTCGGGTTGGATGCGTTCAACAGCGCCGCGACCGCTGCCCGCAACAGGATCTGTGAAGCGCCGTTGAGCGTGCTTCCGCCCTGGAAGGCCAGCGCGGCGGCCAGCGAAGAGCCGGCAAGTGAGGTTCCGTTCGAGCCATCAGGGAACACAGCCGGAACATTGAAGACGGCGCTGACGAGCTCGTTCGGCGTGTAGCCGGTCCACAGCGCGAAATGGTTCGGGTTCTTCCAGAAGCCGGGAGTGCAGCCCTGGGTGCCGAGTGGCTTCGTGATGGTCACCTGCTCGGCGTTGCAGCCGCTGACCACCGGGTTGTTGTTGGCGTCACCGCTGTAGGCGGCCACCCACCGATAGCTGCCGACCTGGGTCGTGGTGTACCCGGCCGAGCTTGCGTTGCCGCTGCTCAATGGAACGTTGGCGAAGCCCGACAAGCCTGCCACCAGGTTGGCGCCGGCGCATGTCGTGTCGCCCGGAGCGAAGAGGGCGAAGCTCACCGTGCCGGTCGGGCTGAACCCACCGGTCACGCTCGCGTTGTCATGAATGACCACCCCAACGGTTCCCTGGGTTGGGGAAGGAAACGTCGATATCGCAGGTGTCGCGGGCTGGATGGTGACCTGCTCGGCGTTGCAGCCACTGACAGCCGGATTGTTGTTGGAGTCGCCGCTGTATGAGGCCTGCCACCTGAAGGTGCCAACCTGGGTGGTTGCGTATCCCGCCGAGCTGGCGCTGCCTCCGCTCAACGGAACGTTGGCGAAGCCGGACAAGGATGCCACCAGATTGGGACCCGCGCACGTTGTGTCACCGGGACCGAAGAGCGCGAAGGTCACGGTGCCGGATGGGCTCACACCGCCGGACACGCTGGCGCTGTCGCTGATGATCACGCCCACGATCCCGCTTGCCGGCGCAGGTGTGGTCGATATCGCCGGAGAGGCAGGGATGATCGTCACCTGCTCCGCGCCGCAGGCGCTGGAGACCGGGTTGTTGTTGGCGTCGCCGTTGTACCTTGGCACCCAGTTGAAGGTGCCGGTCTGAGTCGTCGTGTAGGCTGCTGAGCTGGCGCTGCCGCCGCTCAAAGGGACGCCCGCAAATCCAGACAAGCCGCTGACCAGGTTGGTCCCTGAGCAGGAGGAGTCACCCGGACCGAAGAGAGCGAACGTCACGGTACCGGTCGGGCTCAGACCACCGGTCACATTTGCAACGTCTTGAATGGCCGTTCCCACTTGGCCGCTGACAGGGCTAGCAGTGGTGGAGATGCTTGGCGTGCCACATCCGAGAACTCGGATCTCGAATCCAATCAGGCCCGTCTGATTCGTGAGCCCCTCCTTCGCGACATCGACCTGGAAGTAGCCGCACTGCCCGGCGGCAAAGGTGCGAGACATGTACACGGTCTCGGTCGCGTGTGCTCCGATCGAGAAAGCGGTGAGCGTCGGGTTGGGATCCTGAACCTGTGTCGATGGGCCGAGCTGGCCGTCCACGACGGCGCCGTTCACGACTCCGGGCTGTCCGTCGCTGATGTCCTGTCCTTGATAGAAGATGATGTGGTCGAGGTTCAGCTGCAGGTTCATCGCCTGCGTGCCATCAGTCAGGTTCGTGACGTCGAACTGGAAGTTGAGCACATTCTGGCCCTGAGCCAGCGAGTAGAAAGCCGGTGACGGCGTGTATCCGGTCGGAGCGGTCGACGAGAGGATCCCAAGGTAGTTCGGGTTGCCCTCCCCAGCAAGAGCCGCGATGGCACCGAGGGCGGCCGCAGCAAAGGCGGCCCCCAAAACGCTACTGAACAACCACAGTCTGGACCGGCCAGATCGCACGTTCCCTCCTTCCGCCGAATCACTACGGCAACAACGGTCGGCGCTCTCAGTCAGAGCAGGCTTCTCAAGAGAAACCTAAGAAGGGGCGCTGCGCCAATGGTGCTTTGAGGCGAGGTCGTGACTGTCAGCCGGGCGTCCGTGATGGATTTGCACTATGGCACCGGGCGTCGGATCGGATTTTCGTGTCGATAGTGGGCCCGCGATCTCGCAGCCCTGCTCTCCTCAGTGCCCAGTGACTATATGGGCCATGTGTCACGGTGCGCAGTGACATCGGCAAGGTATCCGCGCAGGAGCCTGGGCGTTACTGACCCGATGTCCCATGGTCCGTTCTCCTCGATCGGATTACCTTCATTGCATGCCAAGACTCCGCCGAGGCGCGCGGCGATTGCGGCCTATCTTTTGGGTCTGCTTGGGTGGGGTTGGCCTGGTTCTCGTGGCCGCAATTGCGGTCTACACGGACGGGCACATCTTCTCGATCGGACCATTTGGACACCAGGTCGCCCAGTCTCAGCAGTCAGATTCCACAACCAACAGTGATGCAGGCGCCAATCTGGACGGAAATGCCTCCACGGGCGCGACGGTCGGTGGTGTCGCTCCAGCGCCGGGTGGCAAAACCGGCTCAGGTGGCACCAACCGCTCAGGTGGCGGCAGTGGCTTGGGTGGCGGCAGCGGCTCAGGCGCCGGCGCAGGCTCAGGCGGTGGCACCGGCTCGGGTGGCGGCACCGGCTCAGGTGGCGGCACCACCTCGGGTGGTGGCAGTGGCTCGGGTGGCGGCAGCGGCTCGGGCGGAGGCGCAGGCTCAGGCGGTGGCACCGCCTCAGGTGGCGGCACTGGCTCGGGTGGCGGCACCGGCTCGGGCGGCGGGACAACTTCGGGTGGCGGCACCGGCTCGGGTGGCGGCAGCGGCTCAGGTGGCGGCACCGGCTCAGGTGGCGGCACTGGCTCGGGCGGCGGCACCGGCTCGGGCGGCGGCACCGGCTCGGGTGGCGGCACCGGCTCGGGCGGCGGCACCGGCTCGGGTGGCGGCACCGGCTCGGGCGGCGGCACCGGCTCGGGTGGAGGCACCGGCTCGGGTGGTGGCACCGGCTCAGGCGGGGGCACCGGCTCAGGCGGGGGAACCGGCTCAGGCGCCGGCACCGGCTCGGGCGGCGGCACCGGCTCGGGCGCCGGCACCGGCTCGGGCGGCGGCACCGGCTCGGGTGGCGCCACCGGCTCGGGCGGCAGCACAGGGTCAGGTCAGGGCAGCGGCTCAGACGATGGCGGGGCCGGCGCCGGAACCGCGACACCGGAGCTGCCGAGCGGAATTCTCGTCGCGGTAGGACTGCCCTTAATGCTCGTGGCGTGGTGGCTCCGCAGACGTGGGTTCACGCTCGGCCGCTCTTAGCGGATTCGCGGCCCGGCCCGCCGCGGGCGGACGGATAAAGGCCGCTAAGGTTTTAGCGCCGGGGCTGCTGGCGCTTTTCGGTCTGCTGGCACTGTACTTTCACGTCTTCGTTCACGCGGTCGATGTCTGGCGCTCAGATCCCGAATTCTCGTTTGGTTTCGCCGTACCACCTGTGGCATTCGCCGTGCTCTGGCTCAAGCGCCGACAGGTGGCTGCCGCGGCAGGTCAAGGCAACGCATTTGGCTTGATCCCGCTGATTGGCGGCCTGGCTCTGTTCGTGCTGAGCGTCCGGATCAACATACATGCGCTGTCGGGCGCTTCCCTCCTGCCCATGGCTTTCGGCGCGGTCTCCTTCCTCCACGGGACCCGCGCAGCGCGCCTGACGGCGTTCCCGTTGGCCTTCTTGACCGTCAGCCTGAGCCTCTATCGGGGGATGTTCAACTCGCTTGGCTTCGTGCTGCAGCAGATAACAGCAAGCCTGTCCGCTCCGCTCGCATCGTTCTTGGGCGTGCCAGTGAGACAGGCGGGCGTCGACCTGTTCACGGGGAAGCTGCACCTGGTCGTCGCCCAGGCATGCAGCGGGATGGACTCCTTGGTTGCCCTGCTGTGTCTTGGCGCCCTGATAGTCGGCATCGGCGCCGGATCAATGCCACGGCGAGCGGCGCTGTTGTCCGCCGTCCTGCCGATCATCCTGGTCGCCAATGTCGTGCGCGTGACGCTGGTACTCCTGCTGTACGCGCCCATTGGCAGCCCGGTCACGAGCGGTCCCGTCCACGACATTCTGGACATCGCCGTTTTTGTAGGAGCGGCTCTCATTTTCTGGCTTATTGCAGGAGTGCTCAAGTGCGCGCCGGCTATACGCGTCACGCGATCGTCGTCGGTCTGATCCTCGCCACGGGGGTGGCCGCGGCGGGCGTTATACCGCAGCGCCCCGCGGAATCCGTCATGCCTTCCGTTTACAGCCTGACCTCCGGCACCGCGTGGGCGGTAGGCGATACATACGAATCGACGGTGCTCCATTACCGCCAGTGGCAACTGAAAGATCGCGCAGGACACGTGGTATTGCTTTACGTAGGAGTCTCGATGCGATCTGTCCCCGCGCTCGCATGGACGGGGGAATTGGGCTATCAGGGCGCTGGCTACATAGTGTCTGCCACCGGCGAACGCCGGATCACACTGAGCGACGGAACCCAGGCGACAGTGAATACTGCGCGGGTTGCACATCTTTCGGACGCGAGGCTGCTCGTGTACGCGGTTGCCTCACCACGTGGTGTGCTGGTCCACCGCCTCGCGTCATTGGCCGAGGCTGCGTGGGATGCCGTCGGCGGTGATCGAGGGCCGTATTTCTTGGTTCGGGTGTCGGTCCCCGTTCAGGCTTCGGAAGCTCCAGCGGCTCAGGTTGCCACATCGCTACTCGCCGTCGTCCTGCCACGGCTTGTCGCCGACGCACAGAACCCCTGACCTCCCTGTAACAAGATGCAGGCTCTGGCCGTTGATCCAGAGTCGACGCACAGAATCGAGGCAAGTCGCTTGATGTCAGTCTCCGGCGCCTCGGTCATAGACTGGCGGCGCAATGTGGCAGTTCCTGGCCGGACTGATCATTGGCGTCTCCGTAGGAGTCGTCGTCATGGCGGCGCTCATCGCGTCTGGCCGGAAGCAAGGCTGAACGGCCCAGCGAGCCTGGGACAGATACCCTTCCTCGGTATGGGTCCGACTTCCAGAGTGGCTCGTATTGCCTATTCACCTGGCGTAGCGCCACTTATAGCCTTCCTCAAGAGGAAGGAAGGTGCTAAGAGTCGAGGCCGATTTTTGGACGCACGGCGAAGTCGGCCACGCGGTGGCGGCCTCGGGTCGCCCGCGGCTGGCGTACGACTCGGGTGCCAAGCGGCTTCTGGATCTGGTCCTTGCGACCCTGGGGGTCCTCGCAACGTCTCCGATATGGCTCCTGGTCATCATCGCGATCAATCTGGACTCTCCCGGCCCGGCGATATTCGTGCAGGATCGCGTTGGCCGGTATGGCCGCAGGTTCCGGTTTTACAAGTTCCGCTCCATGTACGTCGATGCCGAGCAGCGGCTGGCCGAGGTCAAGGCTCAAAACGAAATCGACGGCCCGGTCTTCAAGATGCGCAAGGACCCGCGGGTCAGCAGGGTCGGGGCGATCCTGCGACGGACGAGCCTCGACGAGCTGCCCCAGCTGATCAACGTGCTCAAGGGCGAGATGAGCCTGGTTGGCCCGCGGCCGCCACTTCCCCAGGAGGTCGAGCAATACCGTCCTGACGACATGGTCAGGCTCTGCGTCAAGCCCGGCCTGACCTGTCTCTGGCAGATTCGCGGCCGCTCGACGCTGAATTTCGACACCTGGATGGAATACGACCGCGAGTACGTTCGCAATCTCTCGCTTTGGCTCGACCTCAGCATCCTGGTGCGGACGGTCTGGGCGGTCTTGAGCTGCCGGGGAGCGTATTGACAGCGGCCCTCAGCGCCGTGCTGGGGCTCACCGGCGGTGTTGTTGCTGGCCTGAGCCTCTATTTGCTGACGCTGGCCGTGGCTTTCGCCCTTTACCGAGACCGCTCATTGTCGCCGTCAGAGGCGCCTCGTAGCAGCCTCGTGGTGCTGATTCCGGCCCACGACGAAGAGAGATTGATCGCCCGCGCCGTAAGCTCCCTTCTGGCTCAGAGCTATCCGAAGGAGCTCGTCAGGGTCGTGGTGATCGCCGACAACTGCTCCGATCAGACGGCCGCCGCAGCTGCCGCGGCCGGGGCGGAGGTGATGGAGCGGAACGTGCCGGACGCTCTGGGCAAGGGATACGCGCTGCGTTGGGCGATGGATCGGGTGCTCGCCGAGGCGAATCCGCCTGACGCCGTGGTCGTGGTCGACGCGGATTCCGTCGCGAGCCCCGACCTGTTGGCAAAGCTGGAGGCCGAGCTCGCGGCCGGCTTCTGCGCGGTGCAGGGCGATTACACCGTGTTGGCAGAGGGTGGGTCCCCGTCAGGGGAGTTGATCGCAGCGGGATTTCTCCTCTTTCATCGCGTTCGGTTCTCGGGAAGGGCTGCGCTGGGCATGGCGGCCAGCCTGGTCGGGAACGGAATGCTGTTCAGCCGGACTCTCCTGCAGCAGCATCCATGGGACGCCTTTACCGGAGTCGAGGATCTCGAGTACACAATCCACCTGCGGATGGCCGGCATCCGGCCCCGATTCGCGCCTGCGGCAGTCGTCTCGGGACCGCTGCCAGTCAGCCGGGCGGGCGCGCACAGCCAGCGCCTCCGCTGGGAGGGGGGAAGGTTCCACGTCGTTCGCAGGTGGCTCCTGCCTCTCCTGAGCGCCGCGGTGAGGCGCCGCGACGCCGGCCTCGGAGACGCTGCCCTGGACCTGGCGACCCCTCCCCTTGGTCTACTCTGCGTCGCCGCCGTCGGCGGCGCCGTGATCACGGTAGTGGGTGTCTGGTGGCACATGGTGTCGATCTGGGCGCTTGCTCCGTGGGGCGTCGCCGTTGCCGCCATTCCTGCTTTTGTATTGATCGGCCTGGTGGCGGCCGAGGCGCCTAGATCAACGTTCGGGGCGCTGCTTGGATCGCCTGGCTTCTTGATGTGGAAGGTCCTCGTTTACCTGCGGCTGCTCCGTGGATTCGACGCCTTCCGATGGGACCGGACCGATCGGCGCGCCCAGGACGAACCCACGGACAGGCTTCGCTTTGACATCGCCGGCATTCCCGTCGACTCCATTGACATGGCTGGGGCGATCTCACGGCTCCGCGCAGCCATCGGCGGGCCGAAGCTGTTCCAGGTCACAACGATCAATCTGGATTTCATGGTCAGTGCGACGAGGGACCCGGAGATCCGGCGGATCTTTCGAGGCAGTGACCTCAACCTTGCGGATGGCGCGCCCGTCGTGTGGCTGGCGAGGCTGCTCGGGGCGGCGATGCCAGAGCGCGTGGCGGGAGCAGATTTGATCCCGGCCATGCTTCGTGTGATGTCAGAAGCCGGGGCGCGCGTGTTCCTTCTCGGCGGAGAACATGGGGTCGCGGAGGAGGCGGCCGTGAGGATGCGAGGCAGCTACCCGGGCGTCGTGGTTGCCGGCACCTTTGAGCCACCTCAAGCCGCGATCGAAGACATGGACAACGCCGAGATCCTGGCCCGGATCGATGGATCCCGCCCTGACGTCCTACTCGTAGCGTTCGGACACCCGAAGCAGGAGCGCTGGATTGACATGCATCGGGAGCGCCTTCCGGTGTCTGTGGCCATCGGTGTGGGCTGCGTTCTGGACCTCATGGCGGGCCGCAGCCGGCGCGCCCCCACCTGGATGCAGAAGGCTGGTCTCGAATGGGCATTTCGGCTGAGGCAGGAGCCCAAGCGCTTGTTCTGGCGCTACCTGACGGACGCGGTCTGGCTCATTCCCATTGCGGCCAGCGCACTTCGGGCGCGATCGGTTGGCCGTCGCGCGGTCGAGCCCGCGTGATGAGAGTTCCCAAGCGAGGTTTCGAGGGCGGTCCCATTCAGTCTCACGAAGACCTCTTCACGTCGGGAGCTTACGTCCACAGCTTCCAGCCCGACAGCAACGCCAATCCTTTCGCGGCCGACTATGCCCGCAAGCGGGCAGCGATCATTGAGTCGGTTGGCGGCGCTGACCAGCAGGTCCTCGACCTTGGCGGGGGGATGGGCAGGATGTCGATCCCGCTTTCGAACCGTCACTTCGTGACCCTCACGGACATCTCGCCCCAGATGCTCGATCTCGCCCGACCCTACGCCGGCGAGCGGCTGAGCCTGCGGGTCGCCGACGCACGGTCCCTGCCGTTTCCAGACCAGAGTTTCGACTACGTGCTGGCGATAGATCTCCTTCCGCACATTCCGGTGCCGGAGGATCTGCTGGTCGAGGCTCGCCGAGTTTTGAAGCCAGGAGGTCGTCTCATCATCGACTGCACCAACGCGCTGCCGCTGTGGACCCTGGCCTATCCCCGCTACCTCGGCCGCAAGCCCCACCGGTGGGTTCGCATCTGGAGGTCGGGAGGCGTCCAGCCGGAGTGGCAAACCAGGGTTCGACATCACCGCCGCGGCCGGTTCGTCGACCTGCTCGTGAAAGCCGGTTTCGAGGTGTCGTCGGTTCGCGGCTTCGGACCCCGCGCGTGCCCGAAGTGGCATCTGGCGGTGGCGGTCAAGAAGACCTGACCGCCTGACACCCACAACTGGCAGACCGCTTGCTGCGACCACGCCGCCACCATCGGGCGGCCGGCCCTTCACAAGACGTGGATCTCCATTGGATACAAGGAATGCCCTCGGGCCTCTTGCTCGGTGACCATGCCCGCCCTGAGGAGCTGATTCAGCGAGCGCTCGAGCGTCTGTGAGCCTTCGCGAAGACTGGTTTGAAGGACGCTGCGCAGCTGATCCGTCTTGCCCTCTTTGATCATGGAGCGTACAGCCACGCTGGCCATCAGCACCTCAAACGCGGCGACCCTGCCCCCACCGATCGCCGGCAGGAGCTGCTGGTAGATGACACCGGCGAGACATCCCGCGAGCTGGACCCGGATCTGCTGCTGCTGCGTGCCCAGGTAGGTGTCAACGATGCGGTTGATCGCCTGTGGTGCATCGTTCGTGTGGAGGGTCGCAAGCACCAGGTGGCCGGTCTCCGCGATGGTGAGGGCGCTGGATATCGTTTCGACGTCCCGCATCTCGCCGATGAGGACGACGTCCGGGTCCTCGCGGAACACGCTGCGAAGGCCCTCCGCGAAACTAGGCGTGTCATCCCCCACCTGCCGCTGGTCGACGATCGCCAGCCGGTGCTTGTGGACGTACTCGATTGGATCCTCGAACGTGATGATGTGGTACGGCCGCGTCTTGCTGAGGTGATCGACCATCGCAGCCAGCGTTGTCGACTTGCCTGAGCCGGTCGGGCCGGTGACCAGGATGAGGCCCTGGTGTCTTTCCAGGAGCCGGTGTATCGACTCGGGTATGCCCAGCAGGTCGAAGGTAGGGATCTCCAGGGGCAGGAGCCGGAACGCGGCCGCCAGCGAGTCCCGCTGGTAGTAGGCGTTTCCCCGGATGCGGGCCTGGTCGCGCCACGTGAACGCGAAGTCTACGTGGCGGCGCTTCTGAAGCTGCTTCCAGTCGGCCGGCTGCAAGAGCTCCCGCAGCAGGCGCTCACTGTCGCTGGGCGCCAGCGGGGCGTCCTCAACGTCAAGGAGCTCGACGCGGCCGTCCTTGCGTATGCGGGGCGGGCTGCCGCAGCTCAGCAGTAGGTCCGACGCCCCAAGTTCGATCAGGCGATCGAGCGTGTCGGCGATGGTTCTCATCTGCGGCTCAATTTACTTTCTCGGGTCATGACTTCTAAGGGTTGGTATCGACCTGAAGGCGCAAATGTCCCAGGGCACGAGCGGGCATGTCCCGGTTTCTCGAGTTATGGGCGCCCGGCCTCATTGGATGCGCTGTCGCCTGAGCGCGAGGACGGTGACGCTGCCACCCCACACCCCGACCAGCCCAAGCCCTGCGGCAGCTCCCGGCCAGGGCCCCAGCCATGCCAGCGCCACGACCATCAGCACCGCTGACACCGCCTCCACCACGGGCGCCCCTGTTCCGATCGGCACCCCGCAGGTGGCGCAGCGCCCGCGGCGGATCAGGTAGCCGGCCACCGGGAGCAGGTCGATGGCGTTTAGGTGGCGGCCGCAAGACCGGCAGTGCGACGCCGGACGGATAACAGACTCACGCCGAGGCAGCCGGTCGGCGGCGAGGTTGATGAAGCTGCCGAGCATCATCGCCACCAGGACCAGGTATGCGTTCACGAATGGAGCGATGGCTGCCAAGTCAAAATCTACCTTCAATCCTCTGGACAAAGAAGAGAGGCGCCGCTTGAGCGGCGCCCTCTCCCTGTCGCCTTGCTGCAGGCTACTTCGGAACGCAGTTGTTGACTGGTGCGCCGCTGCTGCCCGAGGCGATTCCTGTACCGCCGGAGGTCGGCGAGATCCTGCCGAACTGGTCCCACTCGTAAAAGAACTGGGTGGTGCCGTTGCGCGTGTAGTTGGGTTTGCCAGAACTCGGGTTCGGGTTATAGAGCGCGAGGTTGCCCCCGGCTGCGCCCGTCATGTCGTTGGTGTACGAGCCCTGAGCGCCGTTGGGAAGGACCGCGATGTTGTTATTGGCCATGAATGCGTCAATGGCCGCCTGCACCGTCTTGTACTCGGCGTTGCATGACTGCTCTGACGCGTTGGTGGTGAGTCCGACCAGGCTGAGGGTGACGATGGCGGCCAGGACGCCCAGGATGGTCACCACGACCAGGAGCTCGATCAGAGTGAATCCCTGTTGCCCCTTCCGTCCGCGCAGGTTCTTGTTGAACCATCCATAAAGACCTTGCCGATTCATACGCTTCTCCTTAACCCCACCCAGTGCCCACCTCAACAGGCGGAAGCAGGTCTGTTTTGATCGAACTGGCATCCAATCTAGGTGTGGTGCCGCCAAACCTGAATAGAGGGAATGGCCCAAAAGATGGGCGCAGGTCCCTGGTCGCCCTGGGCCAGGCGGGACCGCGGTCTAGTGCAGTCCCGGGAAGCCGGCCACCGACACGGCGAGGAGCGCCGAAGCCAGGGCCAGGAGAGCACAACCACCCCGCCACGATCGGAACCTGGAGCGCCGGCCAGAAGCCAATTTGGGCCGGGGTGGCCAGCTGGACCGTGTCCTGGAGTCGACCACCAGGTTCATCTCGACCAGCGGCCGGCGGCGTTCCGGGCCCTCAGTGCGCTTGTGCTTCACGGGTTCCGGCGCATCAACAGCCCGAGACAGGTGAGGTAGGTCGAATATCTGATCTCGGTAGGCACCCGGGCAGGAATCGGTAGGGGCAAGACCGGGTGGTTGAGCTGCTTGCTCAACGCGTACGTCGCCCGCGGTGACAGAACTTGCTCGCCCGCGATGAGTATGGGCGCGCTTGGCACGAACTCCGTGTCGCGCCGGCGCTCGTAAAAACGAAGCACGGTCCGCAGGGGGCCGGCCAGGGCTGGGCCTGCGTCGTCGCCGACGGGGACGTCCAGCTGGAAGCTCTGCCACACCTGGGGCACATGTCCGTCTACCAGAACGATCTCAACCGGGTTCGAGCTCAGGTCCAGCACCACGCAGGTAGGCTCGGCGACGGTCCGTGCCAGGCAGGCCGACTTGAGGTCGATCACGATCGGATCGAGACCGGCAAAGCGGACCGCGTCGGCGATGGCCTTGACGAGCGATCGATCCCACGTGACGGCGTAGACGGCGCGATGATCTTGGCCCGGGGTCAGGTCGAGCCATCGTGTGGACATACGTTCCGGGTCGAGGGGCAGCTCCCTCGCGACGGTGGAGTCGACGTCCTGGTCGGTGGCTGCAGGAGGGAGCTTCAGAACGCGGAAGGTGGCCATGACATCGCTTGCGGCTATGAGTGCTCGTGTTTCATGGATCTCCGATCGAGCGAGCAGTTGCCGCAACGCCAATCCCACTGCGTGCACGTCCTGCACCTTGCCCCCGATGAGCGATCCGGCCGGAGTTGCGCCCGATCCACATCGCATGGAGCCGCCGAGCGCGCCGTCGACGACTCGAATCAGGGTCGCGGTCATGTCGATTGCGAGACGTGTCACGGGCGGCACGGGTCACGGCGAATAGTACGACCAGCCTTCCACATGAACCGTCTGCGGGTTGCCCGAAACGCCAACCTCGACTTGAGCCCAAAGGCGTGGGTTGGTCCCTGAGCAGGCTGGCGGCGCCGAGCTGAGGCATGCCGTGAGCACCGCGTTCCTGGCGTCCAGCGTGACCAGGTACTCGGAGCCATCGGTAGATCCGAGGTACACGCAAATGCCGGCCGGGCATCCGGCGGCGACGGGCGAGCTGGCGATTGCCCCGCCGGCCGCACCATAGCTTCTAACCACGAACATCGTCGAGCCGGCCGTTTTCTGGACCTCGTAGAGGCGGCCGTCCGTCGCGCCGAAATACCAGTCTCCTGCCGCATCTGCGGACGGGGCGGTTTGGATTGCTGAGCTTCCCGAATATGTCGCGTAAGAGTTGAGGTCGGTGTTGAGCACGTAAAGGGATCCGTTGCTGCCGCCGACCCCGATCAGGTTCAGGGAGCCGGGGCAGTGACACCAGTAGGGCGCACCGTTGATCGCCGTCGAGAGGAATGCCGACCCCAATAGGCTGGCGTTCGCACTGGCGTCGATTTGCACGATGGAGACCTGTCCGCCCGCAAATGAGATTGCGACCCTGGACGGCAGGGTTAGGTTCTCGACTGCAATCCCAGATGGCGCGTTCCCGGACCAGCTGACCACTTGAGTCCCGGCCGGTGTCAATCCTTGCGTCGACGTGTAGGTGAATGGGATCAGCTGGCTGGAACTACCGTTCGAGCTGAGCACGAACAATTCGTCGGACCTATTACCCCGAAATACGACCGGCCCGCCCACCACGGCGCTGCCTACTGCCTGCTGGTCGTCGATCTCGCAATTGCCGCTGGATGTCGGGTCGATCGCGAAAAGCTCACCCGAGGTGTCGCCGAAGTAAGCCTCGGATGTGGACTTCTTCCCGGCCGCGGGTTGCGACACCACGGCCGCGGTCGTCGCCGCGATGCACTGCAGGCTGGGGGCGGTGGCTGAACCGCCGTCAGACCACACGCCCACGCAGTAGTTTGCCGGCGCGCAAGCGGAGCCCGAAACAGGGATGAGGTCGAGGAATTGCCCGGCGCGACCGGGATACTGCATCACCAACGGCGTCCCGGTCAGGCTGCCGCCAAGAGACAGGGTCCAGCGCGCCGCCTTGTGGCCGAAGGTGTAGTCGAAGATCGTCCCTCCGCTGCTGCCGACCAAAAAGTCGTTAAGATTCGAAAGCTGCGCGTACGAGCCGTCGGCCGTGAACGCCGACGAGGATGCGACCCTCACGAATTGGGGCGAGCGCACATCGACGACGGGCGCGCAGCTGAGATACGATGCCGCGGCCGTCTGCTTGTTCAGTGTGACGGAAGCCGGGCTGGGACACGGAGCGTTGAGCGCCGTGCTCTGCAGCTGGCTGATCGTGAGTTCGGCGGCGGAATTGACGGTCGCCTCGGTGGCGACGCGGTTCACCAGGTCGTTCGACAGCAGGAAATTGGTCGACAGCTCCGTCATCAGGGCACCCGAGATGATGCTGAGGAACGCGACCAGGATGAGCACGGCGCTGAGGACGCTGCCGCTCTGGCGGCGCCTTCTGTCACGAAGCATGGCCCGGAGGGTGTTCATGGGTTCACCCGCGGATAGAAGCGGAGCGTTTGGGTCTCCGAATAAGACTGCACGGTGACGGTCATGGTCACTACCACCGTCTGGTTCGGAGCTGAACCCGCCAGGTACCAGGAAAAGGCTGTCACCCCATTGGCGGCCTCGATCGGGGGGTTCAAGCCGACCTGGCGCTCCAGCAGATCGGAGCCGTCCCACGTGTATTTCACCTGATAGGCCGAGGTGGTCGGATTCCTGGAGTTGCTGGCCACGAAGCCTTTTAGGACGATGGGCTGGGTCGTGCAGGGGCTGGCGGCTGATCCAGTGCAGCCGGTCGGAATCGGAACGCTGCTCAAAGCGAAATCGTCGTAGGCGGCAAACTCGAACTGGCGGATCTGCTGGCTGGCCTCGATCCGGCCAGTTGCGGTAATTCCTGCTCTCCACGTGGTCAGGACCACCGAGGTCAGACCGCTCATGACGATGACGCCGATCACCGATGCCACGAGCAGCTCCACGAGCGTGTAGCCGCCCTGGCTCTTCCAGTACGACAGAAGCTGCGCCTTCATCTGTCGACCTTGACGAGCTGAACGCTGCCGGGAACAGGCACCGCAGCGGGCCACGAGATGACGCTTACGGACCAGAGCTGGGTGTTCGGCCTGGGACCCGCTGCCACCGTCACGTCGGCGCGCAAAGTGAATGTGGTCCCTGGGCAGGCTCCCTGGAAGCTCGCTAGCGTGGTCGGTGGAGTGCTCGCGTCCTCGGTCGCGAAGCAGTCCGAGTACGACTGCGCCGATGGGTTGTAGGCTTCGCCGCTGATCTCGTCGAGCTCGTACTGGGTGACCGCGACGCCCGCCGTGTTGCGCTTGGTCAGCGTGGCGTCGAGGAGACCGGTGCTGAATGTTCCGATGATCAGCGCGAGGGCCAGCCCCATGATCACGACGCTCACCAGCAGCTCGATCAGCGTCGCGCCGGACTGGCCCTGGCGCCGGTCGCGCGGCCACATGTCGAGCAGCCGCCGCATCAGTGAACGGCTCTGAGCAGGCCGTACATGGGCAGGATCACGGACACGGCGACGAAACCTACCGCGCCGCCGACCGCGATCACGAGGGCCGGTTCCATGAGCGCGATCATGTTGCGGACCTTGTAGTCCATCTCCTCGCTCAAGAAATCAGCGATCTGCTCGAGGCTGGAGTCGAGCGTCCCTGTCTCCTCACCGACGCGAATCATGCGGATCATCATCGGAGCGAACAGGCCGGTGGCCTCGAGCGGCGCGGAGAAACCTTCGCCGGTGACCATGCTGAGCTTGACGGACTCGAGGCCTCGCCTGTACTTGATGTTGCCCGAGGATGCAATGGCGACATCAAACGTCTGGCTGATGGGGATGCCGGCCCGGAGCATGGTCGAGAGGGTGCGGGTGAAACGCTCGATGATGGCGTACGTGACTATGCCTCCGATTACAGGGAGGCGAATAACTGCGTAGTCCCAGAAGACGTGGCCGAAGCGGCTTTGCATGAACACAAGGACCGCGACGATGGTGAGGAAGACTCCCAGCACGATATCTATGCGCCATCGCTGCGCGAAAACGCCAAGGTCGAGCAAGATCTGGGTTGGGAGCGGTAGTTTGGCGTGGAACTCGCGGAAAATCGACACGAAGTTCGGCAGCACGAAAGTGATGAGGATCGTGCAGACGGCGATGGCCAGCGTGAGGATGACCGCCGGGTAGATCATCGCGCTCCGCAGCTTCTTGATGGCGCTGTCCTGCCGCTGAAGGTAAGAGGCAACCTGCGCCAGGACGCGATCGAGGGTACCGCTGTACTCGGCGGCCCGAACCATGTCGATATAGAGCTGATTGAAGACGCTCGGGTGGTGCGCTATGGACGTAGAGAACGCTTCTCCTGCGTCGAGATCCTCGGCGATGTCCTCGAGCGCCGCCCGGAAGGCACCCGAGCCCGATGCGCTTTGCAATAGCTTGATGGCGTCGGTGATCGGCACCCCGACCCGGATGAAGGTCGAAAGCTGCCGCGAGAAGAGCACCAGGTCCGCAGTGTGAACCCGGAAGAATGTCGGCAGCTCGCGGTATATCCAGCGCCAGCCGTTTCTCGCCGGCCGCACGGACACCACCCGGTAGCCGCGATCGAGCAGGTTGCGATGGACCGTTGCGGCCGTATTGGCGGTGGTGACCTTCTCTTCGAGGATGCCGCGGGGTGAATAGGCGCGGTACGCGAACTTGCCTATGGCTTCCGACCTCCGTTAGAGGATGTAGACGCTGCGAAGGACTTCCGGATCTCTCGATGGCTTGCCTTGGCGATGACGAGGCGCTTGACCTCATCGCTCATGGTCAGGACCTCGAAGACGCCGATGCGGTCGTAGTAACCGGTCAAGTTGCAGCGGCTGCAGCCCTGTCCGCGGTAGAGCACACTTGGCGCCTTCATACCGAGGGACGCCGCGAATTCGAGCTCTTCCGCATTCGGCTCGTACGGCACCTTGCACCCCTCACAGGTCTTGCGGACCAACCTTTGAGCCACGATCGCGATCACGGAGGATGCGATCAGGAAGCCTTCGATGCCCATGTCCGTGAACCGGAGCAGAGCGCCCACAGCGTCAGTCGCATGGAGCGACGAGAGGACGAGGTGGCCGGTGAGAGCTGATTGCACCGCAATCTCGGCAGTCTCGCGGTCGCGGATCTCGCCGACCAGGATGATGTCCGGGTCCTGCCGAAGGATCGCGCGCAAACCGTTAGCGAAGGTAATGTCGGCCAGCTTGTTGATCTGGCTCTGGTTGATGTTGTCGAACATGTACTCGACCGGATCTTCGATCGTCATGATGTTGCGCACCTGCTGATCGAGCTCGTGGATCGACGCGTAGAGGGTCGTCGTCTTGCCACTGCCGGTGGGACCGGACACGATCATCATTCCGTACGGCGAGTGCAGCATGCGGTGGTACTCGGAATATGCCTTGCTCGAGAAGCCGAGCTGGCGCAGCGTGATCAGTGACCGGCTTCGGTCCAGCAACCTCATCACCAGCTTCTCGCCCCAGATCGTCTCAATGGTCGCGACGCGGACGTCGAGCTCCCGGCCATCGACGTTCACGCTGATCTGGCCGTCCTGAGCCCGCCTCCGCTCGACAATGTTCATGCTGGCCATGATCTTCACGCGCGAAGAAAGCGCTGCCCCGGTGGCGCTTGGCAGATGCGCCATGTCTTGCAGAACACCGTCGATGCGAAAGCGGACCCGCAAGAAGTCCTTCTGAGGCTCGATGTGGATATCGGACGCTCGGTCGCGAAGCCCTTGCGTGATCAGCAGGTTGACGATCTCGACCGCAGGCGAGTTGGACGTTATGTTCGCGAGCTCGAGCGTCATCACGCGGTCGAATCCGATCTGCGGCCGCGACTCCTCCAGGGTCCGGGCGGCCTCTTGCAGTCTCGGCCGCATGCTGTGGATCCGGCTGAGGTAGGCCAGGATGTCTGATGGGCTGGCGACGTACGGGATGACCGCAAAACCGGTGATGAGCCGGATGTCGTTCACAAGCGGCAGGTTGCTCGGGTCGCTCATCGCCACTGCAATGTGGCCGTTCTGACGTCCCAGCGGCAGGACCAGGTGGCGGCGGGCGAACTCCTCCGGAACCATTCTCGCAACCTCTCCGTCCACCTGGCCGTGCCGCAGGTCGGCGATGGGAGTTTCGAGGTGGCTGCTGAGGACCTGCGTTAAGGTGTCTTCGCGCAGAGCGCCCTGGCTGACCAGCACTACGCCAAGCGGCGCCTCAGTGGTCTGCTGGAACGCGAGGGCGCGCGCGAGCTGATCTTCGCTGATCAGGCCTTCGGAGACGAGAACCTGCCCAAGCTGGCGGTCGCGAGCAGGCGTCTCGGCGGGCGGGGCGCCGCCGATTTCAAGCGCCACGTGCTGATGTTGGCCGCTGCCGGCTTGCTTTGTAATGGGAATTTCCTGGGCTCGTGGGGCAGGTGTCCCAGTAAAGCCGGGCACTGATCCCGCTTCTGTGTTGCGGCTGCGTCCTTGCCCTAGAGGTCTTATCTACGTCACCGGGGGCTGCGCTTGAGCTGATTTGAGGGTTGCCACGGGGCGCTTGAAGCTGGGAAAAAGGATTGCCGCCAGGCGGCCGGAGATCTCGACCGGGCGCGAGGTCAGCGTGTAGCGCTCGACTGTTACGAAAAGTAGCCAGGCCACGGCAAATATCACAGGCAGGAGGGCGATGAGGGCCACGAACGCCCGGGATGGCGACAGGCCGAGGTCGTGGCGTAGGACGAATGCCATGGCCTGGACCACTGGTTGGTGAACCAGGTACAGGCTGTACGACGTGATCCCCATCGCAACCAAAGGTCGCCAGGCGAACATTCTGCTGACCAGACCTCGCTCATTCAGCACCGCGATGAGCAAGAGGGTGAAAACAGCTCCGAAGGCGATGTGGCTCAATGGCAGGCTCGCTGCGGCCACGGCGATCACCGCCATCGGGGCCCAGGCGTAAGTTGCGACTCGCGGCAGCCGCGCGAGCGTGCCTCGAGCGTAGAGCTCCGCGGTGAGCATGCCGAAAACGAACTCGGCCCATCGGCCGGGCAGAAGATTCGGCAGCACGACCGTCTGCACGACCCCCGAAGGCACCCAGCCCTTCCCGGCGGCAACCGCCAGGCCGAGCCTGTAGACGAGATTGACCACCACGGCAGCGGCAAGCGCCGGCAGCAAGCCGAACCGCCGGATCCCGATGATCAGCAGCGGCAGCGCCAGGTAGAGCTGCCACTCGAGGCCCAGTGACCAATAGGCCCCGTTGAGCGCGTAAAAGCTGCTGGTGAAGAGCGTATGCACCAGAGCCAGGTGAGTCGACATCTGCCAGGCGATGTCGCCCGCGGTCAGATGGGCGAATCCCAGGTAAGCGCCTCCGATGACGTTGAGGGCCAGGGCGAATAGGAGCGAGACGTAGTAGGCCGGCAAGAGCCGGCGAGCTCGTCGGATGAAAAAGGTGCCGGTCTTGAATCGACCTTGCCGCCCGGCCGCAAAGGGCAGGTAGAGGCAAAAGCCGCTTATGACCAGGAAGAGGCTGACCCCGGTCGATCCACTCCGGACGAAGAAGTCGAGCGGTTGGATGGGTAGTCGAGCGCCGCTGAAGACGCGTATGTGGAAGAGCACGACCCACATGGCTGCAGCTGCGCGCAGGCCGTCGACGCCGGCCAGGCGGCTCATCGACTTCGCGGCTTTTTGCGCAATCTGCACGGGGGCCGGCGGGGGTGTTTCTGAGGCCGCGGCGGACACCGCCGGAGTACTCGCCGCCATCGTCGCAGCATAGTCGGGCCTGGGGCGACCAAAGAATGGGAGAGCCGACCCAGGCATGGGAGAGACGTCCTAAGCCCTGAAGCTGCGGTCCCGAATCCGGCTGTCGATCTGGGACTTCTGTCTCGGCAGATGTTGCCATGCCCATTCCGACCCCGCGCCTCTGGGGATAACGTCATGTTGTGGTCCACCTGCGCGCCCTGATTCAAGCCGTTGGCATCCGCCGCAAGATCGGCGATGGCCTGGCGTCGAGTCCCGTCCTGCCGCTCCGGGGCGGGTCGGGTGCGCTTCTGAAGCACTCGGCTTACCGCCGGCTGGTCACCGTCGTCGATCGTGCCGATGTCGATGCTCCCTCGGGCGGCATCGCCGGCTGGCTCGAGAGGAGACAGGCTCGCCGGTCCGCCAGGCTGGTAGTACCAGATCGTCCGACGGGCGTGGCGATCGCACTCAAATGGGGCCTGAACCCAGAGCGCATTCGTCTCAGCGACGACTTTGAAGTGAAGGGCGCCGCCAGCGCGGCCGCGCACGAAGGCGAGGTGAAGCCTTGGTACTCCGGGCGCTGACATCGGTTGAGCAGGAACCAAAGCCAGACCCGCGACCCCACCTTCTGATTCTGTTCGCCCCGGCCGACCACCCGCATCGAGATGCCGTTTGCGCCACAACTGCTTGGGTGGCCGCTCAGGAGAACTTGCTCTTCGAGTGTTACTACGACAGCCGGCCATCGGGGGTGCATTACGGCGGAGGCCTTCCGTGGCGTGTGGATCCGGCCGATCTCCGCGGAGGTACCTTCACCGGGGGGCGCCACGCGGAACAGCTGCAGCTTGTTCTCGGCCAGTTCCAGGTCCAGGCCGCGTGTCTCGGCGCCACAGTCTTTGCCGGGGCGCTGGCGGATGCAGGTGTCACCATCAGATCGACTTCGGCCGACGTCGCCGACTTCTACAGAGAGCTGTTCGCCGGCTCCACGGCAAGGCGGCCGGGGACGTTGCTGGTCATCGGCAAGGGCGGGGGTCCTATCAGCCTGGTGCCGTACGCGTGCCAGGAGGTGGTCCAGCGGCGTCTGATCGCGATATCTGACGGCGACCCGGCTGCTCTCGCGAGGCTCCAACCGGGCATGGAGGTCGAACACCTGTGGCAGGATCAACCATCTAATCAACCCGACATGTCGTCGGTCGCCGACCGATCTCTCGCCATGGCCGCGCGCTGGGGTCATCGGACCAGCAGCTTCTTGCTGGGCGATCCAGAGGTGGTTGGCAGGTGGATCCCCGCAGCCGTGCGCAACGGATGGGCTCCGGTCTATGGCGTCCCTCAGGCCGCCGTCGTCGAGCGTTTGTCTGAGCAGCTCGAGACGACCCCCGTCGTCTGGGGCAGGCAGCAGGACGATAAGGATTTCCTCGCCCTGTCGAAGGCCGGCGCTGCTTTCCAGCTCATCGATCCTGGCCGACCGCCCTTTCCGATCATCGGCCATGCGGCCAGACCGAGGCCACACCTCGGCGAAGCCCCCCCAGAGCCCGGTGACCACGAGCTCAAGCGTTGGGCGCGTGAACGTCGTGTGGTGGGCACCATGGTTTTCTGGGCCGGGATGGTCCGCGAGCTCGAATGCTTCTTTGCGTTGGCCGAGATACTTGGCGCAACTGGTCTCAAGGCCGGCCTGGCATTGACCGTCGAGAGTTTCAACTTCTTCGATTGGACACCCCTGTCATTGCTCGATGTCGATCAGGAGTTGGGAGGATTGCGCGGCCAGGTCGAGACCCTTTTGGCCAGCGCCGGTTTGGGCGGGATTCTCGAGTCCGCGGCGCCCAGGCAGCGGTTTGCGCAAACGCTGAGCGCCAGCGTTGCCCAACTCACGGAACGTCTTGGAGGGCCGAACCGCGTGCCGAAGGGCTGGTGGGGCGTTATGGACGCCGCACTGCTGCCACGGAAGATCAGCCGCGTGCGGTTTGAGGTATGGCCCCCAACGGTCAAGTTCCGATACCGGCAGCGCTCGTCGTCGGCGATGCTCGACTCCGTTTCCGGCGAGCGAAAACCGGACCTGCGGTCCCGGATCGGGCAATCACGGCTCAGAAAGCTGTTCGAGCCCGTAAGGCCGTTCGACGACATGCGTCCCGGCCGGCCAGTCCAGTCGATTCTCGAATCCGTCAAAGCGGCCGGGTTCGAATATGCGCTGACCAAGGCGGAGTTCGGGGAGCCTCCCACCCTGGCAACCGGGGTCGATGGCCTGACGGTAATCAATTACACCGCCGGTCGCTGGGATGGCTGGACGCCGTTCGAAACTTTGAACGGCATCGAGGACCTGGTCCGCGCCGAGAGGCGCCTGTTGAGGGACGGGAGGCCTGGCTGGTTGCTCGGCGGCATCGACAGCTGCCTATGGACGTTCTCAGGTCACGTGTTGGATCGCGGTCGCGAGCTTCGTGACATGTGCCGCTGGATGGCAGACGGCGGTTCGTCTGGCGCGGTCGTGAACGTGACTCCCCGCACCGCCGCCCGATACGCACGCATCCTTGCGGACGAGGGTTTGATCAGAACCGTCGGCGCCCAATGAAGAGTCGGACGCAGCTATTCGAATAGCGGCGGGCTGGGCAGCTGATATTGGGGATCGATCGCCCGCTGCCCGATCGTGCGCGCAGGCACGCCGGCCACAACATCGAGCGGCGCGACATCCTTGGCCACGACTGCACCAGAAGCGACCACTGCGCCCCGGCCGATCGTCACCCCTGGGAGCACCATGGCCCGCATGCCGATCCATACGTGGTCCTCGATCAAGACCGGGCGGCCCTGGAGAGCGAATCCGGTGTCGTTCATGTCGTGCTGCGTCGTCAGGATGGCGACCTCAGGCGAGATGCTCACGTCCGCTCCGATCTTTAGACCGCTTCGAACATCGATGCAGCAGTCTCGATTGATCACAGTACGCGGGCCGATGCTGGTCTTCAGACGGCGATTGGTGCGGCGGCCGAAAGACCACACATAGCAACCGAGCTGGATGGAACTGCCGGCTCCCATCTCGATCCCGAGCACCTCTTGGTACCAGGTCCGCCGAAATGCGTACGAGGGAATGTGGCTGACCACATGGTTGGTCAGGTAGTTGACGCAATGGGAGGCGACCCGAACCAGACTCTGCGCTTTCGACTTTTCGCGACCGCGAACCAGGACGGCGGCTTCAGGCTGCATTTCGAATATCAACAGCCCGTCGAACGCCTCGTACGGGTGCTTCGGCAGGAGGCCTCGCATCATCGCCGCGTGAAGGCTCCTGCTCGAGCCGCTTAGAGGCTTCCAATGCTCCGAGCAAGCTGCCCACCACGACTGCAATACGGAACCAGTACAGGCCCATGTCGTAGAAGCCCTGCACCAGGTACGCGATCAGGGCAGCCGCCGCGATCAGGCTGATGAGCATCCTGATCTGGCTCGGCCGTTTGCGAAAGACGTTGCATGTGGTCATCAATGCCGTACAGACGAACAGCCAGAAAGTGAAGATGCCCATCAGTCCCAGGCGCAGCCATAGATAAAGGACGCCATTGTGTGGCAGGTACGTGATGAAGCTGTCGATGTTGGTGATATTGGCGTTCGGCACGTACTGAGGAATCGGATGCCCAAAACCCATCCCTAGTGGCATCGACTGTCTGATAGCAATACCGAGGTCCACGTTCTCGATGACTCGGTACTGATTCGACTGTTGGTCTCGATTGGACGGGGCTATCTGTGAAAGAAGCGCACGGGCAGGCTGACCCAACAACCCTGGGTCATTGGAAAAGCCGATCCAGTAGATGCCGGCGAGGACGCAGCCCGCGATTCCCATCATCACGACCACGCGCCGGCGTTCAGGCAGGCCCAGGTAGCAGAGGAGGAACACCATGGCCAGTACCGCAGCCGCGACAGCCCACGCGGTCCGCCTCTGGTTGGCGATATCCGCGGCCAGCACGAAGGGCGACAGCAGCGTCATGAACGTGCGAAGGCGTCCCTTTATCGGTATCAGCCAGAGGCCCGCGAGCATCGCCAGGTAAAGGCCGAAGAAGAAGGACTCCTCGTGGGCGAGGATCGCCTGGGGCCTGGACTGGAAATGGGCGGCCAGCGTGATCACGCCCTGGATTGACTTGATTGCGATACCACTCGCGATTACCGCCAGCAGCACATTGAGGTGCGTCCGCTTGGTGATGAGCTGAGAGCTGGCCACGAACGCGATCCCCAGATACAGCCATGGCCGAAGCTCCAACAGCGAGTCCGAGAACGATCCACCGCTGGTTACACCTCGGAACCAGCCCAGCGTCACCACTGCGGCGAACGTACCCAGCGAGAGGCCGAGCATCGACCGCGGCAGTGCCAGGCTCCGATTGGCGAAACCCTTGATAAGCCAGATCGCGAGGAGGAGAGCTAGAAACACCTCGAACGGCGTTGCGTAGATGCCGGCCAGGCCGGCGCCGGCCTTGAGGCTTTGAAATAGCGGGATGTGATCGGTGCCGTCGGAATACGTGCCTTCGCTGACAAGCGAGAACTGCTCGATAAGAGTGGCTGCGATAGCCAGCGCGATGACACCGGTCCAAGGCGCCGTCCAGACCAACAGGCTGATTGCGACTCCGGCCACCAGCGCCACGGCGATTCCGTTCCCGAAAGCCAGCTGGGCGACCGAAACGCCGAACGCCGCGGCAACCAGCACTGCGAGCACTGCGATGAGCCGGTGCCTCGACCGAAGTAGGTCTTCGACGGACTGAACGCTGGCGGGCGCTACGGCAGCCATCTATCCCCCCAGCGAACGGTAGGTGTACGCGAGAACCAGTGCTATCGCGATCAGCATGCTCGTCACTGCAAAAACGTCCACCCGCGACCGGCGCCAACCGATGAATATCGCGACAGCGACCAGGACGAGGCCCCAGGTCACAGGGCGCTCAGACTCCGGACAGTCGACGGGCCCAGCCTGGTACGCGAGACTTCGTCCCGTTGACCAGCACCTTTGGAGTCACGGGCAATCCGCCGACCGCCTCGATGATGCTAGACGCCGGCACCACCCTCGCCCGAACAACGAGGATCACATCTGCCATCAGCCCCGCTGCCTGGCGTCCGGCACTGTTACCCAGGAGTGGAGGTAGGTCGGCCACGATCACATGGCCCTCGGACACAAGCGTGTCGAGCACCTCGGTCTTCGCCAGCTGGCTCAATGCACGAGGGATCGAGCCTTGGACCACCCCTGCTGGAATGATCGACAGCCCAGCGACAACGGGCCGGATCGTGTCAGTCAGGATCGCCCGGCCCTCCGCGAGGTCTCCCAGGCCAGGGAATCTGGCCACGGCCAGCCTCTGAGCCAGCTCGGGGTTGGCAAGGTCGAGCTCGAGAAGAATGGTGTTGAGCCCATACTCCGCGAGCACGAGAGCAGTCGCGATGGCGATGGTTGTTCGACCTTCGCCTCGAAGCGAGCTCGTGACCCCCACGGATCTCAAACCGTCCATGCCGAGGTGCTGGATCGCGAGTCGGCAGCCCTCCACGATCTCCTCGGCAACGAAAGACTCGTTGAGCGGCGTCGTCCAGGCCTGAACACGTGGCGTCGCGTACAGCGACGACGGCCATGCCGGAGCGACCGAAGCCGGTTTCGCCGTCGGCGATGCAGTCTTCGAGGCGTTCTTCACCTCTAGCACCTCGCTCAAGCCCTCGCCGACAGGGGCGTCGAGCCGATGACCGGCAGTCCAATCATTGTCTGTACTTCGTCCTGACTGTGGATCGTGGTGTCCATCCTGACCAGCAACGCACCGGTGCCCACCACCGCCAGCATGCCGGCCAGCATGCCGGCGGCGATGGCAAGGAGCTCCTGGCGTGCGAAGAGGGACACGCTCGATGGAAGCTTGGGAGCATCGACGACTCTGAACGGCTGGCTTTGCCGCGCTAGCGCCAGGTCGGAATTCGTCTTGTCGATCTGAGCCAGCAGCGCCGAATAGTTCGCTCTGTCTTGCGCCGCTTTGTCCTGGAGGATAGCGAGCTGGGCGTCAGTTGATGAAGCGGTTGAATTGTTGGCGAGACTTGGATGAGCCGCCAGGTAGGCCCGCACGGCGTCGAGGTCCGTGCTCAGCTCTTTGGCTTGGTCCGCCAACTGGCTCTTGTAGAGGGCCAGCTGCGCCTGGATCGCGGTAGTGCGAGCGGAAATCTCCGCATTGGTGAGCTGGCTGATGAGAGCAAGCGCGGTGCCGTTGGCCACCTGTGGAGTCGGAGCGTTCACCACGAGGGTCAGCTCTGACGGCCCGAGCGGGGTGAGCGTCACATGGGCGCCTAGGTACAGGCGGATCGTATCCGCCGACGCCTTCGATTCGGTGCCTCCGCCGCCGAACAGGCCTTCGATCCGAGACGTCGTGCCGCTGCCGTGCGTATCCAGGTACCCGCCAAGCGGGCTGTTCTGCGCGACGCTCACAGCGAAGCTATTGGTCTTGAGGTACTGGTTGACGATGTCGGCTTGCGTCTGGGCCGCACTCTGGGTGCCGACTCCGTTTCCGTTCACCCACAGAGTCGCGGATGACAGATAAGAGGGCGGCTGCACAAAAATGTAAGCGGCGGTACCGATCAATGCCGCCAGCAAGGGTGCCATGAGCAGGCGCTTGTGCGCGAAACAAACCTCGAGATAGCGCTTCACATCCGTCACTCTAGGGGCCGCCCTGTCGCGGCCCAATAGGAAGTTGGCCAGAGCCCCGCGCGGGTGTCCCGGATATATGGGCCGCTGTCCCGCCGCCGATCAGGCGAGTCCGCCCGGCTGCGGAATCAAATCGCGATCCGAGGTCCGGTCCAACAGACCCAGGGCTGCTGACGCGACCGCCGCGGGCTCGACGCTCCCGAGGCCTCCCAGCCCCCTGCACATCGGAGAGTCGCACCCGGACAAAACGCCCCAGCGTCCGAACTCGCACCATCCGGCTCCGTTGGCCGAAACTCGGGGCTGAATCAGCGTGCGGAGCCGGCTGCTCGTGATGCCGGTATACCGCGCATCCTCGAGACCCAGGAGCACCACGGCCGGGGTGCCGACGGCGCTCGCAACCGCGGCGGCTGCGCTGTTCACGCAGATCAGCACGTCGAGTCGCCTGATAACTTCGACAAACTGACCGAAGGTTGTGCGACCGCAGCCTCGAATTGGACTCTCGGGCAGGCCCGCCGCAATTTCGCTCTCGAGCTCGGTCTCTTTCTGAGATCCGGTGATCACGATGCTTGCCCCTCTCTCGTTCTGGAGCTGCCGGCCGACTTCGGCGAATCGTTTGGGAAGCCACTGCTGGCAAGACCAATCCGAACCGGGATGGATCCCCACCCGCGGGCCCGAACCATCGCTTAGAACAGCTACGGCCCGCGCGGCGTCGTCGCCAGTCGTCCAGACCTCCAGTGCACCGCGGTCCTCATCCACACCTATCGCGCTGAGGACGCGCCGATTCTCGTCGCGCGACGACTCAACCTCGAGGCCGGGGGCGGCTCGATGGGTGTAACTGTCGGCACCGCCGGAAACGCCGGCGACAACCGGGGAGCCCACGAGCCGCGCCAGCTTGCGCATGGCGCCGGAGCTCCGATGGAACACGAGGGTGGCGTCGTAACCCCACGTTCTGAGCCTCGCGGCCAATGCAACGAGCACGCCCGCTTTTTCAAGGCGAGCGACCCGTTGTCCTTTGTGTCGGAAGTCTCGCCATGTGATCAATCTGTCGATGTAGGGGCACGGACCCAGCACCGGCTCCGCGGATTCGAGCGCAAGCACGTGGATCGAGGCGGACGGATACGCCGCCCGCAAGCTCCGCAGCGCGGGGACCGCGGCCATCGTGTCGGCGAGGTGGCCGTAGGCGATGATCAGGATCTTTCGGTGGTCGAGCTCGACTGTGTCCATCGCAGGCGTCAGATCCGCTGCAGGTGGCCGGCCACAATGCGGTAATCGTGCAAGCAGCGCTTGTAAGCGGTGGAAAAGTAATGAAGCCGGCGCATTGCGCGCAGCCTCCGATGCGGCGCTCTACGTCCGTCTCTCATCGCCTTGTTCCTCGTCTCCTCCAGCCACTGCTCGCCGCGGTTGTCTCCGAGCAGGGTCAGCTTGCCCGCCATGCCCCCGTTGCCGGTCTGGTAGTTCTGCTGGCTGCGGAAGATGGCCCAGCCCCGCCGCACTCCAAAGGTGTGGACCACCACGGCCCGGGGAGTGGTCAGCATTCGCACGCCGGCGGCTTCGAGCCTGAACTTGTAGTCGGTATCTTCGGCAGCCGGAAAGTCAGCGCCGGCACCGAGGCACTCGTCGAACGTGCCCAGGCGCTGTGTCACCTCGCGGCGGATCGCGAAGTTGGCGCCGATCCATTCCCACCCTTCCGGTCGCCGCCGCAGATCAGCGGCGGGATCATACAGAGCTTCGGTTGGCAGCACTATGGGACAGGTCGTCAGGAGGCCGAGCCGCGCTGGACTCAGCACAGCTCCTCCAACAAGACCGAGCTTCGGGTCGTCGAGGAATGCGCGCGCGAAAGTCGCCATCCATTCGGGCTCCGGCTCGCAATCGTCGTCCGTGAAAGCTATGACCGGGCCGGCCGCCGTCTCGAGCGCTGCATTGCGGGCCACACTAAGGCCCCGCCTCTCGAGCCTTGCGTACTGGATGCGCCGATCGCCCTCGGCAGCCGCGGCGACAGCGCTTTCCAGCAGCTCGTGAGAACCCTGGCCGATGACGATCAACTCCCAGTCCATCCATGTCTGCCTGCGGATGGCGCGCACAGCTGCCCCGACCGTGTCCCACCGCGTCGCTGGAACGCAGACCGAGATCGTAAGGCCGCCGGTTTTTTCAGGCACTGAGCTGGCCATATACATTCATGAGCCGGCCCGCCATTCGATCAACGGTGAAATCGGCGGCTCGCCGTCGCGCCGCACTGCCCAGTCTCTCCAGCTCTGCGGGCTCTCCGAGCAGCCTGATCATGGCTGCGGCGAGGGAACCGGCATCGCCGGGCGGTACCAGCACGCCATCCACGCCGTCCGTAAGCACCTCGTCGAACCCAGAGCCGCTCGTGGTGACGATCGCGCGACCCAGCACCATCGCCTCGAGGCAGGTATTGGCCAGATTCTCCCATCGAGAAGGGATCACGGCCAGCGCTGAGTTTTCGACGATTCGAAAGAGCTCAGGATGCGCGAGCCGTGGCATGAAATGGATGCGCGGCCAGACCGTGGCACATCTCTGCCGGGCGTACTCGGCGAACGGGATTCCCTTGTAGCCCAGGTCCTGGCCGATGAGCACGCAGTGCACCTCAGGGTGTGCCGAAAGCACATCCGGCAGGGCGTCGATCAGGCTGTCCACGCCTTTGCGGATCTCGAGGCGTCCGAAGTACACGACGTAGGGGACCTCGACAAGAAAGGAAGGTGGCGGGGCGGGGGAGGGCTCTGGCGGATCAATGCCGGTGGGGACGATCGCGATCGTTTGTGGATCGATGCTCCACCTCCGGCCGACCTCCTGCGCGAGGGCGACGGTTGGCGAGATGACGCGCCGACTCCGCCTCGCCTGCAGCTTCTCCATTTGTGAGGTGAATGTGGACCGCAGCTTCGTGCGCACCGCCGCTCGATTGATCGCCTGGACCAGGTAGTGCGGAGTCGCAAGGCGGGTCACCAGTGGCGCAGCCGGGCGCAGAGCATATACGAGCGCCTCCGCGTCCCACTCGCAAGCCTGGACGACGTCGAACGTTCCGGCTGCCGTCAGGGCGCGAGCAGCCGTCCAGGCCCACGCAAGCGAGTGCGGCCTCAGCCGGGCCGGCCGGAGTCGGTGAATGCGCACGCCGAACACCGTGTCGTCAACGGGCTCGCCGTCGTGGGCTTCCGTGAAGAGGTGAATCTCGTTTCCCAGCCGAGCGAGACCTCGAGCGGCCTTTGAGCTCCACGAGCCGACCCCCCCGCCATGGGGCGGGTGCTCTCGGCTGACTATGGCGATCCTCAATCGATCATGGCGGGCTCGGCCGAGAGCCGCGTCCTCCGCGTTCGGACGACCTCTAGAAGCTGAGTCAGCTCCTGCCTGGTCATCACCCGCAGCAGCACTGCAAGTATCGGATAAACGGCGAGCCCTACCAGAATCGCCGGTGCAAGACCCAATTCGCGAGCCGCCAACACGGCCAACCCCATCCCTGCCGCCGCGACCATCGCTCGCGATATCCGTTTCATGAAGACCGAGTCAAAGGTGTTGCGGATCACCGCGATGCCGATCGCGGCGAGGACGAGTTCCGTTACAAGCAGGCTGATCGCCGCCCCGATGGCACCGTTATGCGCCCGACTCTGGAAGTAAGGAATGAGGATCAGGTTGAGCGCCGGGTTGATGACACATGCGAGCGCCATCGCCTTCGTCCACAGCATCTGCTGATGGCGCGCGATGAGGATCTGATTGACCATGATGTTCAGGTACATGGGCGGCACCGATAGCGCCAGCAGGGTCATGACCGGGATCGCCTGCCTGAAATCGTTCCCGTACAGGAACAGGATCAAGTTGTTCGAGACAAGGGCCACTCCCAAGCAGACCGGCAGGCTCAGCGCGAGCACCACCTGAAGCGGTCCCCTCGCCGCCTGCCACAGGACGTCATCGCCCTGGGCATGAGCGGCTGCCAGCCTCGGCAGCCAGGCCGTGGACAGGATCACCGGGACGAACATCAACGTTCCGAAGAGCTTCGTCGGAAGTCCGTACCAACCCAGCACGTCGGACGGTGTCATCACGCTGAGCATCAGCGAATCGATCCATAGATAAAAGGTGAAGAAGAGGGCGAAACCCAGGTAAGGGATGCTGGCCGTGGCCAGCGACCAAAGCTGGTCTCGCCGAATCGTCCAGTCGACCGAGAAGTTCCTCCGCATCCACACGATGTGCAGGAGCAGGACCATCGCCAGGACGATCACAGTCAGGGTGAGCAAGCCGACCGCCCGGTAGCCGAAAAACACCAGTGCGACGCTCACCAGGCTGACGCAGGTCTTGGTGAGAATGTCCGAGTAGGCGAGGTACTGCATCTTCTCGAGCGCCTGCAGCCCGGCCTGGATGGGCTCGAAGAGCAGGTAAAGCACGCACACCATCCAGCCGAGAAACAAAGCCTCGATCTGTTCGGGAGTGAACTTCCCGAGGTCGGCGAACGCTCCCAGCACGATCAGCATCGGAACCGCAAGAATCGCCCTCAAGACAATCGCGGTCGAGATCAGGCTTGAGGCGCGGTTGCGGTCGATCGAGATCTCTCGAACCAGCAAGGGACGCGTGCCGAGCCCGATCAACACGGTCAGGATTCCGGAGGCCGCGACCGACAGCGTGAAAACGCCGGTTTCGCCTGGGCCGAGCGCCCGTGGCACGAACAGAGCCCAAGCCAGGCTTGCGCACCAGGTGATGATCTGGCTGCCGGCCAGAACGCCGATGTTCTTGGCCAGAACGCTTACAGATCGCCCTTCGTGTCTCGGCGGGACACCGGCTTCGATGACCGCCATCACGCGTTTCCCCCTGCAGCCGCAACCACCTCACCGGCGCTGGCCGACACGCCTGACCAGATCTCGGTCAGCCTTCGCCCGACGGTCTCCGCGCCGAACCTGCGCTCAGCGATCGATGCCACCACCGCGCGAGTGGCGTCACTTTCAAGCGCCAGTCGCAGCGCCTCGGCCAGCGCGTCGGTGCCCATATCTCCGGCGCACACGCCCAACGGGGCGGACAGGATCTCGACGAAAGGGTAGACAGGAAACGCGACCACTGGGGTGCCGGCGACGGCCGCCTCGGTCGCGACGTAGCCCCATTCCTCATAAAGGCTTGGGACCAAGAGCACGTCCGAATGACGCAGCCGCACGTGGACCTGATCGCGCTGAAGCGGGCCCGCAGCGATGACCCGCACCGATGCCGGCAGGGCGCCCAGCTCGACCCGCAGCCTGTCGGCATTGCGGCCGATCAGCTCGAGCTCAACCTCCATCCCAGAACTGGCGAGAAGGCCGACCGCCACGATCGCCGATCTGACGTTCTTGCGGGGATGGGACAGGTCGCCGCAGCAGATCGTGACCCGTCTTGCCATTGAGCGGCGGCCGTCTTCACTGATCAGGTCCCAGGAGGTTTCCGGCGCCCGGCTCGGAGGGGGACATGCAATTGCCGGCAGTCCGAGCGTTTCAAGGTGTGCGGCCAGCAGCTCGGTGGGCGCGACCACGCAATCGCTTGCCGCGTAGCCCTGGCGGTCGTTACAGTAGTGCGACAGGCCCTTGAGGGCTAGTCCGGCGCTCTTCGGAAAGCTCGCCCCGGTGTGCCGCCATGTCTCGACCAGCCTCGCGCGGGGACGGTGCGGGTAGAACCAAGCGGCCACAACGACTCGATTGGCATGCGGTCGGGCCGCGCCGGCCAGTGCGGGATGGTTGAGATGCGCAACGTCGAATCGTTCACCGAGCCGCGACAAGGTCCTTCCTAGCTCGGCCTGCATCTCCACGAGCGCGAATGTCGGCAGCAGGCGGGCCGTGGAGCGCAGCCCAGAGCGAGACAAGGGCCCTGTCGCGACGACCCGGATCCTGTCGCTGCCTATTCGGCCGCGCAGCTCAGGCGCGACGCCTTCTCCGAGCCCGATGAGAGTTACGCAGTGGGACGCGTCCGCGCCCACTGCGGCGATCTGCTCTGCATATGTGTCAACCCCGCTGAAAGTGCCGCCATGCAAAGCCACCAGGACCGAAAGCTGCCGTTTGATCACCCTCGCACTTCGTGCTCAACGGTATGGTCGTGAATGCTCCTTAGACAACAGACCGCTTCGGAACCGGCAAGGTCTCAGTCCCAACGAAGCGGGACACCGGTCCTGGGCACTTGTTCCCGATTGACGACCGGGGACACAACTACCCATGTGAAGCGCATGTGCCTCTGACCTACCTTTGCTTATCTGATGTTTGTGGGCTCGCGACGGGCTGACGCTGACGTAATAGGCGGCGAGAGCCCGATTCCCGATCGGAATGGCTTTTGGAAACGACGGTCGATTCTCATCGTCGCGCCGTCGTGGCCCCATCCCCCGACCTGGGGGTTTGCGACCCGGGTCTACCAACTGTCAAAGCAGCTTGCCAGGCGCCACCGCGTGAGCCTCCTGGCTTACGGCGCGGGCGATCCGGCGGCTGCGCGGCGCGACTCCGGCGCCATTTTCGAGTCCGTCCATCTGGTGCCCCGGCCGGCGGCGGTTCGATCCAAGCGACGGGCGCAGCTCACATCCCTTCTTTCGACCCGTTCATTTCACGGAGGCGGCCTCCGATCAAGCGCCATGGATGCTGCGCTCGCGGCGCTCCTGGCCAAAGGCGCCTTCGACCTCATACAGGTGGAATCGAGTCAGCTGGGTGGTGCGGGACCGGTTCGCGGCATCCCGGTGGTGCTCGACGAGCACAACATCGAGTACCTCTTGCTGCGGCGGCTGGCCGAGGTGGAATCGTCCGTGTCGAGAAAGGCGTTCGGCTATATCGAGGCCGCGAAAGTGCGCTGGGAAGAGGCGCAATGCTGGGCTCGCTGCGACGGGGCCGTTTTCACGTCGGCCGCGGACATGGCGATGATGCGCGGCGCTCAGCCCAAGACGCCCGCCTGCGTCGTGCCCAACGGAGTTGACACGGACTTCTTCTGTCCGTCATCCGATCAGCCAGACCCTTCGACTGTGGTTTTCACAGGGAGCATCAATTACCGACCCAACACGGACGCCGTCGCCTATTTTGTGCGGGAAGTGATGCCGCCTTTGCTGCGACTCCGACCGTCGACGAAGTTCATCGTGGTTGGCCAGGGAGCTCCCGATTGGCTGCTCCGCATGTCGAGCGCCAACATCGAGTTCACAGGGCCGGTCGACGACATCAGGCCCTACCTTGCACGCGCGTCTGTGGTCGTTGCGCCGCTGCGAGTCGGCAGCGGGACCAGGCTCAAGATCCTCGAGGCCCTGGCGATGGCGAAACCGGTGGTGACCTCGCAGACAGGATGCGAGGGCCTGAGTGTGATACACGGCGAGCACTTGGAGTGCGCGGACGATCCTCAGACCTTTGCTGAAGAAACTGCGCGCCTGATGTCCGACACGAAACTTGCAGCGGAACTGGGGCGTAACGGACGCGCACTGACCGAGCGCGACTACAGCTGGAGGTCCATCGTGAGCACCCTGGAAGCTTTCCACTCCCAGCTCATTCGCAAGGAGACCAAAGTCTGATGGTTGGTGAAACGCCCACCGCGCCTGTGCAGATCGGGGTGGTCCGCGTCTTCGACGAGGCCGCCGGTTATTACAAGCAGCTGCGTTGGGAGAAGAACCGGCTGACGCGGTTTGAAAAGCTGCTGACGCAAGAAACGATCGAACAAGAGCTTGGGAATCACCGAGCGTCGAAAGCGCTCGAGCTTGGCTGCGGTCCCGGAACATGGACCGGATTGCTGGCCGACCGCGCCGACAAAGTGCTCGCGGTCGATCTTTCAGCGGCGATGCTGGAGCAAGCCGGTCGCTCGCTTGCTCAGCGACTCAACATCGAGCTGGTTCGCTCTGACATCAGCGGATTCGACCCGGGCGCCCAAAAGTTCGACATGATCCTCAGCGTCCGCGTCCTCGAGTACGTGCCTGAGTGGCAGCAAGTGGTCGAAGGTCTTGGCCGCTGGCTTTCAGCAGGAGGAAGGGTTGTGGTGGTGACCAAGACCCCAATATCGATCTGGCGTGGAACCGGTCGCGAGCGATGGTTTGGACCTCGGACACTTGGAAGAAGACTGGCCGGCAGGAGCTTGAATCCCGATTTCTGGCAGAGGTACATCCCGATCCGCCACATGGTGCGCGCGTTTCAAAACGCTGGTCTGACTGATATCAAAGTCAGGCCAGTCATCTTCGGCCTGCCGATTTTCATGCGAGGCACCAAGCAGTATCCGCTGGTTCCGGCCTTCGCCGAGCCGCCGCTTCTGTGGGCGACGAGACACGTTTGGGAGTGGGCTTCGCACGGTTCGCAAATCAGGCGAATGGCGGCACTGCCGTTTGCCGAGTCGTATGCGGTATCAGGACGTCTGGGCGTCTGAGGGCTCGCCCATATTTCCGTTCTGGGCGAGCCCCTCATACTCCTTACAGGTACTTCGAATACGTTGCAGTCTCCGAGCCGGCGATAGTCGATCCAAGCTGTGTGACAAGGACGTTCCCAAACGTGAAGGGGTCATTCGACTCGAGGCCGACCCCTCCATTTGTGAATGTCGAGTCATTTGCCTGCAGCACCAACGTTCCATTGACGTATGCGCCGACCGATCCGCCGTACGCATACACGCTCAGGACGTACCACTTCGATGGGTCGAACACGTATGGAGCAACCGCCAGCCGCACCCAGGAGCTGCCAACCCACTTTCCGAGCACGAGCTGGTTACCGCCGGTGATATATAGCGTGTAGCGGCCGTTCTCGTTGGCGTCGAATATCAGACCGTCATGCTCGCTCGCCCAACAGCTGGGCTTGACGCTGACGCTGAATTGATAGTTCGACCATGTGGTGTTGCCGACTTGGAGATAGCCGGTCCACCCGACATGTCCGACAACGTGGCTTCCCTGTTGCTGCACCGTCCAGGTTGAGTTGATCCCGGAGCTTGTCCAGCCCGTCGGAGACGCGCCCACTGTGTCGCTCGCGAAGTTGTCTGCGAACAGCTGGCCGCCCGTGGGAGCCGGCGATGGTGATGGGGTCGGGTATGGGGATGGTGTGGGCGAGGGCGATGCTATGGGCAGGGGAATAGGACTCGGGCTTGGTGAGGGCGACGGAGAAGGAGTGGGAGAAGGAGAAGGAGAAGGAGAAAGAGAAGGAGTGGGAGTGGGAGAAGGAGTGGGAGTGGGAGTGGGAGAAGGAGATGGAGATGGCAATGGTTGAGGCGACGGCGCCGAGCTCGTCAGCTGTCCGGCAAGCCATGACTTGTAAGTCATGCCTTCGCCTGTGGTCGGCGTGCCCGCCTGCATGTCCGTGACGAGCACGTCATCCGGATTCGTCCACGCGTTCCACGTCCAGGCCACGACGCTGAGGCCGTGCGTGCTCGCCCATGGCAGGAAGGTGGGAAGGTAGGTCTCGGGCCCCGACGAAGAGTCGCCAGTCTCTCCAGTCACCACAGGCACCTGCTGTGCCAGGGGAGCAATCACGCTGTCCCAGCAGGACTGAGCAGCGCATTCGCTCAGGAGGCTCGGATTGCCACTTGGATAACTGTGCCAGGAAGCGGCGACATTGGTGTCAGCCGGGCGGTTAGCGAGCCACCCAGATAGATCCCGAGCCCAGTTGACTCCCGCGACCATGATCACATTTTGGGCGCCCGTTCCGCGGACGTCCGAGATCAACTCGTTCATACCGGCAGACTGCCAGTTGGCGGTGATCGTGAACGGCGTGCCGCCGGTTTCGTACTGGTTCAGAACGCAGCCGTTCATGAGGCATGTCCATTGGTCGGGGCCACCGACCGCGATCCAGTAGTAGAACGGCTCGTTGTATAGGTCGTAGACCACGCCCAGGTCACCGCTGAAAGTTGCGGCGACGGACTTCCAGAATGACGGTGAGTGATCCTCGTCTGGAGCCGGGTTCTGGCTCAGCGCGAGTTGGGCGCCGGGTGCAGACCAATGCAGGTCGACGATTACGTATAAGCCCGCAGCGCGCAAGTCGTGCACCAACTTGATAATCGCTGCCTGGTATGTGGCACCTCCGATCCTGGCCCCGTTGATTCCCAGCCAGCAATCCTCGTTGAGCGGGACGCGAACAAAATTGATTTGCCACGCCTGCATGGCGGCGATCGTCTGACTGCTGTCTTCCGGCTGTCCGCCAAACGGGTCGGCACTCCAGCCTTGAGCGCAGACGAATTCGGTGCCCGCCATGTTGGCCCCATGCAAATGCACGACGTTCCCGTTCGTATCGACGAGCTGGTTACCGGCGACGTGCAAACCGGCTACTGCGGTTGGCGCAGACGACTGCGATGGTGATGGCGACGGCGACGGCGATGGAGATGGCGACGGCGACGGCGATGGCGATGGCGACGGCGATGGCGATAGAGCCGGACTCGCCAAAGGGATTGGGCTCGAGGCAGGCTGAGCTGAGCCGCCCAGCAGCGTTCTCATGGTGCCGAAGCCGGCTTTGAGAGTGACGTCGTCGTGCTGAACCAGGCCCCAGTAGGCAGCGGAGTGGACTGCTGGGGGGCAGCAGGTCATGGAATAGTCGTCGCGAAGGTTGTACCAGACGGCCATCGCGATAGGACTGCTGGCGGTCAGCGTGGCGGTCATCAACGATTGCTGCGCCACGTCGTTGGTCGAGTTCTCCTGGGTGCCGTATTCGCCGACCCACAGCAGCTTGCTGCCTTGCCCGTACTGCTGGAGTAGGTTCTCGACGCCGGTCGAATCCGCGGTGGGGTTGCCGTAGTCGTGAAAGGCGGCGATGTCGAAGTGGCCGGTGGAGATGACGGTGCCCAGCCACGTGAGGTCCGGGCTCGAGGGACCGCCGAACATGACCTTGGCCTGCGGATCGGCCGCGTGCGCCGCGGCGTAGCCTGGGTTCAGGATGTCGTTCACGTAGTCTTGCACAGAGGCGGGCCACAGGTAACCACCGCCATTGAAGCCGTAGTTCGGCTCGTTCCACATCTCCCAGTAGTGGATCGAGGAGCGGTAGCGGTTGACTATGGCGTTGACGAAGGAGCCGAACTCTGCCGCCGTCGGAAGATTGGTCGGAGCCGGTGCCGCCCATGCCGGTGTGTAAACGATTACCGGCTGCAGCTGCACTCCATGAGCATTGGCTGCGTTCACGATCAGATCGGAACGTGACCAGTCATACGCTCCTTGGCTGGGCTCCATCTGGTACCAGGGGAACTCGACCCTCATGACCGCGACGCCGAGTTGATGTGCGAGGCCCAACTCTGTGTTGATCGTTACCGAGGGGTCCGGGTTCTGATAGCAGTTCGGGACCGCGCACCACCATGAGTCAGGGTTCATGCCCATGTAGCGCCAAGGTCGCATCGATGGCTCGGCATTGATGCCGCCTTGACGAACGGCCGCTATTGCGCGCGTCTGCGTCGCCTCGGCGGAAATAAATCCGACGATCACCAATAGCAAACCAAATAGCGGAAGTCCGAGACTGGCCGGGTTTGGTTTGCGCTTAGGCGCAGCGCTCCGCGGTCTTAGCTCTCTAGGAGCACCGAATACAGTCGCATGCAAGGTGATTACCCCCCGTGACGACGTTGACCCCTTCAACGTATCGGCAAAAAAAACCTTGCGGAACCCCGACTGTTAAGAGGCCGTCGCGCGTTGTATTGAGTTCAGCGCATCGAAAACTGTGATTTGTAGATCAGCAGTATCGCGAACAAGCAAACGATTGCTCCGCAGGCCACAATCGCAACACCGGGTACATGCCGGCGGCGGCTGTGCATCTTACTAAAAGGGAACCCTCGCTGCCAAGCCTTGATATTTGTCGCGAGGGCAAGACCGTATGCAAGTATCGCGACGCCAAACAATAGCATCACTATGTAGACGACTCGCAAAACACCGTTTGCATCGCTGGCAACCGCCGATTGGTCAGGCGCTGGCTGACTGGCCACCAACCCAGGGTTCGCGGCGAGCACGGCCAGATGATCGGCGTAGTACCGACCTTCGCATGCAGAGGGCGTGCCCTTCCAATCCGTGATCAGCACGTCGTGCGTGTATCCCCATGGGTTGAAGGTCCACGCAACATATGAGACCGCGTGGCTGTCGGCCCACTGTACCAACGCAGGCAGGTTGGCCAGGTGGCACCCACTGCCCGCGTTATCGCCGGTTTCGCCCACGATGACTGGAACTTTCCTCGCGATTGGGGCAATCGTCTGCGACCAGCATGCGACTGCGGCGCATTGCTCGCCCTCGTACTCGTGCCATCCCGCGACGAGATTCGCTAGTGGATCGTTGGGCTGATGCGCCATCCAGCCCGAGTCATCGTTGGCCCAGTTGAGTCCATTCGCGATGAGGACGTTGGATGCTCCGGCCGAACGCACAGTATTGACGAGCTGCTGCATCCCCGCGGTCTGCCAGCCGTACCGCTGTGTGTAGGGGTGGCCACCCGTCAAGAACTGGTTCAGAGAGCAGCCGTTCAACCAGCATGACCAGGCGTCCTGATGCGCCATCGCGAAGTAGGTGCCGTAAAGAAAAGGCTCGTTGTAAAGATCGAACAAGACGTTCGTGTTGCCGGCGAAGAATCTTGCCACCGAGCTCCAGAACGCCGATGCATGATCCGCGTCAGCCATCGGCTGTTGGGACAGTGCGATGGCATCCCCAGGGGCGTTCCAGTGCAAGTCGACAATGACGTACTTGCCGGCTTCGACCAGATCCGTGACGAACTTCCCAATTGCGCTTCGATAACTCTGCCCACCGAACGCGGGGTCTATGCCGTTCAGGCCGAGCCAGCAATCCTCGTTGAGCGGAACCCTCACCGCGTTGACATGCCAGCTCTGAATTGCGGCGATCGTCGCGGGCGTGTCCTCGGGTTGACCCCCGAAGATGCTCCAGCCTCTGTGGCCAGGAGTCCCGCCTTGAGCACACGCGAACTCGGTTCCGGAGATGTCCACTCCATGGAGAACGACCGCATCCCCGTGACCGTCAACCAACCGTGCTCCAGCGACGCGCAGACCGGTGGGCGCCGTCGGCGAAGCGGCTTCGATTGACCGAATTTGCGTAATGGCGGAGGGCGCAATCGCCAGCGCCAGGACGAGGCACAATATCGATACGGCGCGGATGACCCCGGCCATACGGATTGGGGTCGCTATCGCCCCAGAATTCGCGCGAGTATGAGACCGCCTCCCGCGAGCACCAATCCTATCAAGACAATTGCCATGTAAAAGACCTGTGGATCGAGCTTGTGAGCGGCCGCGGTTGGTTCGGCTTGAGCCGCGACCGGAGTACCGCCAACGTTACCGGCTCCTGCCCCACCGGCCACTTGACCCGGCGAGGATTTGCCGTTGGACGCGCCGGCGGATGGTGACGCGTGCCCCTGGGTGCGACCAGGGGTGGGGCTCGGGCTCGAGCCGCTCGCGGGCGGGGTGCTTTGTGATGTGGGAGGTGGCTGCGAGCTTGGTGGGGGCGGGGGAGGAGAGGCAGGCGGTGACGATCCCCCCAAAAGGTTCTGCATCGTGTAGAAGCTCGACTTTCTGGTGACGTCGTCGGAGAGCAAAACCCCGTACTGCTTGTATTCTCCAGTCGGCGCGACGGGGCAACACGTGTACACGGACTCGTCGCGCAGGGTATAGAACTGTGCCAGGGCGAGTCCTGGGGTGGCGGTCAAAGCCGCCTGAATCAGAGAAGACTGCTGAGAACCGTTGCTGTCGCTCACCCCGTACTCGCCCAACCAGATGGGCTTGCTGCTGTTCGAATGCGCGTTGAGGATGGCGCGGTACTGCTGAACGACCTGGCCGTAGTTACCGCCGTAGTCGTGGAAGGCTGCGACATCGAAATAGTTGCCGCCGCCGGCGTTATAGATGCCGGCCAGCCAACAGCCCGTGTATGGAGCCGTCGCGCAAGTTGCGCCGCCGGCGTCGTTGATGCTCCCGCCCTCGATCACCTTGACGCCGGGGTGACTCGCCTTGACCGCGTTGTACCCGGGAATGAGGATGTCCTTGACATAGCTGACGGGATCGTTGGCGACCAGCGATCCTCCGCCGTCGGGCTCGTTCCACATCTCGACAGCGCTGATCGATGATCCATATCGGCCCATGAAGTTGGCTACGAAAGCACCAAAGTCGGCCGGATTCGGGAACGAGTTGTAGGCGCCGTCCCAAGAGGGCGTGTAGACAAAGATCGGTTGTATCGAGAGCCCGTAGGAGACGGCGTGGTTGAAGATGTAGTCGGCCCTGGTCCAGTCATACCCTCCCCGACTGGGCTCAACCAGGAACCAGGGGACCTCGAGGCGCACGTTGGCCACGTGGAGCTGTTGCGCGAGGCCCATCTCGGTGTTGATTCGCGCCAAGGGATCAGCGTTATTGCTGCACTGACTTGGTATTGGACACCACCAGCTGTCGGGGTTGGCCCCCAGGTAGTGGTTTGGGCGTGCGGAAGGCTCGACGTTGATGCCGCCTGGAATGGAGGCGGCGGCCAGAACGGGCAGAATGGCCGGGCTCGATCCGCCGGGCATGACCTGAGACGCGGCCGGCCACAATGCGATGGCGAGGACGGCAGAGCAGGCAAGCCGCAAGTAGCCTGCTTTCACAAAGCGCCTCTTTCCGGCTATATCGCCAACCCCTTACCGCTTGATGGTGTGATTCTTGCGGGGCACATGGCGCTCCGCCGCCGCACCTGGCAGCGCCCGTTTGCCGGCGCCACCACGCGAACTGAGGCAACAGGATAGATCAAGGCGGCAAGGAAAAGTTGCCCGACCTTAGACCTCCCCAAGGACCGGCCGTCGGGTAGGCCTACTGCCCAACTCCGTTGTCCCGGGTCAGGTTGCATCGATCCCGGAACCGGCATGGGACGCCCATTTACCACCGATCTTCACGACGCCAGAATCCATCTCCGATGCTGGGAAAGTCGCCTCTGCTCGATGCCGGCTATCGGGAGCAGGTCGGGGCCGGCGAAATGGCCCACAGCCCTACGTCGGATGCCGGCCAGATCGAAGCGGAGCGGCGCCCCTCCGACAGGCGCGTACTTGTGGTGGTCCCCACCTACAACGAGCGCGAGAACATCAGCGTCCTGCTGGAGGACCTCTGGCGCCACTGTCCCGAAGTCAACGTCCTGGTGGTCGACGACGCGTCACCCGACGGCACTGGCGAGATCGCCGACGCCATCTCCCTAACCGAGCCGCGACTGCAGGTGCTGCACCGAGCGGCAAAGACCGGCCTCGGCACGGCCTATGTGGACGGCTTCAGACTCGCCATGGCCCAGGGCTTCGAGCTGGTGGTCGAGATGGACGCGGACCTCTCGCACCGCCCAGAAGACCTGCCGCGTCTGCTCGAGGCTGCTGCCACCGCCGATCTGGTGATCGGCTCGAGAAACATCCCAGGGGGCGGGGTGGTGGGCTGGTCCGCCATCCGCAAGCTGATCAGCCGAGGTGGAAGCCTCTATGCGCGGACGATTCTCGGGCTGCCCGTCCACGATTGCACCAGTGGCTTCAAGTGCTTCCGGCGCGAGGCGCTGCTGGCATTGGAGCTCGAAACATTACGTTCGAACGGGTATGGCTTTCAGGTTGAGGTCAACCACCTGTGCCATGTGGCGGGCCTGAGGATCGTTGAGGTGCCGATCACCTTCCCCGATCGAACGCATGGCCATTCCAAGATGTCGTCGAAGATCGTCCTCGAGGCGATGCTTGTCGTGCTCGACCTTCGCCTCGGCCGCAGGCGAGCCAAGCCGGTAGCCGATCCCGTCGCGACAGCTAATGGTTGAGGTCGCCGCCCGGTGGATGGCGGACGCCCGAGTCCAACGGCTTTTGCTTCCGGCCGGTCTCCTCGTTCTCGCGGCGACCCTCGTCTACAACCTGCGGTTTGGGCCGGCTCGGTTCGGGATGTCGGATTTTCAGAGCTTCTACAGTGCGTCTCGAGCGCTGAGGTCGGGCGCTGACCCTTATCTGCCGGCAATGGCCTGGATCAACTCCTATCAGCCGGCCGGCAACGGTGGGCTCTTCGGAACCAAGGTTTACGTCTATGCGCCGTTTTTCGGCTTCCTGATCACTCCGCTCACGATCCTCTCCCAGTACGTCGCCCTGACCCTATGGGACTTCCTCAACGTGGGATTTCTTGTCGCGACGATCTACCTGGCGCTCGATGCCGCCGGAATGCGAGTCCGTTGGGCGATCTTGATCGCTCTGGCGGCGGCGGCGTCGCTCATCCAGGCGGTCCACAAAGAGTGGTATCTCGGCCAGACCGATGTCTTCATCCTTTGCTTGATCACGTTCTCTTTCTGGGTGCGCGTTCGCGGCCATAAGGACGCTGCCGGCATCTTGCTGGGTGTCGCCTGCGCGATCAAGCCGACCATGGCGCTCCTCCTCTTTTTCCTTTTGTGGAAGCGGGAGTTTCGGTACGCGCTCTTAGCGGGCGTGTCGGGCGCTCTCTTGCTGTTCGTGCCGTTCCTCTGGCTGGGCTCCGAAACCTGGCAGCACCAGCTGACGATCTGGAAGTTCTGGTCAAATCAATTCGTCGCCCAGGCTCACAATGATTCGCCGAAGGGCGTTCTGACGCGGCTCTTCACCGCCAACCCCGTGGTCAGGCCGATCGTGGTCGCCCCCGGTTTGGTGACCGCGCTCTGGGTGCTGTTCGTTGCAGCGGTCGGCCTGTCCGCGGCTGCGGTTGTCAGCGCTCGCCCGATCAAGCGAGATGTGCTGACCCTCTTGGAGCTTGGACTGGCCCTGGAGGCCGTATTCCTCGTCAGCCCTCTCACCGAGTGGCCCTACCTTCTAATGCTGATCGTGCCGCTAATCGGATGTGTTGCGTGGATCGTCTCGGCGTACAAGGACGGAATGCGCGACAGGCTCATCAAACCCGCCGTCGCGGCCGTCGCCATCTGGGTCGCGCTGATCGGCCCAGCCGGTTTCGTCGAGTATCGGGTGGTCGACCATTGGAATCGCCCCGGTCTCAGCGCGGATGCCCTGGTCATCCTCGCCCCCATCTATCTATATGTGCTGGTCGCTGCCTTCCTCCTGCAGCTCGTACTGATCGCAAGGGTGCGCAAGATTCGCGTCGCCGACTCACTCGCCGGCATGCCCCGGACGTTGCCGAGCATCACGGCGGAGTTTGCGCACGACGCGTGGTCGGCACTGCCCTCTGTGATCACGCGAACCGCACGCATCGGGTGAACATCTCCGAATAGCGGGCGCCTGACGGGCCGCCTGTTTACCCCGGCTAGCCGTTGGTCCTTCGGCGTGACCACGTCCAGCGGCGGTTCGATGCGTAGTTCCACAGGGTGCCCGGCAGGATGGAGACCACGTTCGCAACGAGGTAATGGACGCCGCCCACGTAATGCAGAAGCGCCAGCGTGGACACGGACAGGACCAAGCCGCCGAACGTCAGCCCGTTGTAGGTGATCAGCCGCCGCAAGAACGGCTTCTCGGGTTCAACGCCTCGGAAGGTAAAGGCGTCGTTCAGGACGAAGTTGTTGACGATCGCGGCCTCGGTCGCCAGCACGCCGGCCAGGATCACGCTGAGGTGAACGCGCTCCACGAAGAGGACGAGAAGGGCATTGTTGACGACGACCCCGACACCGCCGACCAGGCAGAAGCCGGCCAACCTCAGCCCGTGGTCGGTCAGCCGCTGGTGCCGGCCTGCCGCTTCCCAAAGCCGGGTCCCGATTGCCATCAGCGGTAGAGCACTCCTGGCTGCCGGCTGCGCAACGTCGTCACAGTGCGAAGTTGGCGGTGGCGCTCACACCCGTCGAGATGGTGATGCTCTGCGTGCTGCTCATGTACCCGGTTGCGGAGGCGGTCACGTTGTATGTGCCGGCGCCAACCGTTGCAAACACATAGTTGCCGGAGCTGTCGGTCGTGGTGGTGAGACCGTTGCCCAACGTGACGGTGGCACCTGCGATCGGCTGCTTGGTGGCGTTGCTCGTCACGGTGCCGGAGATTTGCGTGACGGGGCTTTCGCTGAAGTTGGCGAAGTAGTCGGTGGCGCCCGAGCTTCGGACTCCACCGGTGCCAGCGCCGGTGAGGATAGTCTGGGTCGCGCTCACCTGCCAGCCGGGTTCAGGGCTGCCGAACGCCCACACCTTGCCATATACATTCGTGCCCACGGCCCGCAGCTTGGCGTGGTACCAGCTGTTCTGGATGAGCGCGGGCGAGGCGGTCCAACTCTTGAGCTGCGTCCACTGGTTGTTCTTGGCCACCCACAGCACCAGCGAGCCGTTTGTGCCCGGAGTGATGGCCAGGACAAGCCAGCTGCCGTTGCCCTGGACTCGGGCAAGCAGGCGCGTGCCTCCAGCGACCATCTCGACGTCCGCGTCGACCTCCTGGTCCTGGTACGGGATTCCCATCCAGGCGTCGTAGGTGGTGCCGGTTGTCTGCAGATAGAGCTGCTGGTTGGTTACCTGCACGACCGCCGACGGGTTGGACGCCAGGTCATCTGTCCATGTGTGGCCGTCGGAGGCCTGGCCGATCCCGGTCTGGTTGGGCCGGCTGAAGAGGTCCTGCGCGGTCAGCGCAGGGACGGCGACCAGAGCCTGGTTGGCGGTGGTGCTGCCGCCGCTGCTGACGGAGGCCGGCTTGAAGTTGCTGTTGTAGCCGGCGGCGGTGAAGATCACGTTGTAGCTGCCGGCCGGCACGCTGAGCTGGTAAGAGCCGCTGCCGTTGGTGACGGTCGTGCTGGTGGCGGGCTGCGTCGAAACCTGCGCCCCCACGATCGGTGCGCCGCTCACCGAATCGGT
>WNFB01001114.1_pt1 | contig 49399 bp, 58 predicted proteins | sample 5400501 | NCBI WGS metagenome assembly WNFB01 (sample SAMN13153341, study PRJNA577476) | soil metagenome | isolation source: 200 cm saprolite under Douglas fir tree site 2 hole 1 | place: USA:California | collected 2015-04-18 | reverse complement strand
ACCCGAAAAAATCTAGAAAATTAGGTATGCGTACTAGTCTCGCGGCACAGATCCGGGAGTTTCCTATTTCCGGTTCTTGGCTAACAAATGTCCGGAGATTCATTTTCGCCAGAATATTATTCTTGCACACTCGTGCGAAATTTTTTTCGACCCCCCCGGGGGCCTTCTCAGATCTCCAGCCACAGCACTAGGGTCGATCTTGAACAGCTGGACCCGGCAAGGGTCTTGGGATCGGCTACGCCTTCGGCTTCGGCTCGGGCTTCGCAGCCGGCTTGGCTTCTTTGGCAGCCGCTGGCTTGTCTTCCTTCTTAGCCGGAGGCTTCGCTTCTTTCGCTGATGCGGGTTTGGCTTCTTCCTTCTTCTCGGCCGGTTTTGCTTCGGCTTTCTTCTCGGCGGCAGGTTTCGGTGCCTTAGCTGCTGGCGCAGCAGGCTTCTCCTCTTCGCTCTTCTTCTTTGCGACTCTCTGGTCTTTCGGGAGCATCCGGTTCTTCAAGTAGGCGGGAACAATATCCGCAGCTTTAGCGTCTGTGTAGATCTCGACCATGCATGTGGCGCTGGATCCGCCGGTTCGTGTTGCGATGCTTCTGACAAAGACTCTGTCGAGTGTTGCCTTGAAGTGTTCAGATGCGAGTTTACGCACCGTCAGCCGGTCCGGCGTTCCCGCTCCCTCATGGTGAACAACTAGCTTGGCTTCGCGGCGTCCCATCAGATTGTTCGTATGCTCTTCGACTACTTCGAAGCTCAACTCTTAGCAGCCTCCACAACCGCTTCAGCGCCGCTAACTATTACGCTGTTAATTTGCAACGTCTCTTCCGAGATGACTCTTCCCCTCAGCAGTTTTCTCTGCCGCTCACCATCATCAGCCGGCCGGAATCCCACTCCGGCTGAGACGAGAGCCCTCTTCCGAGCAGCCCCCTGAATGTCGAACCGCATCGGAACACCATCCTTGTCAGTCCCACCAGTAATCCGCAACTTCACATTCCCCAGCCCTAGGAGTTTTCCGTCGATTTCTTCTCCGATGCTCTTCCCTACGAGAGCTTGCGCTTTGGTTCCTTCCAGTGAAGCGGCTTTCGAGGTCTTGCTCTTCGGGTCTGAGACTATGAGCTGAAACTTTGCCAATGGAATCTCTCGACAACGCGAGGACCCCGATCCCGCTTAATAAACGTCAAGAAATCAGCCAACCCTTTATCTCAAATTGGTCATCTGACCACCAGAGATCCCGGTTGCTCGTCGAGTCGCGATGGCTGAATCTGCGGCCACTCCTCAAAGCCTCGTCCATCCTCGGCTTGGTCATAGGCGGAATCGGCAGCTGGGAGACTCTTCCTCTAGTGGGTCGTGGACTACTCGCCTCATTCTTATTTCCTATTTATCTCCCAATCATCGTCCTCATCGTAATCCTGCTGCTTTTTGGAGGTCCTCTAGCATTCGTTTCGGCTCTCTGTCTCACGCTGCTTCCTTTGAATGACGAGCAGAACAATATTCTAGGCTTCCTCTGTCTAATGGGCTCAGTCACTGCCTTGGTTGTCTTTCCGCTCTTCGCTCTCTTCACGACGTAACCGTCAAAACCAAGTTTACCGAAGTGTTCCAGATGACGAATCGAAGTTCCAGTCAGCCGACTGAACTAGATGCGGCTCCCGCCCCGATTGCAGCCATCTCGCTGAGCAAGGCAAGCTCTCCTGGGCTGAGGTAGTCCCTGAACTTGGACGACAGCACCCTAGCGTGCTGCACAGGAACCTCCACATAGAGTACGTCGCCTTCGTTGATCTGTCTCCCCACCATGGGCTTGTCAATCGACACCGCAACCTGTCTTCCGGCACCCGCTTCTCCCACATCCTTTCCCTGATCCTGTATCCGGACGACCTGTCCGATCCGCTGTCCTCTACTATTGATGAGCGGATACTTCGGCTTGATGATTCCGTCAAGCACTTCGACCCCGACGATAGCAGGATCGCTACGGCGGAACATGAATCCCTTCAACAGTTTGATCTTTCCTGGCCGTATGAGGAGGTCCATCTCGGCCTTCGCGCCCGCCAGTCTCTGAGCTTCAACCCAGCGAGAATACTCCTCCAGAACATGATAGAGGACATCCCCTTTGAAGACTGGGATCTTCGATAGCGCGATCTCCTCCTCGGCATCCGGCAACAGCTTCACACCAAAAGCCAGCACAACACCCAGGTATGGATCCTTGACGCGCACAGCCTTTGCCTCAACAACATCCCTCCTCGAAACATCACCAACATCAGCCAGCCGAACCGGAATCTTCGACGCCTCCAATGACGTCGTCAGTGCCTCTAGCGATCCCAGCGCGTCCGACTTGACAACGACACCGCTGAGATCTTTCTTGACTCGCACCTCCTCAACTTCATTGAGTATCCTCTCTTTGATCGCCTTCCTACTCGACGCGTCCTTGACCCCGTAAAGGGATGACCCGGCTATCGCATCCTCCAACCCCGCAGCAGCGATCTTTATGCCCGCCGCCGCGTCCACTAACTTCACGTTCGAGAACTTGTCCCTCGGATCACGGATCTCGTCCAAGGGTTTCGGAAGAAGCAGCGCCCGGACCCGCGTACCGATAACCCCATTCCGTCCCGCAACCATGATCTGGTCATCCACTTCCAAGCGTCCATTGTAGATCATCGCGTCAATAGTCACACCCAACCCCGGCTCCTCCTTGACCTCGAGAACGGTTCCCTCGGCAGGACCGCTGGTAACGTTCAGCTCTCCCTTCATGTAGACCTGGGTCAGTCCGAGGAGAACTGCCATCAAGTCAGGGATTCCCTCCCCTGTCTTTGCACTGGCAGGAACTAGCGCGACTGTCTTGGCGAATTCCGTTATACGGTCGAACCTGTCCGCCCTGATACCGTATCTTGACAAGGTCCCCATCATTGTGTAGAGCCGGTTATCCAAGTCCGTCAACACTTCTGGACGCTGGTTAGCCATGTTTTCCAGAAACGATCCTGCACCCGAGCTCTTCCATCCAGGAACCGCGTCAATCTTGTTACAGCAGATCAGAAACGGGGTCTTTCGCGCTTTCAGAATCGTCAGCGACTCGACTGTCTGTGGCTCTATCCCTTTCGTTACGTCAATGACCAGTATGGCGACGTCTGCGGCTGATCCTCCCCTTTTGCGAAGGTTGCTGAAAGTTTCGTGACCTGGAGTGTCGATGAATAGGATTCCTGGAACTTCTACTGTCAGCTTGAACCGTTCAAGTAAGGGTCCGATAATCTCTGTCAGTGTTTTGGCCGGGATGAGGCTGGCGCCGATCCATTGCGTTATCTGGCCTGGCTCACGAGCCGCGACCGAAGTCCCCCTAAGCCGATCTAGAAGTGTAGTCTTGCCATGATCTACATGGCCCAGAACCACTGCAATAGGCTGACGAATCGGCATATCTAGGAGACTCCATTAGAACCTCTAGTGACGCCGGGGAATATTAAACCCTAAACCTCATACTTAGACGCCCGTTGCCGATAGACAAACCGAAACTTAGGCACAATGCTTATACTAGGCAGGGAGTCAACATTCTTCTGAGGAGAACAATCAATGTATGTGAGGGTCAAGAAGATCGGCTCGAAACGATACGCCTACATTGCTGAAGGAGTGTCGAAGAAAGGTAAGGTCAGACAGAAGACTCTAGCCTATCTCGGCCCACTAGTGAAGATAGCGACAGGCGTTCCCGACGAGATCAGCAGAAAAGTTGACGCTAAAGTCAGGAACGTTGACTGGAACAAGATAAACATGGGCATACGAAGGATTCCACTAGATTTCGACGAGGTGCAAGAGATCAAGCGAAACATGCTGCCGAGAGTTCTCATTCGGAGACAGGATCGTTCGCGAGACATCGGTCGCGGGAACAGGCCTAGGGTGGAAGGGGAACTAGCTGCTCTTACCATAATAGCACGAAGAGGTTTCAACGAAATGTTTCGGACCCTGAAAGATGGAACGCTCGTCATGCGATGAGCGTCAAGCGATCCCTCTCGAAAACCTACTCCGGGGCCCTCACCTCAAAATCCTTCATTTCCAGGCTTCGGAAAGAGCCTAACGAACTGAGAAAGAAGATGCTCCTACTAGGCTACGTCACCAGCCAGCTTGAAAAGAAGAAGCAGTCCATATTCCTCGTAGGTGGACAGGCGGTCGAGACCTACACGGCTGGACAGTTTCCGACAGGTGACATTGATGTTACAACAAGCGATTCAGCTGCAACCCAGAAGATCTTGAAAAGTCTCGGATTCGAAGAAATCGGAATGATATGGCTTAACAAACAGCTCGGCATAGCATTCCATATCGTCGGATACTTTGCCCCTGAAAGCCCCCGTACAATGAGCATCGGCCCGTACAAGGCGAGAATAGTCGGAGTCGAAGAGTTGATACTGGATAGGTTGACCGCAGCAAAGTTCTGGAACATACCAGCCGACTATGAAAAGGCCAAGGTTCTCTATGACAATTTCGAGAAACAGATCAACAAGGACTATCTACGAGAGAACGCGAAGAAAAAGAAAGTCGATGATTTACTTCTCAGAATCACCGAAACGCCGTCGCCCAAACTCGGAAGATAGACGTTCAGCTTAGCCAGAGAATGGGTTCGAATTACTGTATCGAACGAAGAATCACGACGTGTCGAGGTTAAAGATTGAGGATTCCCTCTTCGCATTCTCCACGCTGTCAGAAGCATGAATCACGTTCGCAGTAATAGAGACAGAGAGGTCGCCACGTATCGTCCCCGGCTCGGCCGTCAGAGGATTTGTTGCTCCAATGAACTTCCGAAGAGTCTCGACAACGTTAGGACCCTGAAGAACCATCAGAACAACGGGACCCGAGGTCACGTGATCCACCAGCTCCTGAAAGAAGGGCTTTCCTTTGTGGACGCTGTAAAGAGATTCCGCCTCCTTGTGGGTAATCTGGTGCAATCTCAAATGTTTGAGTGTGAACCCTTTCCGTTCTAATCTGGATAGGACCTCGCCCACGAGGCGGTTCTTGACGGTGTCAGGTTTGAAAAATGCGAAAGTTCTTTGGCTGGTCTCGGTCAGCGTCCTTTCTCTTTTTCCGTAGTACGCTGTCCACTTTAGTTTTCTAGAGTCGCGGTCGAAAGATAGGTTGCTGACGCGGCATCTTCTGGAACAGAAGTAGAGGATAGTTCCGTCGTTCTTGATGTGCATTAGTCCTGTGGAGCTTGAAAAGTTCTTTCCACAGAAGGAGCACTTGAATATCTTTGGCGTGGCAGTCGACTCCCTACCTGATCTTCTTGGCTTCTCGCTCCGTCTCTCGGAGCATCAAAATATCGTTTAGTCGAATGGGTCCCTTTATGTTGCGAGTAATGATTCTGCCCTTGTCCCGTCCCTCTAGGACCCGCACTCTGACTTGTATGACTTCGCCAGTGACTCCAGTGCGGCCGATTACCTGAGTTACTTCAGCTGGGATTAGCGGTTCTTCGGCGCTGTCTCTCGATCTACTCACTTAGCGGCACCGGTTTTCCTTAGAGTCTCAACAATCTTCAGGACTTCCTTTAGAGACTGCGCGGCATCACCGGGCTCGACGACAGAGATAGCTGCAGACCCAACGTCCAGGCCTGCGGATTTTCCGAGCTCAAGCTTGCTCGGGACGTACAAGTAAGGAATCTTCCTCTCCTCACACAAAATCGGTAGATGAGCAACAACTTGCGGAGGCTCAACATCCTCAGCAATAACAACCAGTTTGGCGATCCCTCGTTCGATCGCTTTCGTCGATTCGTTTGTGCCTTTTCTCAACTTGCCAGTGTCTTTGGCGACTTGTAGTATTTGGTAGGTTTTGTCAACAGCCTCTTTGGGAACCTGGAATCTTACATAAACAGATTTTTGAGCCATCTAGCCTCATCTCATCAGCTTGAAGAAGCCAAGGCGGCGGGGGGGTTCTAATAAAGTTTCGATGAACCACGCGAGAAGCTTCTGATTATCACTTCTTCCGGTTCTTCTTCCTAATCGGCTTGGCCTTGACGGTTTTCTTTCCGGTAGCGACTCGCTCTTTCCGATTGGGCTCTCCCTTACCTTTAATGATCAAGTTCCGCAGACTGCTGTTAACATATCCGCCCCATGCGTTTGAACAGGCATCGTAACACTCAACTTCGGGAGTTAAGCCAAGGTGATCAAACCGGACTTCAGTTTTGTCACCTTTTTTGTCGATTTCGAAAGTGATTTTTGTGCCGTTCCACTCGTTTTTGTCCTCAATAAAATTGAGGTAGCTGTCCAGAACAAGCCAGACTACTTTTTTGCACGGAATTAATTCTGTTATCTTCTGTTTGGAATAATGGATGTCTCTGTAGCGGTACGTCCACTCATCGCCGAGTTTGTTGGTACTGCCTTCAATGTTTCCTGACCACCAATCACGAACATTGTTGATGGCAGCGAAGGCTTCTTCGGGAGTTTGGTCTACGGTAAAGGTAGTGGAGTAATTTTGGGACTTCGTGATAGTTGCCCGGAAGCTACATAGCTGCCTAGCTTTTTTTAAATGTTCTCGCCCGCGGGGCGCGGAACTACCCGAACAATTGTTTGTGGCTGACGGCAGTTAGCAGACCAGAATGTCTTTCAGATGACGCCAATTCACTAGAACCCGGTAGAAACAACACTAAATACGCGCGTAGACGGAAGGACCGCATTCCATGTCGCAACCCGCAAAAGAGCAAGCGAAACCCAAGGCCGAGCCACAGAAACCAAAGGCGAAGAAGCGTCGGATGAGGGGCGATCTCTACGATCTTTCAGGGGCCGTAGCCAAGTTGAAGAATCGGAAATGCCCACGCTGTGGTTCTGTCATGGCTTTCCATGGTGGGACAGCGCAGAGATGGGTTTGCGGCTCGTGCAGTTTTACTGATTACGGACAGAAGTAGACCGGGACTCTCCGGTCAGCAGTCTCGTTCTATCTGACTCTGACGGCGAACCGGCCGGGCACTTTTATTCCCATCAAGCGTGCCACCTCGGAGTTGGCAGGATCTAGCACGACAACCAATCCTGTCCAGTCATCACTGAAGATGGTCTGCTTGCAGTTGGGGCAGACGGGACCTGCGCTTATCATTCGGCAGGTCTTACACGCTTTGTCGGTCAGCTTTTCTTCTCCGCCTTCTCAGCCCTTCCGGGCTTGATCTCTGCCTTCTCTGCCTTTGACGGCTTTACTTTGAGATCCTCCTGAATCCACTCGATTCTGCCGAGGAAGGGCTGTCTGAGCGTTATGCCGATCTTGCCTCCTGAGCCTCCTCTTGGGAAGCTGACGGCGATTATCCGTCCTCTCACAAGGTTCCCCTTTCCAAGGTTTCTATGACTCTCCCGGCCTGCCAAGACTCCATGTTTCTCGTCATATGTGATGAAGTCATCCATTATCTGTGACACGTGCAATAGCGCATCTTCAGGACCTATCCGGACAAACGCGCCAAAGTCCGTTACCTCGACAATCTCTCCCTCCACGACCTCGTGCAATTCGGGGAAGAAGGTTAACAGTTTGAACACGGCGCGATGGTGAGTTGAGCCGTCTCCTGGTAGAATCTTGCCGGTGTTCTCTACGTCTACTCCAGTTACGAGGATGACGTATCCTAGTTCTTCATCGACGTAGTTTTCGTACTTTAGCTTGATCTGTTCCTTGGCAACATCATCGATAGGGTCGCCAAACTTCTGTGGAGGAATACGGACCACGTCTTCCACAGTTACTATTCTGAACATATGATCTGGGGGGATTTGGGCGTTATTTTAGGGCTCTCTTATGGGTTCTAACGCGATGTCGGCCGGTCCGGGACCGATTATACCAATTTGCGAATTTTAGGAAAGCCCTAGCTCGATGAGAGGTCTTATTCTTGAAGTCCGCCTTGGTCTGGCCGAATGTCTCTCTGAAACCTTCTGGAATGAATATCGGATCATAGCCAAAGCCGGCAGTGCCTCTGATCTCTCTCGACACAGACCCTCTAACTGTCCCAGTGAAGACCCTAGGAGAAACGTTGGCGGAAGCAACAGCTATCGAGGTTTGAAAGTAGGCGCTCCTTTTCCGCTGATCATACATTAGGCTAAGGATGCCTTTCAACCCTATCGTCTTGTAGACGTATGAGGAGAAGGGACCAGGGAATCCTTTCAAGGCCTCGATGAATAATCCAGAATCCTCTACCACCAATAATCCTGTCCGACTGACCGAGGCCACTTTGACCGCGAATCTCGCTATCTTTTCTAGGCTGGAGTCCTGAACCTCGACCTTTGCTCGTCGGAGCTGTCGAATCCGGATCCCTTGACCATCAAGGATCGATCTCGCCTCCCGAAATTTGTCGGGATTCTCGGTCATGAACCAGACAGTGTTCCTATCGGATCGCAAAATATCGCCCTCTCCTAGCTATCTCGCGGGCTTTTCGCCAAGTCGAACTGGCAACCTTCTTACCTGTGGTCTTTTCGTATCCGCGCATCATCGAATTCATCATGGATGAAGGATTCTGACGATGGCTTGCAATTATTGACCGCTCGAGAAGATGGAGGTCGACCCCACGATCTTCAGGCTCGACTGAGCGACGTGACATTCCAAAATCGACGATGAAGGGCGCGCCGGATGGGGACACAATTACGTTTGAAGTTGTGAGATCCCCGTGAACAATTCCAGCTGCGTGCAGGAGTCCAACTTGTTCCCCTATTGACCGAAGAAGTTTCTGAGCCTCACTCTTGCCCATATCATCCAAACACTCCCGAGCGACTATACCAGCCAGGTGAGTCATTACGATGGCATTCCTCTCAATATCTACTCCGACAATGCTGGGAACTCTAGCCCCTGCTGTTTTTGCTTCATGGATTACGGATGCTTCCGAGATTGTCCTGTCGTGTCTAATCCGCTCGTCAAGAATTGGATTCCTGTATTCCTTCCTCACACGGCGCTTAACGACAACTTTCCAGGGTCCAACTGTTGCAAGAGACAGATCGGCCTCCGCTCCTCGGTGGAGGGGTGTAGAGGTTAGGCTCGCGGTATCCATGGAACATCAACCTCGTCCAAGCGCCACCTTGGAGTGACAAAGCTGTCTGATGTGCTAACTGTGATGCCCGATTCGTACGCTAGTCGTCCGGAGCACGCGATCTGAGCTCCGCAATCGCCAGAGTACTCAATTGGAACCGGGTGGAAGGACGCGCCGTGATCTTCAGCGACCAGGCCAATCATCTGTCTCAGTCTCGGACTGGCTGCAACACCTCCGGCAAGCAGGACTTCGCTTCGTCGCGTCTGCACCAAACTCCGCTCTACCGCCTCGCTAAGCATTGAGAACGCTGTCTCTTGGAGTGAAAAACAGAGATCAGAAAGATTTCCCTGCCTGCGCAACGAGGTCGCCGCGGCAGTCAGCAGCCCCGAATACGCCACATCGTTTCCCTTCACAGTGTATGGTAGCTTGACCAGGGTTTCTCCCCTCATAGCCTCTCTTCCAACCGAGAGCCCACCTGGGGACGGAAGTTTCGCCTCACGGGCGAACATGTCCAGAAGGTTTCCGAGAGTAATATCTTGGGTCTCACCATACACCCTCCACCTTTTCCCCACGTGAACAAGAATGGAGGTATGGCCACCCGAAACTAGGACAGCGAGTGGGTCGCGGGCTTTTGCTATCGACATGGCGATGTCGAGGTGCGCAACACCATGATGCACGGGGACAAGCGGCTTTTTGAGAAATGATGAGAGAGCGCGACCAACAGTAGCGCCTACTCGGAGGCAGGGTCCCAATCCTGGGCCCGCGGCATACGCGATCACATCTGGATCAATTGAATTACCATCCGGTGCTGAGAGCGCCCTCCTTACCACATCATCCGCGACGGTGGCGTGATGCTCAGAGGCTTTTCTCGGATGGATACCAACTCCCACGGGGGGGCGGTATGTGGAGTTGACATTGGTGACAATTCTATCGTCACTATCGACGAGACTAGCGCCAAAAGTATGGGCGGTAGACTCGATGCCGAGACACATCATTGATGATCACGTTTAGATGGACTGGGCATCTCTCGAAAGGTTAAACTTTCCCCGATAGCCCTAATCTGAGTCTACCAGTTGGAAGTGTCAACAGATCCAGCCTGAGATTAACATCGGCACCTTGGGACACGTGGACAATGGCAAAAGCACCATTGTCCAATCCCTGTCCGGAGTATGGACTTCTAGACACTCTGAAGAACTACGCAGAGGAATCACTATTCGAATCGGTTACGCAGACGCGTCATTCTACGAGTGCCCTACCTGCGAGCCACCATCCAACTATTCGACGAGCAAGACATGTCCAAACGGTCACGGTCCCACCAAGTTTCTACGATCTGTGAGTTTCGTTGATTGTCCCGGTCATCACAGTCTGATGGTCACAATGCTCTCGGGCGCCGCCATAATGGACGGCTCTATGTTCGTCGTCTCGGCCAACGTCAAGACTCCGCAGGCTCAAGACCGGGAGCATATGCTCGCCGCCCAGATGATAGGACTTCGAAACATGATCCTAGTTCAAAACAAAATAGACGTCGTGGACAGGCAGAGAGCGAAAGCGAACTACGACGAGATCAAGAATTTCACTAAAGGAACCGTCGCGGAGAATTCTCCGGTAATACCAGTCTCTGCCCAACACAAGCTCAACATGGACGCGCTCATTTGGGCGATCCAAGAGAAGATTCCAACCCCGGAGAGAGACCATTCCGTCGATTCGAGAATGTCCATCCTTCGCTCTAGTTCAAGGAGTATTCAAGAGAGGCGACGAGATCGAAATCAAACCCGGCATAAAGACCGAGTCGACAAACAAGACCATCTACGAGACGCTCATCGCAAAGGTCGGAGCACTACAAGCCGGAGGAGGGGAAGTAAAAACTGCCACTCCAGGAGGCTTGGTCGCGGTGGGAACCGACCTCGACCCGTCAGTTACGAAATCCGACGGACTAGTAGGGAACGTGCTCGGTCGAGCGGGAACGCTTCCACCAATTCTGGAAAAGGTCAGCTTGAGCGTGGACCTCTTCGAGAAAGCTGTCGGGACGGAACAGCTCATGCCCGTTCAGAAAATCAAGACCAATGAACCACTGGTCATCAATGCAGGAACAGCGGTAACATCGGGCATCGTAGTTTCCGCACGGGAAGATCTTGCTGACGTTTCGTTGAAGAAGCCAATCTGCGCCGAAGCTGGCTCGAAAGTGGCTCTCAGTCGTCGGATTGGGGATAGCTGGAGGCTCATCGGGTTCGGAACGATAAGATAGAATTGGGTTAACTCGCCTGGCAAGGCCTCCCATGCTTGGGAATCCAATCCATAGTTTGTGTCATAAGGATGGCAACTGACAATTTCAACTCACCAAATTAATTCAGGCATTGTGGGAACACTCAGAAGAGTTTGAATCGGAGAACATCCGTGAATCTGGGGCCAATCGATGTCAAATACGCGTCCAGCCCGATTAGGTCGAAGCGTATAGGGGTCGGAGGCGAGTCATTCGAAGCCTGAGACCAAGTACGCAAAGAGCGGAAATATCCGTGTTGCCTACCAAGTTACAGGCAACGGACCGATTGACATGGTTTGGGCCCCCGGTACTGTTTCGCACCTCGACTTGGCCTGGGACAGGCCCGAGACAGCCCAGAACATTCAACGTTTCAGCTCATTCTGCCGACTAATCCGATTCGACAAACGGGGCACGGGACTGTCGGATCGTCCTCCAGGAGCCTCCACGCTGGAGGAGAGAATCGACGACATAAGAGCCGTCATGGACGATGCGGGTAGTAAGCAGGCTGCAATACTCGGATTCTCCGAGGGAGGATCGATGGCATGTCTGTTTGCTGCTACCTATCCTCAACGGACGAGAGCCCTGATCCTGTGGGGCGTGCAAGCTCGCTGGATAAGAACAGACGATTACCCGTGGGGGATGACGAAGGAAGAGAGCGATAAGCAGATAAACGAACTTGCTGAGAACGGTGTCACTATCGAATACCTGATTGGGTCGGGTGCGGGCATCCCGAAGAACACCGATCCCGCGACACTTGAATGGATCTTTCGATACTTCCAAGCGGGGGCTAGTCCTTCATCACTCGTCTCCCTCGAACAGATGGGAGTCCAAATCGATATTCGCGGGATCCTGCCCACGATAAGAGTGCCAACCTTGGTAATGAACAGAACCGGAGACCCCGTCGCTAATGTGGCTGCCGCCCGAGATCTAGCAACAAGGATTCCGAGCGCACGTTTCGTGGAGTTCCCAGGCGATACCCACTCGATGGTCGGAATTGCGGAAAAGGTCGCGGCCGAAGTCGAAGAGTTTGTGACGGGCGTCCGAACTCAGGTTGCTCCTAATCGCGCACTGACTACGATTCTCTTCGTTGATATCGTAGACTCTACTGGGCATCTGTTGGAAATAGGGGATGATCGGTGGCGAGAATTCTTAGAGAGACACAATGACATGGTGCGCAAAGAGCTTCGTGAGTTCCAGGGCAAGGAGATCAAGACGACGGGAGACGGATTCCTGGCGACGTTTGACGGACCCACTCGTGCAATTCAATGCGCGCGTTCGATTCGCGATTCCGTTCGTCAGTTCGGTATTGAAATCCGAGCCGGCATCCACACAGGTGAATGCGAGTTGATGGATGATGACGTCGGAGGCATAGCTGTTCACACCGCTTCGAGAGTGGCTGCCAAGGCCAAGGCAAGCGAGGTCTTAGTATCCAGCACGGTAAAGGATCTCGTTGCGGGTGCGGGTCTAGGTTTCGAGGACAGAGGAACACACGCCCTTAAAGGGGTCCCTGGAAAATGGCGCCTATTCAGGGTCCTATAGGAATACGCAGTCTATGAAACTGCACAACTAGGATCTTTAATCCGATGAGAAGCATCATATGATTCGGAACAATCCGGTGAAAACCAGACCCCCCGTCCAGATCCTACTAGACACGAGTTTTCTACTTACGATGCTCAAGCAGCATCGAGATCCCGAGGAAGAGATCAGGACTACTCTACCGGGAAATGTGAAGATTCTGGTCCTCGACTTAGTCACCTTTGAACTAGAACGTCTTGCCAGAAAGGCCTCCGCATCAACTCATGCCTTTGCGAGTGCCAGCCTGGATTTTCTCGAAAAGAGAAGGATTCCAGTCATAGAGCATAAGACGGGTCCTACTGACGTAGATGCAGCGCTAATTGCGTGCGCGTTGACCGAGAAGACGCCGACAGGAATCGCAACCGTCGACAGAGCACTCCGCTCGGCGCTCGCTTCCCAAGATGCTCCAGTGATCTACCCGAGAACGCGACGAGGCCTCGTTGCCGAAAGGTTTCACTTCTAGTTCGACTTAAATAAAGCGGGACATCGTCCCACCTTCAGAAACGGCGGAAAGGACAAGTCAAACACCATGGCTCGCATGTACTCTGGAAAGAGAGGAAGCTCGGGCTCAACCCGACCAGTCAGTAGACGTCCACCCGCTTGGTTCAAGTATCAACCCGAAGAGGTCGAAGACTTGGTTCTCAAGCTCTCCAAAGAAGGAAATCCGCCCAGCATCATAGGCCAAATCCTCCGCGACAGATACGGCATCCCACTAGTGTCCCAGGTTGCTGGGAAACGCCTAGAGCGCTATATCCCCCAAGAGAACAAGCCAAAGATCCCTGACGACTTGGAGCTCTTGGTAAGGAGAGCAACTAATGTGACAAGACATCTAGAGAAGAATAGGAAGGACTATCCCAACAAACGGGACCTGGCTCTCTTAGAGTCAAAAATTCATAGATTGTCAAGCTATTATCGAAGCATAGGGAGAATCCCCAAGGAATGGGAGCACAAGCCGGTTGCAGCCTCGCTCAAGTAGCGATGGAGACAAGCTCGCTCGACTCCACAAACAAGCATCTGAAACAGCCTCTCTGATACGACAAAAAGCCTCAGACGACACCGTCTTACTTACCAGCCACTTCGACGCTGACGGGATCAGCGCGGGCAGCATCATGCTGAGCGCAGTCAACCGACTTTCATCCTTCCCGCACTTGAGGATCATCGACAGTGTCAACGATAGAATACTAGACCAGATTGAAGCGGTAGAGTCTGACCTGGTAATTTTCACAGACATAGGTAGCGGCTATCTGGAGATCATCTCAAAGATTCTCAGAAACCGAGACATTGTCATAGCCGATCATCACCAGCCGTTGGGAGAACCCGGCCCGAACTTGCACCATTTCAACACTCACATGATGGGGTTCGATGGATCCGAGGAGATTAGCGGTGCTGGCACTGCGTACTTGTTGGCGAAAGCGTTGGACTCTCGAAACACCGATTTGTCCGCGATGGCCATCGTGGGTGCCCTGGGCGATCAGCAGGACAAGGGACCAGAACGTCAATTCAAGGGTCTAAACTCGGACATCCTGAAGGACGCGGTAGATTCAAAGGTGATCGAGGTAACAAGGGATCTCATCTTCTTTGGACGACAAACGAGGCCCATTCATCGCGCAATAGCCTCGACCACGGACCCCTTTCTTCCCGGTCTCAGCGGAGAGGAAGATCGCTGTCTCGCCTTGCTAGATGCCGCTGGCATTGCGACAAAGGTCGACGACAGGTGGAGAACCATTTCGGATCTGTCTCTAGATGAAAAGCGGAGAATCGTCGACAAGATCATAGAACATACGATCTCATCAAAATTCAAGGGAGAAACTGTCCTGAACCTCATCGGATCAGTCTACACACTAGCAAGGGAAGAGCCTGGCACATCTCTCCGAGACGCTAGGGAGTTCGCGACGCTCCTAAACTCCTGCGGAAGAATGAACCGAGCAGGGCTAGGAATCGCGATCGGAATAGGAGACCGAGGAGAGTCATACCAGCAAGCCCAACAACTCTATTCTGAGTACAAGACCCAACTCTCGAAATACATGAACTGGGTCGCAACCGCACCCAACGCAACAAGAACTGGAAAGAACCTCGTCATAGTCAACGGACAAGGAGTGATCGACGAAAGCATGACCGGGGCTGTCTCATCTCTCATATCCTCGTCAAAACTGTTCGGTGAATCAAGAGTGACCATCGTCACGACTCTGACAAGGTCCGGAGAAGCAAAGATCTCCACCAGAGCCACAGAGCATCTCGTTCAGGAGGGACTAAACCTGGGAAAGATTCTCCAAAACTTATCACCAAAATATGATGGAATCGGAGGAGGCCACGCTATCGCTGCGGGAGCAACAATCCCAGGCGGCGTACTCGACAAATTTCTGGCTGATCTTGAAAAGTCAGTGGACGACGCGCTCCCGTGATCAGAGCAAAAATCAGAATACGCGTCACTGGTCGAGACATGGCAAAATCCATTGTTCAATCCATAGAACCAGACAATATTGGGATGGAAGGCCTGAAGATCGAGCCGCGTATTTCAACTGAAAACGCATATTTCACAATCACACACTCCGGCAAGATTGAAACCTTCATATCCACCTTGGACGACGTTTTGCGCTGCATTCAAGCCGCAAGATCAACATTACAAGGAATTGTGAAGGATAAGACGAGCTAACACTCATGTCAAAAGCCACAAAGAAGGTACGAGACAAGTGGAGAGCCAAGGAATGGTATTCAGTATTCACTCCGTCTTATTTCGGAGAGATGAGCGTCGCCAGTATTCCCGTTGAGGACCCTAAGAAACTCATAGGGAGAGTGGTTGAAACAACACTTTACGAAATTACGAACGATTTTGCTCACCAATCAACCAAGCTCTACTTCCTAGTCGTCGCAAATACGGGCGACCGATGCGATACGATCCTCAAGAGCCATGAATACTCAACTGACTATCTCAGAAGCCTCGTTAGAAGGGGCAGCACGAGAATGGATGGCATTTTCACGGCCAGCACGATCGACAAGTACCTGACCAGAGTATACATCGTCGCATTCAGCCACGGACGCATCAAAGGCTCCCAAGAACACGCTGTGAGACAGGTGATGGGTAAGATTGTCGCGCAGAAAGCATCGCAGCTCACCTATTCCCAGATGTGCCATGAAATGGTTTTGGGAAAGATGGGTTCGGATGTGTACAACGAGGCCAAGAAGGTCTGCCCACTACGACACGTGGGCGTAAGGAAATCAAAACTGCTCTCGATGCCTCTAGCTGCAATGGAAAAAGCGCCTGAAGCAGTGCCCGCCGAAGAACAAGTCGCAGCACCAGTTCTCGAGACCCCGTCCGAATAGTCAGCCGATTGACGCTTCAATTCGGAAGCTCTGGAATCCGGGGGAAATATGGGGAAACCATCGGTCCGGACACTGCTTTCGAACTCGCCAAGATTCTTACTCGAGACTTGGGTCTCAAGCTTGCTCTTGCAAGAGATCCAAGACTTTCGGGTTCAGTCCTGAGATCAGCCTTCCTTTCCGCTGCCCTCGAGCAAGGCGCGCGGATCACGGACTATGACATGATTCCAACACCCGCCTTAGCCTACCAGGCTGGCCACACCCACGAATCCGGAGGAGTCATGATAACGGCGAGCCACAACCCTCCAGAATACAACGGGTTCAAGATATTCAACTCGAAAGGCGAGACTTTCGATGACGAGACCATTCGATCTCGGACCAACCCAAAGAGTAAGGCGAAAAACCCGAAGGTGAAACTGCTCGAAGTTGAGACAGCGAAACCAACTGATTACAAAGAGCGTCTCAGTCACATACAATTCGAAAAAGAATGGCGCATCGTCCTCGACCCCGGGAACGGCGCGACATGCCAGCTAGCCCCGGAAATATACCGTCAATCATCCACAAAAGCCACGGCGATGAACTCTTTCCCAGACGGGAATTTTCCGAGTCGCGGTTCTGAACCAACGAGAGATAGCGAAGCCTCATTGTGCAAGGTAGTGGTTGCGGCGAGGGCTGACGCAGGCGTCGCGTTTGATGGCGACGGGGACAGAGTCTACATAATCGATGAGAAGGGCAATTGTCCACTTCAAGACAGAGTACTCGGCTCCTACATCACCTGCCTTGCGAGGAATTCGAAGGGACCATTTCTCGTACCGGTTGACGCATCTATGGCCATCGAGGAGGCCGCTACTAAGTACGGAGCAAAACTCTTGCGAGGTCCCGTAGGGGACGCAAAGCTCCTAGTCGAAATGAAAAAAGTAGGAGCTTCGTTCGCGGGTGAACCTTCAGGCGCTTGGATTCATAGAGAATACAATCTCTGTCCGGACGGAATCCTCTCGGGGCTCCTCTACCTCAAGCAACTTGAAACGCTTGATCTCTCGGTCTCCGAAGCTGTCAATGAGATTCCGGAATATTTCATGGTCAGGAAGAGCGTTGGTCCTGCGAAGAAAATGTCCTCGAGCTCGATGACGACTCTTTCGAGAGAGCTAGCGAAAGTCATCGGAAAGGACTCTGTCACTGAGACAAAGTTCGGTGTCAGGGTAAGCTCAGAGGATTCTTGGGTGCTGGTCCGAGAGAGCGGCACGGAACCAGTCATACGTATTACGACTGAGTCAAAACAGCGATCAAAGGCGAATCGGATCATGAAAGAAACACTCTCACTCGTCAAACGGGTCCTATCGAGGAATGCCTAGTTGAAGGCCGTCGTCTTGGCCGCAGGCCGAGGCGAGAGACTCTGGCCACTCACCGAAGACACTCCCAAACCGCTCCTTCCTGTCGCGAACAAGTCGATTCTAGAACGAACTTTGGAAGGACTCGTAAATGCTGGCATTCGCCAGATAATCTTAGTTGTGGGTTTTCGGAACGAGAAAATCCGCGACAAACTTGGAAGAGGAGAAGCCACTGGTTCAGAAATACGATACGTTAAGCAAAAGACCCCGAAGGGAACCGCGGACGCGCTCGGAACATGCGGCAACGAGCTAGAAGGGGAGGACAGATTTCTTGTCGTCTATGGAGATGACTATTATGAGAGAAGCGTCCCGAGAACATTCATAGCAAAAGCTAGAAAGAACAGAGGTATCACCATTGGCACGGCGAATGTTCAAGATGCTTCCCGTTTTGGAAAGATAGAATCCAGACGAGGCCTAGTCTCAGAAATACGAGAGAAGACGTCCAAGGCTGAACCCGGGCGGGTGAACGCCGGGATCTATTTGATGGACCAGTCGATATTCGCCGGCGTAAGAAAGACGAAACGGTCGATACGTGGAGAATTGGAATTGACCGACGCTCTAAGAATTCTCATAAGCGATGGCGTGCCCTTGCACGCTCAAGACTTGGGCTCAAGGCGATGGCTGGGCATTAGCTACCCTTGGCATCTGCTCGAAGCCAACGAGTGGGCTGTAGGATCCGAGAGGCCCGTTTCAAAAGGGACGATAGAGAAAGGGGTTCACATTCGAGGCTTAGCAGTTCTAGAGGAGGGCTCGGTTGTGAAGGCAGGCTCCTATTTGGAGGGGCCAGTTCACGTTGGGAAGAGGTGCCAGGTAGGTCCGAACGCTTACTTGCGACCGTATTCCTCGCTGGGAGATGATGTGAAGGTTGGCGCGGGCTGCGAGATAAAGAACAGCGTGGTAATGAAGAACACAAGGATTCCCCACCTCTCCTATGTCGGAGACAGTATTCTGGGCGAGGGATGCTCCCTCGGCGCAGGCACCATAACCGCCAACCTGAGATTTGACGAAGCTCAGATCAAGTCAAAGATCCGCGGTTCCTGGGTAGATAGCGGGAGAAAGAAGCTTGGAGCAGTCTTGGGAGACGGGGCGAAGACCGGGATCAACGTGTCGACTCTTCCTGGGGTTAAGATAGGTCGAGGGGCCTGGATAGGACCTGGCGCGATCGTCGACCATGACGTCCCTTCCAACGCAAGGTACAAAGCGTCCTAGCACTACTATCGCTCGTTTCCCATGGCATACTTGGCAGCGAACCGATCAGAGGTTCGAAACTTTGATTTCAACGACCGAGTACTAGAATCGCCAAATCTCTGTGAAACGTGGACTTCTTAGCTAGCTGGTTCAGACTGTTGGGTAAACAATCTAAGATGAAACACCATCACGTGCCTGCAATTGAGCGTGCTCTGCCAATGGAGCGAATAGTCGAGGTGTTCGAGGAGCACTTCGGCGATCCGTATCTTGATCCGATGGCTGAGCTAACTTTCGAACAACTCACTACAGCCTTTCCGGACGTACCTGTAGCCGAACTTGAAGAGGGCTTGTCGCACTGGACCAACCATTCTGGAGAGAAGACCCTCTCGACAAAAACCATTGAGACTGATGGGCGTGAAAGCCGTGTCTGGTATATTCATGGACTGGCGAGACGTTATGCCGATCCGTCATCGCCCAACCATGGGTATGTCGCTTTAGGCTAGCAGAGTCGACCTACGGAACGATTCGAAGTCTATCGAATCCAATCCATTATGAAAATCGCCCGAAACAAGCCCTGATCCGGAATCGGGGCAGACGATTCTGATCTGCGAGATCTTCACGCTGATTCTAGCATATAACATGCACCTCGGAAATCAATGGAGCATTCTATTCTGTGCCCCGAAACGCAACCCTCGCCTATTTCAGTTTCAACTGGCAGGACCCCTAGCTAGAAAATCTCAAAAGCAGTTGCTCCTCGCGACACAAAACTCGGGTCTCGCAAGGAAATAGCAAAGAGTAATCTTTGCTCAGCGTAGCTCGTTGGGATGAGAGAAAATGCGCAGACCCTTCTGTCTCAAACGCAACAGGCGCAGAACAAGCCCTAATCGGGAATCTGGGAAGGCGTTTCGAGACTGCGAGATTTTCATGAAGAGCTCCCCCTCAATTTCCACTCTGGAAAAACGTTCGACCAGCCTATTCCAAGCCGCGAATCCGAAGGCTCGCCTAGATCAGCTTCAACTGGCGAGAGCCCTGTGAAAAAAAAGGGGGCCGCAATTTTATTCTCGCCACGCGGGAGTGCTCTTTGGAGATCGTCCGCGATAAGAGGTTGCTTACAGCAGCCCAGACCGCCTAGTATGGCTACTTACGCCCGGAGGCGCTGACGATGCTTACGATATCCCCATTGTTCAGGATGTATGATTCTCCGAGGCGCATTCCACTTCTGGCGTTCACTCCGTACAGAATGTGTTCGGCCAGATCCGAATGAATCCGAAGTGCAAGGTCCTTCAACGTCGACCCCTTCTGAACCAGGATGGCATCAGGCAGAACATTCCCAGAGTGATCCGTCCACCTCTCCGGATCCTCGACAGGATAGACAACTATCATGTTCAACAGTTTGAAGAAAGCAGAATTGATGCACTCTTGGACCCCCGTCGCACCGTTTGGAGAGAGCACTTGCTTCGTTATCATTTCTAACGCGGCATCTTGCTGCGGTGTGAGCTTCACAGATTCTCCAGGAGTGAAATCTGAATCTCCAGGCTTGTAGGAGATCAGGCCCTTCTCGGCCGCGCGTCTCAGCGCGAGTTCCGCCTCGGCGGAAGAAGGGACCGTAAGATTCCCAGTCGACGCCAAGCGTGACACATTGCTCTTAGAGGATGGAAGATCGATCTTGTTCGCAGCTAGCATCATCGGCTTAGACTCTCTCCTCAACAATCCAACAAGACGCATTGTGTCTTCACGAGACCACTGCGCGGCTCGCTCGCCAAGACCCGTTAGCCTCAGCGCTTCCTCGACCTGAAACTTTCTCAGACCGAGCCCACTAAGCCGTTCGGCAATTGACTGCGCCAACTCCTCTTTAGTCAAGTTCGCCTTGCGCGCAATCTTGTCCCAGTCCTTCGAGAGTATCTGGTACATCCACGCCTCAAGCTCACTCTCAAGAAAGCCTACGTCCTCGAGTGGATCATGACTCCCAGCAGCAACAGGTTTTCCCTCAGAATCGGTCGAACCAGACGCATCGACCACGTGGATTAGAGCGTCTGCTTTACGAAGATCGTCTAGGAACTGGTTTCCTAGCCCCTTTCCCGTAGAGGCTCCAGGTACCAGACCCGGACAGTCGATCAGCTCAACCGGGATGAAACGTTCCCCATCAATACATCGAGAGTTACGAGGCTGATCTTGAACCCCTAGATCCTTGCAGACACACTTTGTTCGAAGATACGAGATCCCTCGATTGGGTCTGATGGTCGTGAAAGGATAGTTCGCAATCGGCACAACAGTTAGTGTCGCGGCGCTGAAGAACGTGCTTTTTCCAGCGTTCGGTTTTCCTACAATTCCAACCTGCACTTTACTACCACAGAGAAATCAAGTGTTCAGATGAAGGCCAGTGATTCTCAAACCCGCAGTCTTAACACCATATCGAATGTTCAGTGAGACCAGAAGGGCGGTAAGCTGCTCTATCGTTCTCGAATTACTCAAGGGTCCCGCGTCTACGCCGCGGACCCCAGGAATTGCCTTTGCCAAGTCGAGCACGACCTTCTTTGCATCCGCATCGTCCCCACAGACTAAGACATCGCAGTCTACTTGTTTGGATATGTCGTTCAATAATTCCGCGCTTACGTTATTGAATGCTGAGACCAGCTTCGCGCCTTTCGGCAGAAATCTGGAGGTGAACTCTCCGGCTGATCCGTCCCAGACTCCTACAGTCCGAATCGGTGAGCCGCCGACCGCGGTTTCGAGCGGAACTGTCACGTTGACTATTATCTGGCCGGGTTTGATGGAAGGTTTTAGCGATTTGATGGTGTCGGGTAGAGCTGCGAAGGGGACGGTGACGACAAGAATGTCTGCTTTCGAGGCGACATCCGTATTGACGAGGCCGTAGACCCGGGAACTAGCACCGATAATCGTCTGAATCTTACTAGCAGCCGCCTTGGCCTTGTCCGCGTCTCTGGACCCAATAATGACTTCGTAGCCGTGCTTTGCCCATCGGAGCGCTAGGCCGTAGCCTTCGTCCCCGGTCCCGCCAATTACTCCTATCTTGAGACTAATCGCCTATCTCCTTCTCCGGCGAGACGTCTGCGGTAGGCTCTTGATAAGACCTCGACGCATGAGAAGTTCAGTAGACTTGCGCGCGTGAGTAATTATCTCAGTAGCCTTCTCATAAAGCTCCTTCTTGGTCAGCCGGGTTCTCGCCAACCTTTGTTTCACGGCTTGAGCCCCAACGGCCGCTGCTTCTCTGGGGAAGAGTTCCCAGTCGCTCATGCTGGGAATTATTCTGTCCTCGGAGAGACCTTTTTCTTCGGCGACCTTCGCGATCTCTCCCGCGGCTGCAATGCACATCTCATCGCTGATCATCTTGGCTCTCACATCGAGCGTTCCCCGGAATATCGCGGGGAAGCCGATAGAATTGTTCACCTGATTAGGAAAATCTGAACGGCCAGTAGCAACGATTCTTGCTCCAGCCTCCTTTGCCTCCCAGGGCCAGATTTCCGGAATCGGATTCGCACACGCGAAGACAATCGCGTCATCGTTCATGGTCTCGATAAGTTTGCCGGATACTACTCCGGGGCCAGGTGATGACATCGCTAACAATGCATCAGCTCCTTTAATCGCGTCACTCAACCCTCCGGTTCGGCCTTCTCGATTCGTCTTGAGCGCCATTTCCCACTTGGCCTTGAAGCTCTCGCTTAGGTCGATTCTTTCCTTGCTCAAGATTCCCTTACTGTCAACCATGACTATGTTCTCCGGATTTACGCCTGCTTCAACTATTATTCTGGCGACTGCAATATTCGCCGCCCCAGCTCCCAACATACAAATCGTAGCGTCCCTCATCTTCTTCCCAACGATCTTCAACGCGTTCATCAGACCAGCGCACACCACCGTCCCGGTCCCTTGTTGATCGTCGTGCCAGACTGGTATTCCCAGATCTCTCCTCAGTGCGTCAAGGATTTCGAAGCACTTTGGCTGTGAGATGTCTTCCAGGTTGACTCCTCCGAAGGAAGGCTGCAGCCACCTCACCGCGTTCTCTATTTCTTCAGGGACCTTAGTTCCGAGACAGATCGGGTAAGCATCCACCCCGCCCAGATACTTGAACAGAAGGCTCTTTCCTTCCATAACGGGCAAACCTGCCTCAGGGCCAATATCGCCCAATCCTAGGACTCTAGTACCGTCTGTGACGATAGCTACACTGTTCGACTTGTTGGTATAATCGTACACCTTCTCCGGATTATGCTGGATTTCTCTACAAGGGTCCGCAACACCCGGCGTATACCATATCGCAAAGTCGTCGTACGAGTTAACCGGAACCTTAGAACTGATCTCGATCTTTCCATGATAGTAGGGATGATATTTCATGGCGAGTCGGGCAGGCGCGTAGGCGCGCTTCAACAGTTTGACGTCTTGAGCCATCTGAAGCCCTCCACTCTAGCGGATTCTCGGTCCCCTAAGAAGGTGAGATTTAACGGTGTTGAATTCGCGCGGTCGAGTAAGCCTTATCAGAGATGTTTCTACCCCCGAGCCTCGAGACTGCGTCCTATGGCCTATTCGCACATGGAAGCTTGGTGGCGCGACGGCACTCCCGATTTCCGTGACTGGCTCAGGCGAGCCGCGATAAGCTGGAGAAGGGAGCCCGTCGTTAAGAGAATTCTTCGACCTACTAAACTCGTGACCGCCCGACGCCTAGGATACAAGGCAAAACCCGGAATGGTCATGGTAAGAGTCCGTGTACGACGTGGAGGCGCGAGGAAACCGAGGCCGACTTCTGGAAGAAGACAGAAAGCAATGGGATCTTCCAAGTTCACCAGGTCTATTTCTCTCCAGGCTGTCGCCGAGAGACGGGTAGTAAGGAGATATCCAAACTTGACGGTACGGGATTCCTACCATCTCTACTCCGACGGCATGAGTCACTGGTACGAAGTGATCCTTATGGATCATCATCACCCAGGGCTCCAAGAATAATTGAATCGCCTAGCATAACAGCGAATTGGACAAGACAGCAGCCTCGAACCCTCATGACGGACTGAAGATTACAAATGAGCCGTTCCAGCCTCGCCAGATTTATTCGCCTCGGCCAGCAGGCTGACCCGATCATTCTCCATGCCATAAAGCGCGGTGCTCCTCCCGAGTTTAGACCTGCACTCAGCTATCACTTCGAAGTTGCAGGGAAACGCATGAGAGCTGCTATGGTAGTTCTCAGCTGCGGCGCAGCCGGCGGCAGGGCTGAGCATGCTGTCAAGCCCGCGGCAGTCGTTGAGATGATCCATAATTATTCACTCGTCATGGACGATCTTATTGATCGGGGAGCGGTCAGGCGGGGAAGACCTACCGTACGCGTCGTTATGGGCGACTCGATCGCTCTATTGGTTGCAATGTTCTACCGTGAGCTCCTTGACGACTTGATCGAGAATTCGCCGGCTAGTGTCGAGGTACGAAAAACCGCTGTGAAGACTATGAAAGAAATAATCGATGGAGAGAGACTGGATCTGTTACTTGAACAAGCCGGCCGAACCGACCCTTATCTGATAAGAAACAGAATCTTAGATCCAACTTTCAAATCATACCTGGACATGGTCGGAAAGAAGACTGCGTCTCTCTTCAAAGCAGCGGGCCAGATGGGCGCCTACGCAGCTAAGGCAGAAACCCGCGTCGCAAATGCTCTGGGCGATTTCGGGTGGAAAGCAGGACTCGCCTTCCAAGTAATGGACGACGTATTGGATGTTTGCGGTGAGAAGACAGGGAAACAACAGGCCAAGGACATCATTGAACACAAACTGGGAAACGCCGCGATCTTGGTGGCGATGAGATTCCTCTCTCGGAAAGACCGCCAAGAGTTGAAGAAGATAATCGGATCTGAGAAGGTTTCGAAGCGGATGGTGGCTAGGGCGAGAAGTATGGTGAACAAGACACCTGCAGAGAGGGAGTGCAGGGAGATAGCGATGAAATATCTTGAAGACGCAAAGACGAGCTTATCCGTCCTGAAGCCCTCCTCGTTCAAGGATGCTCTATCTGATCTCGCAGACCAAATAGTAGCAAGATCCTACTGACTCATTTTCTTCCAAGGAACGAATCTTGTCCCAACGAATGAAGACCCCCGAAGTAGGCTTCTCAGGTTCCCCGGTTTCGTGAGATTGAAGACATAGCTCTCACAGCCATGTTTGGCCAGCCAGAGCGCTTCGAGGGCCTTTCCACGCATACCGCCTGTTACATCACCCTTGCTCGGTTTCAAGCCTTTCAAAACCCTGGTGTAGTTGCTGCGATTGACTTCGGCAATTATTTCAGCCTTTGAGGAGGTCTTTGGATTCCCATCATAGAGGCCGTCAACATCACAACCGAATAGGGCCTTCGAAGTTCCAATCTTTTGACCAAGGAGAGAAGCAATACGATCCGCCGACACAATACCACAACCCCGTATTTCATCGAATGCAAGGTCACCGTGAATTAGAGGAATCAAACCGAGTCGCAACGCAGCGGTAATAGGATCAAGAAACGATCTGCCTACCCGCCCCCGTCGAAGCGTCATGAAGCTCATAGGTGCCAACGGGACGAAAGGCCTATGGCGAAGCAGAAGACCCACACCGATTATTCTTGTCAATTGGTCGAGATTTAGTTCGATTTCCGAGACAGAGACCAGCTGAGATTTCTGCCCAAATCCGTTCTTGAGAGCGGCTGTGGAAACGAAGGGATGTGCAAAAGAGCCTCCACCATGGAGAAGCACCAATGGCCCCGAGTACGAGGCGATTTCTTTGATCGCGTTGTGAATCACTTCGAGCCTCGGAGTAGACGTTCTCGACTTGTCAGTAATCGCAGACCCTCCAAGCTTGACGACAACCGGAGCTTGCATCAGTTACTAGTTTGGAAGGATTAGCATTTAGCGGCTTCGGGATGACTATTATCCTGCTATGCCGGTAACACGCGCCTTATGATAATCAGGGCTGACGCTCTCAGTTGACAGTCAGAGTTGACAGCCAGATTAGAAGTTGAAGATGGTCGCCTTGATCTTATCGAAGATAAGATCGTTCATTCTCTCGGTGAGAGACCGAGCAGTTCAATCGGCGAGATAGCGAGAGACCTCCGGGTCAACCGGTCCACCGCGTCGAAGTATCTACATGTTCTTAGAGCGAAGCGAATGGTCAACTTTCGACAAGTCGGACCGGTAAAACTCTGGTCCTTGGAGGACGAGAAGTAATGGAGACCCGTAGACCCACCGCTCCAACCTTACAGCAGAACGATGAAAGGGCCCAAACGGGCATCGCGAGTCTGGATAAGATAATCGAAGGCGGACTAGCTAGGGGAGACACGATAATAGTAGCCGGTCAACCGGGAACGGGAAAAACCACTCTCGGTATACAGTTCCTATATCATGGGGCGGTCAGGTGCGGCGAAAATGGAGTTTACGCTTCTGTAATAGAAAGCGGTGAAAAGCTGAAGCGCAATGCCCGACGATTCGGCTGGGATCTCGATCGTCTTGAGAAGGAAGGAAAACTTCAGCTAGTCTCGCTACAGTCAACGATGAAGGCAGGCGTGAGCACTGCACTAGAGACCGTGCTTGAAGCCTTGCACAGCGTCAATGCTAGAAGGCTTGTCTTCGACTCCCTGTCGGCCCTGATGACCGCATTCGAAAGCACAGCGGAGGCTAGAAGCTTCCTGCACATCATGCTGAAATTCTTGGAAGCAGCTAACTGTACAACACTAATGATAAGTGAAGTCCCATGGGGAAAGCAACAATTAGGTACAAACTTCGAGGAATTCCTGGGAGATGGCCTAATCATCCTTGACGCCAGCTTTGACAATTCGAGAGTACGAAGGCGCATATACATTCCCAAGATGCGGGGAACAGAGCACCGGCTTGAAGGCTACGACTACTACATTACTAGGGAGGGATTCGCATTAGCCCCGACTCCGATCCCGCCTGACAAGATACGCTAACTACGATTCTGGATCTGAGGGTGCCCGCTTTGGAGAACAAGGGCAGCAGTCGGGTCGATAAGGGTCCCTCAAAGGCCGATCTGATAGAGAAACTCATCGGATCGGAGACAAAGGCCGAACTCCTAATGTTTTTCCACGAAAACCCTGAGTCTACAGACACTGTTGAGGGAATCGCCAACAAGATCCATCGGAATCCGAAAGAGATAGATGGAGACGTATCAGATCTTGTCGAACTCGGACTGCTCAAAGAAGTTAGGACGGTATCCTTGAACAAGGCTACCCTTCAACCTCCGTCGTCTTGGTCATGGGAGACCCGGCGACTGGAAAGACGACACTTCTGACCCAGCTTGTGGTCGAAGCGCTCAGAAAAGACAGGAACGTTGTCTATGCAAGTTTAGACGACTTTCCTGATAGCGTCAGAGAGTCTATGCGCATGATGGGAATTGATCCCCAAAAATACGAAGTTGAAGGGCGCCGGAGACTAGTCTTCATCGATTGTTACTCCTTCCTCGTGGGTGTAAAGAGCAAAGAGCAGTATAGTGAGGATCCTCAACGGCTCTCTGACTTGAGTATCGTCGTGTCCAAAGCACTCTCCGAGTCCCGCGACCCGAGCAAGACTCTGCTGGCAATGGATTCTTTGACCACCCTCTTGCAAAGGAGTGGGGTCAGGCCATCCTTCGACTTTCTTCATACTCTAGTTGCTAAGATCCGAAGTTGCAAGGCGAGCTGCGTAACATCGCTTTCTAGGAAGGCGTTCCACCCGGCGATCATCGCTGGTATTCAGGACAAGGTTGATGGTGTGATAGAAATGAAAGCTGAGGACACAAAGGACGGGCTAGCTAGGTACATTCGAGTTCCGAAGATGAAAGGTGCACGTCACGTTACTGCATGGACGCCATACAATAGAGATCCTGGTCTGGGCTTAATCGTGCCAGCCAGCACAGGCGTCTTGCAGAGCTAGAGAACGCTTTCTCTTGGAAAGACTTCGATTCCAGTATCCGTAATTCTGTATGGGCGTGGCTGATTATCAACAGGGGTTTTGCGCATCTTCTCGATCTGGATAACTCTCAGCAGCGATTTTCCCACCTGTAGTTGCTGTAGCAAGATTACTCCGTGTGCGAGGTATTCCTCATAGTCTATGCTTCTTTCAAACCCCGGTCGACGTAATTCTGTCGTGATCAGGCACGTTGCGCCTGTGTCTGCGAGCGCTTCCATCAGCTCCACTAGGGCATTGCGTTGAGCAACAATTCCGTCATACTGGAAGACTAGGGTTGTTACTGGATCAACGACGATGCGTTTCGCGCCGATTTCCTTAGCGCTGGTCTTTATCATCTCGATCAACGTCGCCATCGAGAATTCTTTCCTCCCCACAGTGAGTTTCCCGACTTTGATTTCAGCTGGAAGATACCTGATTGGAGATGCTTCCAGAAAGATGAGCTTCTTGTTATTCTCTAGATCTTCCAGATCCCATCCGAAGTCTAGCATTTCTTCGAAAACGTGGACCTTGTTCTCGTCGAGACTGACGTAGACTCCCGGATCTTCATAGTCCAGTATTCCATTTACCAGAAATTGCGATGACATGATCGTCTTACCAGTGCCCGGACCCCCGCAGAGAAGGATGGTCCTATTCTTGGGCAGGCCGCCCGTCAGGAGTTTATCTAGTCCTGGGATACCGGTTGGGGTCCTAGAATTGGCCGATTGATCGGCCGCGGTGTCGGCCATGAATCTTCTAAAACTCCCAGCGAGGTGACGAAACCATATTCGTTCTGATACGCTAACCTTCACGAAAAGGGTACATTGAACGCATATCGATGAGGGATCGGTTCGTTTGGTCAGTAGAGACTGAGACAGGACCAATCAGGCGTCGCTAGGTGTGACATCGAAGGATAGGCTAGCTCTGTATCAGGATCCGTCCGTACAGTTACTTCTAAGTAAGTTCGTAAGGGGGGAAATAGTTGAGCTTGTCCCCAGTTTCGATCTAAATCAAACCGTGAGGTATCCGGAGGTAGAAGGAGTGGTTGATGGAGACTCAGGTGCTGCCAAGCAGTTGGTCGAAAAGCTCTGGGACGTTGGGATTTTCAAGCGGAAGTTTCACGAGAAAATCCTCGTCTGTCCCTCTTGTCTGTCCGTGAACGTTAGTAACGACTACGTCTGTCCCAACTGCAATTCCATAGACATTGAACGCAAGACCTTACTTGAACATACAGCGTGCGGGAACATAGACAGTGTCGACAACTTTCTCGTCGAGGGAGGTCTGCTCTGCCCGAAATGCAACAAGGAGTTACTCGAGGCTGGAGTTGATTATCAGAAGCTTGGCGCCTGGTTTCAGTGCAGCCAATGCGGAAAACGTTCCGACATGCCGAGCCCAATACATCGATGCAGAAACTGTGGCCACATCTTCACGATAAGGGACACAGGATTCGTCACTATCTACGCCTACAGACTCGGTTCTGAGGCTGAAGAAGAGTTCAAGCGAAGCTATCTGGTCATGAAACCAATAGGGCTTGTCCTCGAGGATTTCCAGTTTAAGGTCGAGATGCCAGGTCAGATAGCCGGCCGATCAGGGGCCTTGCATAGGTTTGACGCAGTCGCGACGAAGGGCACTTCCGAAGTCGTCGTGCTTGATGTCATGGCCAGCGAGAAGCAGATCGACGAAGTACCGGTCGCTTCAATGTACGCTAAGATTTTTGATGTCACCCCAACTCAATCAATCCTTGTCGCGATGCCAGGGCTAACCGCGAAAGCAAAGAGGCTCGCTGGGCTATATAGAATCTCGACAATTGAAGCTGAAAACTCTCAACAGGCAGCCGACCAAATCAGGGACAAGTTTGGATGGGCCGGGCTTTCAGGTAACGAAGAATCCCTCGGCGACTTGCAGTTGTAACCCTGCAGCGCGTACAGTAGTTCCATTATTCCCATTCCTCCGATCGACTTTGCGCCTACAAAGTTGAGCCTACGTGACACTGAAAGTCCGCCCGGTCAAGTTGAGAGATAGCCTCTACCTCTTAATCCCCGTTGACATCGCGCGCCTGCTCGGGGTTGCTTCATCATCTGACTTCCAGTTAAGCCTGAACGAGAACCAGAATTCCGTCAAACTGGTCTACGAGCTGAAGAAGGAAGAAACCCAAACGGCTGATGAAAAGAGAGAATGAAGTAGCTCCGGGGATCAATATTCTGATCAACGTCCCAGACTTTCTCGCGCTCACTGCCGCTTGCTCGGCACTGTACTTCATCCTTCGAGCAAAGAAAACGTACTTCCTAGACTCAGGCTTCTTCATAGCACTCGCCAATGTAGGGTTCATCCTGTTTCTAGGCGAAAGTTCGTACGCGCACGCCTTTGATCTCCCAACATCGCCCCTCATTGACACCGCATTGGTAGCGATCATGGCCTCTTCCATTGGGATCGCTTCCTATCTCTTACGAAATGGCGACGAGACCGACCCTCGACGAATTTGGAGACTGAGAGGGTTCGTTCTACAACCGCCCTTACCCTTCCTGATTTTCATAATGTCCGCGGCGATCTGGACTGCCTCGGGTTTCATCTTTACTCCTTGGTCGCTAAATCAAGCCGTTTTGGGAAATGTGACCTACTACTACTATTCATACCAGATATGGTACATTTCAATGAGCGCACTCCTTCTGGTCTGTTTCGTCTCCCTTCCAGTACTCTCTTTCTACCACCAATCGAAAGCGGTTCATGACAAGAAAGCCTCCCTGTCCATGAAAATCATTAGCGTTTGTTGGGCGTTCTTCGGCGTGTTAACATTTTTCCATATTGCTGCAGGTGGGCTCTTTCTTCCAACGTCCCAGAGCATTGGGTTGGTCGCAGATAGCCTTCTTTTCGTGCTCATTGCCTTTGCTTTGCGTGAACCCACAATCCTCGGCAGGATCGTAACATCGGGAGAGACTGTGAACCAGGCGGTGTATTCGAACGTCAGTACTGATACGATAGTACTGTACAATACCGAATCCGATCGGAGGAGTCTGGTCGAGACCTTCGTTAAGGATGGATTAGCAACAGGACAAGACGTCGTTTTTCAGGTGACTAAAGCCGAAGTGCCATTCTACCGTGCAATATTGAAGGGTTCTGCCTTAACGGACTCGTATCTCGGAGAGCACTCTGTTACCTTTCAGTCGATAGAAAGAAACATTGCACCGAGAGAGATCAACGGTTCTCTACCGGCAGCAGTTCCCCGGGGAAGGAGGGAGTTAGTCGATCTCGATGAGCTTGACCTAGATCAATGTCGGGATATAGTTGACCGGATCGCTTCGCCAGACTCTGCTTCAAGCTCCAAACGTGTAGGTCGAATTTGGGCTTTGAACGTAGAAGGAGCTCACCCAGGAGTTCTCGACTTGCTCCAAGAGTCCAACCCGACCGCTAGAGTGATCGACTTGGCGATGCAACAGGACGCGTTTTCAAGCACGGTCAATATGAAACATCAAGACATTCTCGGAAACAGATTGCTACTTCAGTATGAGCCGACCAGTAAATACGAAGAAATAGTCCAAAAATTCGTGAGAGAGTTCCAGGCAAACGTTGAATCAGTCGCAATCTTCACCAGCGCGGGCAGTCCCATCTACCGTCAATTCAGGGACCAGAGAAACATCAGTCTCTTCAGCTTCAGCACTAAGACTTCGAGTCCTGCGAGGATTTCCGATGAGCAGGTCTTGTTGCCAGAAAGAGATACTTCACTTCTCCTAGATGCGGTGGACAAGCTACTCCAAGCTCTTTCGAAGAAAAGAATCGGAATAGTATTCGATGTCTTCACAGATATTATTCTGTCGCAGGGATTTGAGAAAGCCTATGGTGTGCTCTCATCCGTCGTAGAAATGACCGAATCGGAAATGGCTTCGATTCTCGTACTCATTAACTACAGTGCCCTTGAACCAAGAGTTCTAGGAGCAGTCCAAGGTCTCTTTCGATCCCAGGTGCGCTTCAACATCGAAGGACTCAAAGTCATCAAATTGCAGGGAAGTCGACAGGAGAGCACCTATGACGAGGAGCCGTTAGCTGGGGCTCAGGCGTCCTCCGGGGGAGTCAGGGCTTGACCACGCGCGCACAGCCCTTCGAACAACTTCTCTTAGAATGCGTTGATGAAGGACTCTCTGTCCTGGGCAATGAGCCATGCCAGGCGCTCTACCAATATCTGCTAACTATATGCTCCCTGCCCCGTGAAGAGATTCCAAGTCGCGTGGAAGATTTTGTGGCAGGACTGAGAAAGTCACTGGGCGGAGCCTCGAAGGTCATGGAACGAATGATATTGAGAAAGCTGTTCCAAAAAACTGGGTCCAGCTTCAGAGAGACGATCGACACGGAATTTATCGAGTATGTTGCCGATGCCAAACGCCGATACGAGATACTTTCGCATAGGCACGGAGTCACAGAAGATTCTACCGACGTTACGAGGTCAAAGAAGGGACAGGTCACCGGTTAAGTTGTCCACCAAATTCGAGGGAGCAGGGCCGATCCCAACGCACGTAACTGTGTCTGGAGGTACTTGAGTGAGTCCCCTATCCCGGACAAGATAAACTGGGAGCCGATTGCTCCTTGCCATATTCTCGAGTTGCAACAATGTCTTGAGGTCTGGCACTTTAAGCGCAATCTTCCGCTGACCCTCTTCTAGCCAACCCTTCCACCATTGGGGAAAGCGAATGCGAGCTTCTTCTGCGGCGCTGACGGCAGCGTGAGAACACTGCACCGCAATTTTTCCTCGGCCAATCTTCAGGTCCAATCGAATTATCAGAGCTTGCTTGTACGCGAACTCTTGCGACATTTCGCTCCTGCCCCAATTATGACAGTATTTAACGGGGCTATCAACAATTTACGAGGAAGGGGTTAACAGGGTGGAAGTTGTTTCGGCGCGGATCTCGGCGATCGTTCATGCGACGGAGGATGTCGACCGGGTCCTGCAAGCATTACGTCGTGTGTTTCCGGACGAGTCGATTCCTTCTAAAGCGGAGACCCGAAGGTTCCACGGACACTATGGGAACGAGATTCGGATGGTCGATGTGTCGATTCGCGGTGGCTCCGCCCGCTCATTCTTAGAACACATGTGGAAGAGCCTGCCGAGTGTTGATCGCGCATCAGTCCTTCACGCCTTAGACAAGCATGTTGACTCGAATGGCGGGCTCCATTTGCGTCTGGACAAGGAAGAAGTCTTCCAAGGAGTCTTGAAGTTGAAGGATCAGGACCCCATCAAGATTCAGTTATCCTTCGCGAGAAGGACTAAGTTCGAGATCGGACTCAACGAAGGAATCAGGCAACTCTTGGAGTCACTAGAAAACAGTCTGGGAAACTCGACCGAATATTTGGAGATGGCAGGCTAGACGATATTACGTAGTCTGTGACACTTCTTTTGGGGAATGAGGACGCCAGTCCCAGCTTGACCTCTCCACGGGATGATATTCTCTGCGACGGGCCGACCCCGCTTTTGAATCATCGAAGAAACGGATCGTGGGAAAGGTTTTAGTACGCACCTACGGGGTTCGCTCCTTCGAAATCTATCTAGGTGTAAAATTTGTCGATGTTCGCTGTGCCCGGCGCATATGATCGGGCCATAACTGTGTTCTCCCCCGACGGGAGACTCTTCCAGGTGGAATATGCAAGCGAGACCGTTAAGCGGGGCGCGACCGTCCTAGGAATTGCCTCACCAGAGGGAGTCGTTCTCGCGGCCGAGGAGAGAGCCGGATCAAAACTTCAAGATCTATCCTTCATGTGGAAGATATTTCAAATCGATGAACATGTAGGAACAGCTGTTGCCGGTCTTAGCTGCGACGCTCACATTCTCGTCGACCAAGCTAGAATCTACGCGCAAAGCAACAAGCTCATGTACGACGAACCCATCGACATTGAAATTCTAACGAGACGAATCGGAGAGATAAAACAACTCTACACTCAGCACGCTGGAGTAAGACCCTTCGGCATATCAATGCTATTTGGAGGAGTTGACAAGAAGGGCAGTAGATTATTCTGGACAGATCCCAGCGGGGCATTCTTCGCCTACCGGGCCTGGGCCATAGGTGCTGGCGGCGACGCTGCCAACGAGATCCTTGAAGCCGAGTATCGGGACAACCTCACGATGGATGAAGCGCTCTTACTGGGAATGAAGTGTATGACAAAAGTGCTGGAAGGCAAGGCGGAGCCCCAGAAGATTCGAGTGGCAATTATTCCGAGGGACACCGGAAAGTTCCAGAAACTCCCCGTTGAGGAAGTTGACAAGTATCTCCGAAGGATGGATGCTAGCAAAAAGGCTCCGGCTGGCAAATGAGTGACAAGTACACAACCGCTCGCCTAACAAAAGGACAAGACCACTTCGAAATACTCGTAAAACCCCAGCCAGCATTAGACTACAAGCTTGGAAAACGAGTGCCCATCTCCCAAGTGCTTCTAATCGAGGAAATATACTCAGATTCAAGCAAGGGCACCCGGGCCTCCGAAGAAAAGCTCCAGAAATATTTCGGCTCAACCGACCCTCAAAAAATAGCCGAGGAGGTAATGAAGAGTGGCGAGCTGCAGCTCACAACTGAACAGCGCCGACAGCTGATCGAGGAGAAGAGGCGACAAATCGTTACCATAATTACCCGAAACGCCCTCGACCCTCGAACCGGGACCCCTCATCCACCTTTGAGAATTGAACAAGCGATGGGACAGGTCCGTCTCTCGATTGATCCCTACAAGAGCGCCGAGGAGCAGGCGAAGCTGGTCATAGAAGAGTTGAGACCTATTCTTCCCATAAAAATGGAGCAGATGCGCGTTGCCGTCAAGGTTTTTCCCGAACACGCAGCCAGAGCATACAATGCGTTCAAGAGCTTCGGGACTGTCAGCCGAGAGGAATGGCAGTCCGACGGATCCTTAACGGCTATAATTGAAATGCCAGCAGGGATGTACGGCTCATTCATCGACAGGGTAGGAAAGCTGACCCAAGGAAGCATTCAGACGAAGGTACTCACCTAAGGTTAAGCAGATTGGTAATCGTCGCAGAGCCAAAGCAAGTCGTCGCTCCCGGGGAGCTTCTTGCAGAAGGCGATCATCTTCTGGGCGACAACGCGTACAAGATCGGAACCCAGATCTTCTCGGCCTGCATAGGGATCTTGGAAATAGACGGAAACACGGTCTTTGTGGTCCCGTTGAAGGGCGGCTATTTTCCACATGCTGGCGACCTTGTCGGCGGTCGAATAGTCGACATCGGATTATCAGGGTGGTCCGTAGATATCCGCGCGCCCTACGAGGCAATGTTGCCTGCGTCTGAGACTCCGGGTCCTCGGGGGCCTAGACGGCGAGATCTTTCCTCCAGCTTCGATGTTGGAGACACGGTATTAGCAGAAGTACTCGACTTTGATCGAACCAGGGACCCCCTTCTCACCGCGAAGGGTCCCGGGCTGGGAAAAATATCAACGGGCCGGGTCGTCGAGATAAGCGCAGCCAAGATCCCACGCCTAATCGGTAGAAAAGGCTCAATGATCAGCATGTTGAAGAACGAGACCCGATGCCAGATAACAGTGGGTCAGAACGGTGTCGTGCTCGTCTGGGGCAAGTCTCCTGAGGACGAGAGAATCGCGGTAGAAGCCATATACATGGTTGAACGTGAGGCACATACGAGAGGACTAACCGACCGGATAAGGGAAATGATATCGAAATCTAGGATGGTTGAACAAGTTGCCGGAACCCAAACAGCCTGAAAAACTGATCGACGAAAAAGGACTGCGGATCGATGGCCGCCGCCTAGACCAATTGCGGCCGCTGAGATTGGAGGTCGGACTCCTTGACAAGGCCGACGGCTCCGCCTACATAGAACAAGGAAAGAACAAGATACTTGTCGCTGTGTATGGACCTAGAGAAGCTCATCCCAAACACATCGCGATGCCGGAGAGAGCTGTCATAAGATGCAGGTACCATATGGCCCCATTCTCCGTCGACGAGAGAAAGTCTCCCGCCCCCTCCAGGCGCGAGATGGAACTATCCAAAGTTATCCGAGAGTCGCTTGAACCAGTCGTCCTGACGGATCTCTACCCTCGAACCACAATAGACGTCTTCATAGAAGTACTCCAGTCCGACGGCGGATCACGCTGCGCCGGAATCACAGCAGCCTCTCTGGCCCTAGCCGATGCCGGAATCCCGATGAAGGAACTGGTCGCGGCTTGTGCAGTGGGCAAGATACAGGGAAAGATAGCGCTGGATCTGTCGGACGCGGAGGACAAGTACGGAGACGCAGATCTACCAGTCGCTCTTGTTCCCAACATGGGGCTTGTGACGCTCCTCCAAATGGACGGCAATCTAACGACTGCGGAGTTTGAGCAGGGGCTGTCCATGGCGTTGGAAGCTTGTAAGACAATACACGCTATGCAGAGAGAGACTCTAAAGAAAAAGTACGCAACCGTCAAAGAAGCGGCTGAGGAAAGAGAGGAACCGGAGATCGTGGCATAGTGTCAGCAACTCCGCAACTCCCCCCAGTGGCCAAGCTGGAGCAGAAGACCGTAGTGGATCTTGTTACGAAGGGCAAACGCATTGACGACAGAGGATTAGAAAGCTACAGACCGATTCAGATACAGGTTGGGCTTATCGAAAAGGCTAATGGCTCCGCCCAGGTGCACCTAGGCAAGTCAAAAGTTTTGGCTGGAATTAAGATCGAGATCGGCGAACCCTTCCCAGACACCCCGGACGAAGGTGTACTGACCGTGAACGCAGAACTGGTCCCGCTCGCGTCGCCATCGTTCGAGTTGGGCCCTCCTGGCGAAGCAGCCATAGAACTCTCCAGAGTCGTTGACAGGGGAATAAGAGAGTCCAAGGCCGTTGACCTGAAATCCCTAGTGATCCAGAAGGGAAAGAAGGTTCAGGTAGTCTATGTGGACGTATACGTCCTCGACCACGATGGCAATCTGATCGACGCCGCATCTATGGCAGCACTGGCAGCACTTGCCAACTCAAAAGTCGCCAAGATGGAACTCAAAGGCGACGAAGTCATCGCCAAAGGCGGGCACCATCAACTTCCACTCAACAATCACCCAGTCGCAGTCACATTCGCTAAGATCGATAAGACGATCGTCGTGGACCCATCACTTGAAGAGGAACAAGTGATGAGCGCGAGGCTGACAGTAACAATAGACAAGAACGGCCACCTGTGTGCGATGCAGAAGGGCGGACTCTACGGCTTTACCCCGGACGAACTGAAGAAGGCTGTCAACATGGCAGTTGTGAAGGCGGCAGAGAACCGTGCCAAGATAATGGCCGCGGCGAAGGGCTGATGACTCGCAAGACTGGTCTCGCCGGCGGATTCGGCGCACGATACGGCACAGTTACTCGGCGCCGGTACATATCGATAGTTACAGGACTCCGTTCCAAACATGAATGCCCCAGGTGCATGTTCAAGACTGTAAAGAGGTGGAGCGTAGGAGTCTGGCACTGCAGAAAATGCGGTTACAAGTTCGCTGGAGGCGCCTATGCCCCAACAACAAAGCTCGGGGAGATAGCCGCTCGAGCCACACGAGGACTGATGAGCCCCTCCACATTATCCACTGAACTTGACAGTCTTAGAGGAGGTGCTCGAGTAGCCCCTTCGATGGTCGTCACGATAAAGAAGCCAAGAGCAAGGAGAAGAAGAGCCCCGGCCGAGTCGACAGCCGAACCCGTTGAGAAAATTGAGGCAAGGACCGAAGAAGAAGCCCAGGGAGAAACTGAAACTCCCACCGAAGACTAGACTCAAGAACACTTCTGCAGAGATCACGATAGAAATCGGGCTGCCATCGTCGAGACTCGCAGAAACCGTATACAAGTCTCTTCTGCCAGAGACCAAGCAGCCATCGGGATTCAGATCCCATGTCTCCGTGAAGCTGACAGGTAAAACTCTAGAATTGCACATCCTCGCAGATGACATTGTCGCGTTACGGGCAGCGTCCAACACATTTCTACGGTTCGTCGCTGTCGCAGTAAAGACAGTGAATGTTGTCGCACACTTTTATAGGGAGTCAAACAGCTGATTGATTCTAAGATCATCGGGTAGCACTTTTGACTGAAGAGGTTGAGCTTCCACCACAGTTGCAAGAGCAACTCGGCAGACTTCAACAGCTGCAGCAGACACTGCAAGCAGTAATGACTCAGAAACAACAACTGGAGATCGAGGCTTCAGAAACAGACAAGGCAATCTCAGAACTCGACAAGGTCACGGATCAGACTCCTGTTTACAAGAGTGTGGGAAGCCTCCTCATCAAGTCTGACCGGCAGACGCTCTTGACAGAACTCAAAGAGCGAAAGGAGCTGCTGGGAACCAGGATAACGGTTCTTGGTCGGCAGGAAGAGAGAACGAAAGAAAGAACAAAGGAGCTGCAGGAGAAGCTGCAGGAGAAGCTCCGACCAACCAGTCCGGCCAACTGAGAGATACTCCTCTGAAGCCCACTGAGACCGAAAAGACCAGCTGGGCTTCGAATCTCCGATCGCTCGTCTCCCATGTTAGATCATCAAACAGCATTGGGATCCTTTGCCATCAGAATGCAGACCCAGATGCAACTTGTTCAGCATTTGCTCTCCAAACTCTGCTGAAGAAACTTTCGCCAGCGACTTCAACCAAGATTGTCTGTCCTGAAGGGGTTAGCGCTTCAACAAAACAATTGCTCGAAAACCTGGGAATAACCATACCCGATGGAATTCTACCTTCCAACATGGACGCAGCCATACTGGTCGATACAAACACGCCAGACCAGTTAGGAAAGATCGGAGAGAGAATTCTGCAAGGCCAGATGCCGATAATCGTAATTGATCACCATCATCCACACCCTGACACAATGAAGATCGCCTCGATCATGATTGTAGACGAGTCTGCAGCCGCGGCGGCCGAAGTAGTATACCAACTGTTCCGCGCCTCGAAGACCAAACTTGGCGCAGTGGAAGCTAGAGCTTTGCTCGCTGCAATTTTCGTTGAGACGAAGCATTTCCTGCTGGCAAGAGAATCGACTTTCAACGTCGCGGCCGGACTGGTTAAGGCAGGCGCGGACCCGAGACACCTGTCCGAGATATTGTCTACGCCGATGAGTCGATCTGAACGCGTTGCTCGTCTCAAAGCCGCGGGGCGGTCCCAGATAGTGTTGATGGGCAACTGGATCGTCGCCACATCCGACTTGGGTTCTTACCAATCCTCCGCTGCACGTGCTTTACTGTCTCTTGGTGCTCATGTCGCTTTTGTTGCTGGAGAGTCCAAGGACAAGGTCCGAGTAAACATGAGGGCTACGGAGCAATTCTATAGTAACACCGGAGTTCACTTGGCGAGGGACCTCTCAATCCCCATAGGAAAAAAGCTGGGTGGTGTCGGAGGCGGGCATCCCACCGCAGCGGGGCTCTCGGTGCCGGGACAGGTCCAGGATGTTTTGAAGATCTGTGTTGATGTGCTCAGAGAGTCTGCTGGCCCGCTTCAGACCTAATATAGCGCGCTGCTCCAATTCTTCCAAGATAGAGTAGCAACCCGAAAGTGAGTAGGTCGTGGCTAATGCCCCAAGAGAGATCATCCTAGCGAAGAATCTCGGGTTCCAGTACGTCGGTGCACCAAGGGCTGCCATTCAAGGCATCGATCTTTCCATCAAAGAGAACGAGTTCATACTTCTCACAGGTCCAAGCGGCTGCGGAAAGACGAGCCTCTGTCGGTGTCTGAACGGGCTCATTCCCAACTTCTATCAGGGAGACTGGACTGGTGAATTGCTTGTCGACGGTCTAAGCGTGACGACTCAACTCACGAGTGAACTCTCCCGCAGAGTTGGGTACGTCTTTCAGAATCCCGAGAATCAATTATTCGCTCTAACGGTCGAGAAAGATATCGCGTTCGGACCCGAGAATCTTGGTCTGAGCAGGGAAGAGATTAGACAGAGGGTAGACGAGGCAATGGATGTGACAAGTACACTACCGCTGAAGGATCTTGCACCTTACGAGCTGTCCGGCGGCCAGCAGCAGAGAGTAGCCCTCGCAGGGGTCTTAGCTATGAAGCCAAGCGTGATCGTCCTAGACGAACCAACATCGTTCCTTGATCCTCGGACCGCAGAGGACGTGATGAGAGCTACAGATGATCTCCGGAGGGAGCTCGGACTCACCATCGTGGTAGTTGAGCATCGGCTGGATCTCGTCGCGAGGTACGCTGAACGGATTGTTGTGATGGATGGGGGAAGAATCGTTGCGGACGGAGACCTCGAGGAGACTCTCGACGAAAAGTTTGATCTGCTGGAAGGCCTGGGCGTTGGCGTCCCCCGGGTGAGTCTCCTCTGGACGATGTTGCGACGGGATGGTTTGGTGTCGGGGAAAGTTCCGACCCACGTCGAGAGCGCCGCATTATCTCTCGGAGACATGATGAATCAATGATTACGCTCGAGAAGGTCTCCTTCACATATCGGTCGGGCCAGACGGCCCTTCAAGACATCGACTTGAACCTCGAAGGAGGCGACTTTATCGCAATAATGGGCGAGAACGGTGCGGGGAAGACTACACTCGCCAAGCACCTGAACGGCCTGTTGAAACCGTCCCAAGGACGGGTTCTGGTTGACGGCGAAGACACTCGGAAAGTTAGCGTGGCGAAGCTGTCAAGGAAGGTAGGGCTCGTCTTCCAAAACCCGGACCACCTACTATTTTCAGAGACGGTCAAGGACGAGGTTGCGTTCGGACTCAAAAACTTCGGATTCACGCCGGACGTGGTTGAGAAACAAGTGGTGCGGACCCTCGAGGCTCTTGGTTTGTCAGAGTACGCTGAGACTTCACCGTTCCTCCTCAGCGGAGGCGAGAGGAAGAGAGTTGCACTTGCGGCCATCCTCGCGACCGAACCAGATTATTTGATACTGGACGAGCCCACGATCGGTCAGGATTACCAGCAGAAGGAACGGTTGCGGAATTTCATCCTCCAGCTATATTCTCAGGGGAAGACTGTTGTGATGATTACTCACGATGTCGAGTTTGTCGCAGAATCTAATCCAAAAGTTATACTCTTGTCACAAGGGCGAATCGTCGCCAGAGGTCCGGCTGATTCCGTACTGTCAAAAGACGAGTTGGTGAAGAAGGCGTCTCTGGTCAGGCCGCAGATGAGCCGGCTCTTCAGCGAACTGACGAAGTATGGGTTGCCAAGTGATGTCGTTGACGTGCACAGAGCCAGGTTATTGTTGGAGGAGAAACTTTCGGAGGCGAAGGTCCGTGTCCCTCAGAACTCTTGAAGGATTCAAATTCTCAACCCTGAAGACTCCGGTCCACCTTCTTGACCCGCGGACGAAATTCCTGATAGTGATCGCGGTTCTCGTCCCGGCGTTGCTGTTTGCCAACATTTACGTCATGATAGTTCTGCTTCTCTCTCAACTTCCACTCCTACTGGTAGGAAGAGTGGCTCGAAGATGGGCATTGTCACTTAGGGCAGGAGTCTTTCTTTCAGCGCTCATTTTTGTGGTGAATCTGTTCACGGGATCGTATCTGTCGGCGATAGCTCTGACTCTCAGGTTTCTCGTCCTGCTCACATCATTCAGCCTCTTCTTCATGACAACCTCTCCGGATGATCTCGGACTCGCACTGGACAGGATTGGCGCGGTTAGATGGTTGTCTCGGCGATGGCTCGGATACCCTAACGCTCTGTCCTTCACATTCACGACAGCGGTGAGGCTTGTACCGACCTTGGCGGTTGACGCGCAGACAGTTGTGGATGCTCAAAGATCAAGAGGACTGGAACTGGACAAGGGGAATCTGCTGAAGAGAGTTCGGAACTACATCCCAATCCTCATTCCACTGTTGTTGATCGCGATTCGGAGAAGTCTTGAGCTGGCTGAGGCCTTGGAATCAAGGGGATTCCCTGGGAAAGAGGGCAGAACTTCCTTGTTCCAGCTTAGGCTTCGGCCTGTTGACTATGCAATCATTACTCTGTCCTTTGCGGTAATCGTTGCCTCTTTCTGGATCTTCCTCCATTACAAGATACCCGTCCTCTGATCCTGTGAAACGTTTCTAGATTCTTGTCGGCCACCCCCCCGGGGAGGGGGGGTCTGACCAGCAACTCTTCGAGGACGGACTCATTTTTCGCATTTGGCCTTGATTAGGGCTTGAATGATAGGTTTGTCGGTTCGAGAAAACGAGCAGGAGCCGCAAGCGGAACGAGCATTAGAGGCGAGCAGGGGCGGGCTATTTTTTTTGGAAATCTCTCAATCCGGGTGGTATTGTGAGTCTGAAGTCACTAGCGCTTGAACCTAGAACCGGAGATGTCTTTCTGAAGCGCAACCGGCAAACGTAGGCTTGTAACGACTGCGGATGGAATGTGAGTTACAATGCGGATTTCAGAACAGTCTACGTCTTGCTCGAATTGATACGCCGTGTATACCGGTTCAGGGAGGTGAACCTGACGCCAAACAAGAAAGGATCCTTCGGAGGATACGGGATCGAACTGGACTCCGCCCTAGCTACCGTACTGGGTGGCCGCGAGGGCCAGAAGATTTCCCCCTCTGAAATGACCAAGAGAATCTGGGCTTACGTAAAGCACCACAACCTGGGTAAGAAGAGTAACTAGCAACGCCCGGGCTGTTTTGGATCAAGGCCCCCCCGTTTTTTGGACCCTTACTGAAGAGTTATTGCGGAACAGAGCACCTTTTCCTGTGCGTCCGAAACTAAAGCCCGGGAAACTGGACCCTGCAAGCAATGTCGACAGATCGACACGGACCGATGACAAGAGAATCGAGCGACATCCCGACCATCGCAGATGATCATCTGATTTCATGATTGGGCACGTCAGATGAGGTCCATCGTGCGAATAGGTCCGTTGTCCTTGTTCTGACGGCCCGCCTCAATAGTTACACCAGATTTACACTAGCCTAGCCTTCATGCAAAGGCTATGCCAATGGAACCTAACCGGACAAGACAGGTAATCCAAGACTTGGCCCGCGCATTCAACAAGCTGGCCTCGGAACTGACCGCAGATCTCAGCTACGCGGCGAGGGAGATTGATAGTCTCCGTCGTGAAGTGCAAAGGTTGCGAGCGTCTACAGGCAAGAGCAATCGGACTAACGGAAGTTCGAAAAAATCAGCGTCTAGTGGAGCAAAGACAAGCGGTACGTCTCACAAGAGTGGCGCTTCCCATAAGGGAGCTTCTCACGGTTCTCAGTCTAGTCACGAATCGCCTAAAGCAGCTCACGAGCCAGGATCGTTCGTCTTTCCACAAGAGCCTTTCAGCCCAAGCCCCCCACCCGAGCCCAGCTCTACAGGGAACAACTGAACCGCACCAGAGCCTAGAATTCGGATCGGGCCAACGATAGCCAGACCAGTCTCCGCTTTGCTAGCATCTCAGAACGAAGATTTCTTCGCGTATCTGAGGTCGTTAGGTGGCGACTATTTTGCTTAGCTTAAGAGAGTCGGAATCCATCTCGTAAGGTGGAGTTCGCTCAGGATACGTGTTTTGGGAGTCTTACTGACCCCTATTCTCAGGAGGGAGCAGACGTCCTTCAAAGCACTGTACGGCAAGTCGTTCGCCGTCGATGCTAGCATCGAGCTCCACCAGTTCCTAGCCCTAATCCGGAAGCCAGATGGCAGTTTATTCACTGACCCTAAGGGAAGGGTGACGTCACACCTCATTGGGTTACTGACTCGGACCAGCCGGCTAGTTACTGATTATAAGCTTCGCCCAGTGTTTGTCTTCGACGGGCGACCCAATCCTCTGAAGAGAGCAACGATAGAGGCGAGAAGAAGGGTTCAGCAGAAGGCGCAGACCGAATATGTTCAAGCTATCGCGGCCAAGGATTATTCGCGGGCGTGGTCCAAGGTTGTGATGACCGGAAGGGTGACCGGAGAGGTCTTGGCCGACGCGAAGAGACTGTTGTCGTTAATGGGGATTCCGTGGCTTGAGGCCTTGGAGGATGGTGAAGCACAGGCCAGCTTCATGGCCGCAAAGGGTGACGTCTGGGCCGTTGGCAGCAAAGATTACGACTGTTTACTGTTCGGAGCACCCGTACTTGCAAGGTATCTGACGCTGACAGGAAGAGAGTATCTTCCGTCGAAGAAGGCATCAAGGCCCCTCATCCCGGAACTTGTCAAACTCGCTGAAAACCTACAGGCTCTAGGAATTAGTAGAGAGCAGCTGGTCGACTTAGCGTTGCTCGTAGGGACAGATTTCAATGAGGGTGTTATGGGCATCGGACCCAAGAAGGGCCTAGCTCTTATCCGGAAATACGGGGAGGCCGAGAAATTTCCGAACGAGATCCGGAGCGAGTTGCCTAAGGATCTCTACGGGGTCCGTAAAATCTTCCTGCATCCTCGTGTGCTGGAGAATTATTCATTGAAGAGGGGGCGTCCCGATCCCGAAGGGATAATCGAGTTTCTTTGCGAAGAGAGAGCGTTCGCAAGAGATCGAGTTAAGAAGGTCGCAGATCGGCTGATAGAGTCTGCGGCTGAATCTGACTCTCAGCTCGGAAAGTGGCTGGCTTGACGAAGACCACGCCATTCCTCGAGTTAGCTCAGCTCTGTCAGAGGGTCGAAGCTACTTCCAAAAGGAACGAAAAGATCGTGCTCATCAGCAACTTCCTCAAGTCAATCGGCCCTGCAGAGGTTCCGCTCGCTACATTGTTTCTCGCTGGAAAGGCGTTTCCCGAATCGGATCCTCGAGTCTTGGAAATTAGGTATGCAACCGTCTCCGCGGCAAGCAAGAAACTGGGACAGAGCCAACTCACCGATCATCCTTTGATGATAAGAGACGTCCATGACACGTTGGAGAGGATCGCGGAGACATCCGGTTCTGGATCGCGGGACAGGAAGCTAAGTCTCCTCCAGACCATTCTCACTCAAACCTCCCCGGTCGAGGCGGAGTTTCTGACGCGGATGATGCTTGGGGAGATGCGAATCGGCGTCGTCGAAGGGGTTCTCTTGGACGCAATTGCAGAGGCGTCAGAGGCTCCAAGAGACCTGGTTCGGAGAGCCCACATGTTGCATGGCGACATCGGAGATGTTGCCAGCTTAGCAATGTCGAAGGGTGCCACGGCTCTTGAGAAAATCAGTCTGAGGTTGTTCGTCCCCGTCAAACCGATGCTGGCTGAGATGGCCGAAGATGCCCAACAGGTGCTGGCAGAACACCAGGACGGAACAGCTTTCGAGTACAAGTTCGACGGCGCGAGAATTCAGATTCACAGAAAAGACGAGAAGGTGCTGATCTATAGCAGAAGGCTAACGGACGTCACGGATAGTATTCCTGAGATTGTCGATTTTGCGAAGACGCAGGTGAAGGCGTCGGAGTTTCTCATCGAGGGAGAAGTTGTCGCGACTGGGGCGGCGGGGAAGCCTATACCGTTTCAGGACCTGATGAGGAGGTTTCGACGGGTCCATGAGATCGATGATATGGCAGGCAGGATTCCGCTCAAACTATACCTCTTCGACGCCCTTCAAGTTGACGGGAAGACCTTGATCGATCAGCCTTACACCGACCGTTGGAAGATACTCGCCCAGATTGTGCCAGAAAAAAGCCTCGCTCCAAGAATCATAACTACGGACGTTGAGAAGGTCGAGACCTTCATGGAATCCGCATTGAACGAGGGGCATGAGGGTCTCATGGCAAAGTCCCTGACAAGCAACTATTCCATCGGGGCACGAGGAAAGAAATGGTTCAAGATCAAACCAGCCGACAAGCTCGACGTAGTGATCGTCGCAGCTGACTGGGGTAGCGGCAGAAGGGTAGGATGGCTGAGCAACTACCATCTGGCAGTGAGGGACGAAGAAACGGGCGAATTCTTGGTAATAGGGAAGACCTTCAAAGGCTTGACTGATGTAGAGTTTGAAACGATCACGAAACGGTTGCAGGAGATTAAGACGAGAGATGGTCGCTACACGGTCTACGTGAAGCCAGCTATTGTGGCGGAGGTTGCATACAACGAGATTCAGAAGAGTCCCCACTACAAGTCAGGATTCGCTCTGAGATTCGCTCGAATCTCCCGCTTCAGGGACGACAAGGGTCCAGACGACGCTGGCACACTTCAACAGCTCCAGCAATTGTACGACAAACAGTTCGAAAACAAGGATCGCTTCAACATGGAGCAGTCCGGATGACCCTTCGAGTAGCCGTCTTGTTCAGTGGTGGAAAGGACAGCACATACGCGTCATGGGTGGGTCAGCATCAGGGTTGGGATCTAAGCCTGATCACAGTGCGGCCTACCTCCCCTGACTCGCGCATGTTTCACTACCCGAATGTAGAGTGGACGCATCTTCAAGCTCAGGCGATGGGATTGTCCCACGAAGTTGTTGAAATGATGGGCATGGATGAGTTGGCAGACCTTCAGCATGCTTTGCTCAGGATGAAATCTCAAGATGAGATTTCCGGTCTCGCCACTGGTGCGGTCGCGAGTGATTATCAGAAATCCAGGTTCGACAACATGTGCGATGCGATCGGACTGAAAACCTACGCTCCCTTATGGCACAAGAATGCCGGATTGCTGGTCGACGATCTCCAGAAATCTGGGTTCCGAATTATCCTTACAGCAGTCGCCGCTAAGGGCTTGGACGAATCATGGTTGGGTCGAGAGCTCACCAAGCAGGAATGGTCTAGACTTCAACAGTTGTCTAAAATTCACGGGATTCATTTGACCGGTGAGGGTGGAGAATACGAGAGCTTTGTTCTGGATGCACCTCATTTCTCGAGGAGGATAGAGATTGAAAAGAGTAGGAAGGAGTGGCACGGGGATAGCGGGAGATTGGTCATCGAAGAGGCGTCATTGAGGGATAAGCTGGGCAATTGAGGATCTCACTTGCTCGCCGATCTTGTCTTGGTCAAGCTTCCGGAATCTTCGGTTGACCATCAAGGGTGTCCCGTCGACGATTGTGGTGTCTACGTTTTGGCCGGTTGCAGCGTAGACGAGGTCGGAGACGACTGTCTCCTTTCGATGGATTGGGATCAGATTCGGGTCTCGTAGGTCAAGGAGGACGAGATCTGCTCGCTTGCCAATCTCGATGCTTCCTAAATCCTTCTCGCGTCCAATACAACGAGCACCATCGAGGGTCGCCATGTCTAAGACTCGCTGAGCATTCATGATTGTAGGGTCCCATCTGGAATTCTTGTGGAGAAGAGCCGTGACCTTCATTGTATCGAACATGTCGAGCCCGTTGTTGCTGGCGGGTCCATCTGTGCCAAGCCCAACCGGGATGCCCGCTTCCCACATCTCTGGGACGGGAGCTGTACCTCCACTCGCCAGCTTCATGTTCGACACGGGGGAGTGAGCGACACGGACACCCTTCTTGCCGAGCAGTCTGACCTCGCTCTTGGTCAGCCAGACTGCGTGGGCCGCCAAGACTCGACTGTTAAGGAAGCCGATCTTGTCGAGATATTCTACAACTCGGCCCTTTCCATCTTTCTGGAATTGAGCTTGTTCTCCTCGAGTCTCGGCGACGTGAATATTCACTAGGGTATTTTCTTTTTCTGCGAGGTCCCTGGCCCAGAGAAGCGTCTCTGGACCGCAAGTGTATGGGGCGTGGGGACCGACGGCGAAACCGATTAGCGGATTATGTAGTCTGTGAATGAACTCTAGGAATTTGGTTGTAGTCTTTCTCTCCTGTTCAGTGCCTGCTTTGTCGGGCTTGTCTACCATGCCCGGCGAAAGGATTGCCCTGAGTCCCGCCTCATCGACGGCTTTCGCAACGTCTTCCATGTGAAAATACATGTCAACAAAACATGTCGTCCCAGTCCGCGTCATCTCTAGGCAGCCGAGAAGAGCCCCCCGATAGCACATGTCACCAGTAAGCCTCTTTTCCAGAGGCCAGATCTTTTTCTCCAGCCATTCTCGCAGCTCTAGATCGTCGGCGTAGCCGCGAAACAGAGTCATTGAGAGATGGGTGTGCGTGTTGATGAGGCCTGGGATGAGCGCTTTTCGTCTACAGTCAATCACTTCATCTGTAGATGCGATATTGACAGTGCCAACCTGATCAATTCTTCCATCAGTTATTCGGATGGTGGCGTTTGCCAAGATGCGTCGTTGCGGGTCTTGGGTGACTATCCAATCACAGTCCTTCAAGACAAGACCCATGGGTGTCACTCTTGGCTGAGACTTGCTTGGGAAATTACTGTTCTTGAAGCCTTGTAACGAGAGTCCAGCAGCTTAGTAAGGGATAGTGCTCGGCTTCTGCCCAATCCTGCGCCCACGGCGATCTCTGTCATTGATGCTGAGAAGACTCTCCTCAGCGACCCAAAATGTCCGAGTAATTGTCCTGCCATCCGTGGACCTATCCCAGGAAGTGAGGCGAGAACCGATAGTTGGAGTCGGTTAAGGTCTTGGCTTCTTGGTTTTCGGACAACTATTGGAGGTCCACCCGGACCCTTTGTGTGTCGTCCTCCTTTCCCAAGGGTGAATAGGAATTGAGCGGTTTGTTTTCCGTCCGGTGTGAAGAACATGTTGAGGCCGAAGTCGAGAACCGATGATATGAGCGCCCCCCATAATGAGCGTGAATTCCGAACGCGTTTCAACTCTTCCCAGAGGTCGCCTTCAACCACCAGCATACTGGTACGATAGGCTTCTCCCATCCGATGTGCCTGATCAAAGAGTCTCCCGCTATAGAGTGATGAGACGAAGTCTCTCACCGACTTTCGCTCAACAGCATAAGAACCAATCACGTAGTCGGCGACGTCAAGTACTCGAAACTCAATAGGTGCACCTAGAGATCGCAGTTCATCAGGGACACCTGATGGTCGCTCTCTCTCATCGACAATGATCCGCTGCAAAGGTCTATTCTGCAGAATCCAGCTGGATTCGACTCACAAAAGATTATGCTACGGAACCCGCGAAGACTTTGGCATCGGATAGAACAGAAGTTTGGGTTTCTGATCCTGACAAATTGGCTGAGCGGGCTTTCGTCCCAATGGAAGAGCGAATTGTCCAATGAGTAGTAACATCTGTCCAAGATGCGGCAAGCCCATCAGACTGCCACAAGAGGAAGTTAGGATCGTCCGAAACAGAGTAGGCCGAAACAAGTTCGAGGACAGGATGGTACACAACGTTTGCCCAACGAGTCAGCCCGTTCTGAGCCAGGTTGGAGGCCAAGAATACTGCACAAACTGCGGACACGCTAAGACCATTCATTCTCCAAGATGCTCGTATTCCAGCTTCGGCTACCACTGCGAATGCAAACGATTCCGCAAGTAGAATAGGAAGCAACTCTTTTACCCGACTCTAGACGAGAAAGACCGCTTTGCAAATCGAATCCTATGACCTGTTCCTCGATGTCGACTTTCGGAACCTGCGTTTTGATGGGAAGGTCAAGATAAAACTCGAATCCGAAACTGACGTCAAGCTGAATTCAGTTGAACTCGAAATTCTCGAGGTTGATGCGAACGGAAGGCCCGTCAAGCACAATCTGGAAGGAGAAGACTTCACGGTCAAGACCGGGAAATTCGCGGGAGAACTCGGCATCAAATACCGAGGCTCTATCTCTGACAAACTCGTAGGTCTGTACAAGGCAGCGTATGACGGCGGCTACGTAGCGTCGACACAGTTCGAGGCGGTCTCTGCGAGACGGCTGCTGCCGTGCCTGGATCATCCAGCCTACAAAGCAGATTTCAAGCTCACAGTCAGAACAGACAGCGACACCTCGGTAATTTCTAACATGCCCCCTGCGTCGGTAAAAGTCGATGGGCCAAGGAAGACTGTCGAATTTCCAAAGACCCCCAGAATGTCCACCTACCTCCTATACTTGGGAATCGGCAAGTTTGAAGAGGTGAAAGACAGGTTCAACGGGGTCGACTACATAGTAGCTACGGTACCGGGAAAGAGTTCGGGCTCGAAGTTTCCGTTAGACGTCGCCAAAGATTCGGTGAAATTCTTCGAGTCCTACTTTGGTTCAAAGTACAACCTTCCCAAGCTTCATCT